>JGI20155J14468_10002689_pt1 | contig 12929 bp, 10 predicted proteins | sample COG_05_FD_14468 | JGI IMG/M metagenome (IMG submission 14468)
TTGAATTAATTAATGAACAAGAATTCATTTTAAGTGTTTTGTCTATTTATGTGTTTAGAACTTTGATTATGATGATTTATGCAATCAGATATAATCCTTTTNTTTTTAAGATTACAATGCNAAAAAATTCTTTTTTAATTTTTAAATATTTATTTATCATTTGTCTCGCCGGAGCAGTTGCAAATATTGTTTTAGAAATTGATAAATTTATGATAGCTCAATATTTGGATATTTCTAAAGTTGCTTATTATTCTGTTGCAATTTATATATCTACTTTAATTACAGTTCCTAGAAGATCTTTATTTCAAATAGCTAATCCTCTAAGCGCTAAACTATTAAATGAGAAAAAGTTTACTGAATTAGGAATATTGTATAGAAAATCTAGTTTAAATTTACTAATTGTTTGCGGTTTTGTTTTTCTTCTAATTGTTTTCAATTTAAATGATATTTATTCTTTTATTCCAGAAAATTACAAACAGGGCTACAATATTGTATTAATTATTTCCTTCACTAAAATTTATAATGCTTTTTTAGGAAATGTTGATGGAATTATATTTAATAGTNTTTACTACANTAAAATAGTTTTTATAGGTGTNTTAATAACTATTGNTACAGTTTATTTAAATTANTTATTAATTCCTTTATATGGCTTAGAAGGTGCTGCTATTTCATCATTTTTAGCTATTTGTTTATATAATTCAATAAAAGTATACACTGTTTATTTGAAATTTAATCTACATCCAGTAACTAAGAACTCCTTCAAAATTGGATTAATTATTTTAATAGGTTTTTTAACTTCATTTTATTTTGAATTAGACTTTTCTAATTACTTAAATATTATAGTCAAAACTTTATTTGTAANTATTATTTATACATTTATAATTCTTTATTTTAATGTATCGNTTGATATAAAAAATCTTTATAACAAATACATTTCTAAATTAAAAAACCTTGCAAACACAAAGATGTGATTTTGCAAGGTTTCTAACTAACTATCTAATAAATTAAACTAACTATTTTATANTAAACAAAGAGCGTGCCAAAGTCATTTATTTTAAATATTCTTTTAAATATTTAGCAGTAACTGATTTTTTATTTGAGTTTAAATCTTCTGGGCTACCTTCAGCAATTATATGACCACCCATTTCTCCACCAACTGGGCCTAAATCAATAATATAGTCTGAGCATTTAATTAATTCTAAATTATGTTCAACAACAATTATTGTATTTCCNATATCTATCAATGAATTAAATGATTTTAACAGCTTTTTAATGTCATCTGTATGTANTCCTGTTGTTGGCTCATCAAATATAAAGACNCCTCTNTTTTTATTATTTGCCTTTCCTAGAAAATAAGCTAACTTTATTCTTTGAGCTTCTCCTCCAGACAGAGTAGAGGAGCTTTGACCTAACTTAACATAGCCTAAACCTACATCTTTTAGAGGTAGTAATTTTTTATATATTTTCATTTCTTCAGCTGCTTCAAAAAAACGCAAAGCTTCATTAACAGTCATATTTAAAATATCAAAAATGTTTTTATTTGAATATTTAATATCTAATATCTCTTTTTTAAATCTTCTTCCTTTACATTGATCACATAATAAGTGTACGTCCGCCATGAATTGCATTTCAATTGTTATTTCTCCATCTCCCTTACATTTATCACATCTTCCACCGTCAACATTGAAAGAAAAATGTTTTGGTTTATATAATCTTTGTTTACTTAGATTATGTTTTGAATAAAGATTTCTAATGTCATCATATGCTTTAATGTAGGTTACNGGATTTGACCTTGATGATCTTCCAATTGGATTTTGATTAATAAATTCAACGAAATCTATTTTTTNTAAATCTCCACCAATTTTCGTGAATTCACCNGGTTTNTTCTCATAAATTCCTAATTCATTTTGTAATGCTGGGTATAAAATGTTTTTTACTAATGAGCTTTTTCCACATCCTGACACTCCTGTAATTGCCGTGAATATTCCTAGAGGTATATTTACATTTATGTTTTTTAAATTATTTTCTCTTGCTCCAATAATTTTGATAAATTCTTTACTTTTTTTTCTAATTTTGGGTATTGATATTTCTACCTTTCCATTTAAATATTTAGCAGTTATAGAGTCCTGTTTTAAGAAATCTGTATAATTACCACAAGCAACTAATTCACCACCCTGTGATCCTGCTTTTGGACCTATATCTATTATATGGTCTGCCTGTTTCATTATATCGTGATCATGTTCGACAACTATGACTGTGTTACCTAGATCTCGTAAAGATTTTAAAACTTTTATTAACCTAATTGTATCATTAGAATGTAATCCAATGCTCGGTTCGTCTAAAATATATAGAGACCCTACAAGACTACTGCCTAAAGATGTAGCTATATTAATTCTTTGACTTTCACCTCCAGATAAACTTTTTGATTTTCTATTTAATGTTAAATAATCTAAACCAACATTAGAAAGATGTTCTAATCTAGCTTTAATTTCTATCAGTATTCTCTTGGAAATTTGTTTTTCAGAATCTGTTAAATTTATTTTATTAAAAAATAATAATAATTTTTTTATGGATAGATTAATTAACTCCGATAGTGATTTGTTATCAATTTTAACAAAATCTGCTTCCTTTCTTAGTCTATTGCCTTTACATTGAGTGCAAAGTGTTTTCCCACGATATCTAGACAATAGAACTCTATTTTGTATTTTATAAGATTTTGATTCAATTTTGTTAAAAAAAGCATTTATCCCTTTGAAATACTCATTTCCATCAAATAGTAAGTTCTTTTGATCTTCAGAAAGTTCATGATAAGGTTTATGAATTGGAAAATTAAACTTATGACTATTTTTAATAAAATCATTTTTATATTTACTTAATTTTTGTCCTTTCCATGGAAGAATTGCATCCTCATAAACAGAAAGCTCCTTGTTTTTTATAACTAGGTTTTTGTCAATTCCAACTATATCTCCATACCCCTCACATTTAGGACAAGCACCGTAAGGATTATTAAAACTAAAAATATTAGTTGAAGGTTCTAAGAAAATTTGACCATCTAATTCAAATCTCGTGTTAAATTGATGAGACTTATTATTTTCTAAATCTTCAATAATACAAACTCCATTACCCTCAAAAATTGAAACCTCTATTGCATCAGCAAGTCTATTATAAAAAGATTCATCATTTACAGTGATTATTCTGTCAACGACTAGAAAAAAATCATTGGAATCTTTATAATTAAAATTATCAATTTTATCTACTACATTATTATATTTAATACGACTATATCCTTGATTTTTTAGTAAATCTAACTTTTCATTAAAATCATTTTTGTTATTACATTCAATTGGAGATAATAAAAGTAATTTTTGATTAATTTTAATTTTTTTAATAAAAGATATAATATCTGTAACAGTATCTTTTTTTACTCTTTTATTTGAAATTGGGGAGTAAGTTATTCCAATTCTTGAATATAAAAGTTTTAAATAATCATAAATCTCAGTACTTGTTCCTACTGTTGATCTAGGATTAGTGGTGTTAACTTTTTGTTCAATAGCAATTGCTGGGGAAATTCCTGAAATGTAATCTACTTTTGGTTTATCTAATTTACCTAAGAATTGTCTGGCGTAACTTGATAGACTTTCGACATACTTTCTTTGTCCTTCTGCGTACAAGGTATCGAAAGCTAATGATGACTTTCCAGAACCGGAAAGTCCAGTGATTACAGTTAATTTATTTCTAGGAATTTCAACATCAATATTTTTTAAATTATGAAGTTTTGCACCCTTAATAAAAATATTTTTATTGCTTTTTTTCTTCACGGTTTTTAAAAAAGTATAGAAAAGTAAATATAATATTAATTACATTTATCTGAAGATAATGACTAGTTTTTTATTAGTTTTTTTGGAATTTAAATCAATAAGACTATATTTGATTATAATTATTAACAAAAATTACGCCTATACAATAACATTACTTTTTTAAATTTTATTTTAAATAATTCACATTTTTTTGTGACTAAATGTAATGTTATGGTTTATAATAAACTTTCTGATTCCCAGTTAATAAGCGATTATATTAAAGGTAATGAATATTGTCTCGAAATTTTAATTAAAAGACATAAGCAAAAGCTATACAATTTTATTTATTCAAAGATTCAAGATAGAGATTTGACAGAAGATGTTTTTCAAGATACTTTTATAAAAGTAATAAGAACATTAAAATTAGGAAATTACAATGAAGAGGGGAAATTTATATCTTGGGTAATGAGAATTGCTCACAATTTAGTTATTGATCATTTTAGGAAAAATAAAAGATTACAAAAATTTCAAAGTTCTGAAAACTTTGATATTTTTTCTGTTTTAAAGGATAACACTCTTGATGCAGAAGATAACTTAATTAAAAATCAAATTGATAATGATGTTAGAGACTTAATTGAATTGCTTCCAAATGATCAAAAAGAAGTTTTAATTTACAGATTTTACAATGACTTAAGTTTTAAAGAAATTTCTTATAAAACAGGTGTAAGTATTAATACTTCTCTTGGTCGAATGAGGTATGCTCTTATCAATCTTAGGAGTATTATTTCAAAAAAAAACATATCTCTTACTAAATAGCAATAACTTGTTTTTTTCTTCGTTATAAAGAAAAAACAATATGCAAAAAAATTACTCTAAGAAAAAAAGAATAACTTCTACAATACAGCCTAAAACAGAAACAATTAATTTTTTAATTAATTATTCCAAATCTTTATGCGTAATTGAGCTTAAATCTGAAAAAATTGAACTTAGTCTCAATTAGATTTATTTAATAAATTACTAAAAAGTTTTTTTCTGCCTACCGTCTTGGTTATAATGTCTTTATTTATGTCCCATCCTCTGGCTGGAGAATATTCTCTGCCGTACCAAATTATTTGTAAATGTAATTTATTCCATAATTCAATTGGAAAAACTTTCTTTGCATCCTCTTCAGTTTTCTTTACGTTTTTTCCAGTAGAGATTTTCCAACGATATAAAAGTCTATGAATATGAGTATCTACAGGAAATGCAGGTATATTAAAAGCTTGAGACATTACAACACTAGCAGTTTTATGACCAACTGCAGGTAATTCTTCTAATAATTCAAAATCTGCAGGAACCTTGCCATTATGTTTGTCTATTAAAATTTTAGATAGCCCATAAATTCCTTTACTTTTCATCGGTGACAATCCGCATGGCCTTATAATATCTTTAATCTCTTCAACACTCATTTTGACCATATCATAGGGATTATCAGCTTTTTCAAATAAAATTGGAGTAATTTTGTTCACTCTAACATCAGTACATTGTGCAGAAAGAAGTACCGCAATTAATAAAGTATACGGATCTTTGTGATCTAAAGGTATGGGCACCTTTGGATATTTTTTTTCCAGTTCTTCAATAATAAACTTAATTCTTTCTTTTTTATTCATTTATATTATATTTACCTAAAATTCAAATATACTAATTATGGGATTATTAAAAGTAGGGGATAAGATACCTAATTTCGAGTGCCTTGACGACAAAGGAAATATTGTTAAGACACAAGATTTGTTATCTAATAAATGTATTATTTTTTTCTACCCGAAAGCAAATACACCTGGATGTACAGCTCAAGCTTGTAATTTATCTGAAAATTTTTCTGAGTTAAAGAAAAATGGATACTCAATATATGGGGTCAGTGCTGATAAAGTAAAGTCACAATCATCTTTTTCCACAAAGTTTGGTGGGTTTCCTTACCCTTTACTTGCTGATGTTAATATGGATGTAATAAAATCTTTTGGTGTGTGGGGATTGAAAAAATTTATGGGAAGAGAGTACGAAGGTATTTTAAGAACTACTTTTATAACAGACGATAAAGGAATTATTACTAGAGTGATTGATAAAGTAAAAACAAAAGATCATACTAATCAAATCCTAAATAACTAAGAAGTTATTTATAACCAAATAATTTCTGCTCTTTAATAAGCTTGCTAACCCCCTTAGGAAGCATATCTTCCCATTTAGGATCTCCACTGTTTATTAATTTCAGAACTTCTCTTGAGAATATTTTTAAGTGATTAATATCATAGTCTACTACATCTTCGACTTTTCCGTTATATTTAAAAAATTTATATAACTCTTTCATCCTTGGATGGACCTTCAAATTATCACTGTTGACTATTTTTCCGTTTTCATCAAGCATTGGATATGCAAATACTTTAACATTTTTGAAAAACAATTTGCCAAATGCTTCAAGAATACCACCACTAAGTTGTGTATAATATTTAGGATTGAATATTTCTATTAAATTATTAATACCCATTGTAATACCTATTTTTTTCTTAGTATATAANGAGAAATACTCTACAAGTTTATAATATTCTTTAAAATTCGAAATTAATACTGTTTGTCCTAACGAACATAAAAGCTTAGCTCTATCTAAAAAGTCCTGCTCATCAATTTCTCCATCAGTTTTTAAATTAGATAATGTAATTTCAAATACAACTTGAGTTTTTTCAAGATCAACATTTTTTTGCTTTAAAAATAATTTGATAGAGTTTAGGTACATTTCTACNTTAACCTTGGTTACAGGTCTAAAACTTCCCCTTAATGCAAGAATGTTTTTTTTATATAATATTTTTGCTGGCAGAACATTTTTACCNTCTGGAGAAAACATTACTGCATCTGTCATTCCACCTTTAACAAGCTGCAAACTAATCAACCTGTTGTCAACTTCACTAAATACTGGTCCAGAAAAATTTATAGTATCTATTTCTAACTGATCTTTATTAAGATTGTCATATAGATATTTTAATATTTTTTTTGGTTGGTTATATTTGTAAAAAGCACTGTAAATAAGATTTGTGCCCAAAACTCCAAGTGTTTCCTGTTGAAGTCTAGCATCGTTTTCTTTAAATCTTATGTGGAGAATGATTTCATTGTACTCTCCATTTGGTTTAATCTGAAATCTAAGACCAACCCATCCATGACCTTTAAATTTTTTAGCAAAGTCTATAGTAGCAACAGTATTTGCGTAAGAAAAAAACAATTTTTCAGGATGTTTGTCTCTAGTTAATCTTTGCTCTATTAGATCGGTCTCCCAATCAAGCATTTTTCTTAATCTATTTTCGGTAACATATCGTTTGTCATCTTCTATTCCATAAATTGCGTCACTAAAATCTTTGTCATATGCTGATATAGACTTTGCAATTGTACTTGATGCACCTCCAGCTCTAAAAAATTGTCTAACAGTTTCTTGTCCAGCTCCAATTTCAGCAAAAGTTCCGTAAATATTATCGTTTAAATTAATTTTTAAAGCCTTCTGTTTCGTAGTAGGAACAGTTTTTACTTTTGAATCACCATTGTGAATTATATCCATAGCTATATTTAATAACATATAAATTGTACACTACAAATGTATTAAAAATTGATTTGGTCAAAGAAAAATATTCTATTTTTATATCAATTATCTAACTATGTTAAAAATTACTTTTTTAGGAACAGGGACTTCCCAAGGAATACCAGTAGTAGGAAGTAATCATCCTGTATGTAAAAGTACAGATATCAAGGACAAGAGATTAAGGTCATCTATATTAATACAATCTAAATCTTCTAATTTTGTTATTGACTGTGGACCAGATTTTAGATATCAAATGCTTCGATCAAATTGTAATAAACTTGATGCTGTTTTTTTTACACACGAACACAGTGATCATGTTTCAGGAATTGATGATTTAAGACCTTTTTATTTTAATCATGGAGAAATTGATATATATGCGCATAAAAGAGTTTTAACTAACATCAAAAACCGTTATAATTATATTTTTAATAATGATAATAATTATCCTGGTGTCCCTGTAATAAATCCTATTGAGATTGAAAGTAAAGTCTTTAAAGTGAATGGGATTGATATTTTACCGATAAATGTTAAACATAATGATCTACAAGTCTTTGGATATAGATTAGAGAATTTCGCCTATATAACTGATATGAAAACTATTTCGGATTCTGAATTATCAAAATTATATAACTTGAACGTTTTAGTTTTAAATTGCTTAAGATTAGAAGCACATCACTCACATTTAAATCTTAGAGAAGCTCTTGATTTAGTAAAAAAAATTAGTCCTAAAATTTGTTATTTTACTCACATTAGTCATCACTTAGGTTTTCATAAAGAAGTAGAAAGTAATTTACCTGAAAATATATTTTTAGCATATGACCAATTAACTATAAAAGTTAGTTAGATTCTAGCCATTTTTTGAAGTCATAAAAATTTTCAGGTGAAATTGTGTGTCCTGAATCAAATTCGCTATAAGAATAATTAATTTTATAATTTTTTAGTATTTCAGTCGATTTTCTAGCCCAATTTACCGGAATAACTGGATCATCTTTACCATGCGAGATGTATAAATTCAATTCACTGTAGTCTTTGTTTTTTGATGCGATATTAATCATCGCTTCATCAATATATCCACTAAAACCAATAATATTTTTAAATTTTTCTGGATAATTAAGACATAAAGCATAACTAAGTATAGTTCCTTGACTAAATCCTAAAAGTGATATATGATCGTTGTCGATTAAGTATTTTTTGGATAATTGATCAATAAAATTAACTATCATTTTTAAAGACTTTTCAGCTTGTTTATGATCGTTAAACTTATTCATTTCATTATCAAAACTTATATTATACCAAGCAAATCCACCATTGTGTAACTTAAAAGGTGCTCTTATTGAAACTATAAAGTGGTTTTCAGGAAGATAATTAGCAAAAGAATGGAGATCCGACTCATTGCTTCCGAATCCATGTAGTAGTATTAATAATGGAGATTTGGATGTTTTGGATTGAGGTTCTCTAATTAAATATTTTATAGATAAATCTTCATTTAACATTACTTTCGAATAGATAGTTTATTTTTATTAATTGTACCATAAACCATACCTCTTAATTTTGATTTTTTAAAAATTGAATTTTTAGATTTAGATAAAATATTATTTTTATCAAAAATATATTCCTTATCTGGATTAAACAGAGTTAAATTAGCTGTTTCTCCTATTTCAATTTTGTTTTCTGGAATATTAAATACAGTTTTCCCACTTGTAAGTATCTTGACTGCCATTTTTGTTGAAAAAATTGAATTTAAAGCTCCAAAAAAACTTTCTAACCCAATCGTGCCATATTCAGCGTTATCAAATTCTGTTTTTTTAAGTTCAATATTTAATGGGTTATGATCAGATGTAACCATGTCAATTGTACCATCTTTAACTCCATCAATTAAAGATTTAATATCATCTTTTGTCCTTAATGGAGGTTGCACTTTAAAGTTAGTATTAAAGTTAAGTAAAGTATTATCAGAAAAAAACAAATTATGAACTGCAACACTGCAGCTAACGTTTAACTTTTTTTTCTTTGCGTGTCTAATCATATCAACTGACTTAGAAGTAGATATTGTCGGAATGTGAAGGTTTCCACCAGTATATTCAAGAATTGACAAGTCTCTCATGATTTGGACATGTTCAGACAAAGAAGGACTACCTTTTAAGCCTATCGATGTGCTAGTAATATTTTCATTCATAACCCCGTTATTTGACAACACCTTGTCTTCAGGAAATGAAAGTATTATCCCATTAAAATTAGACGAATACAATAGTGCTAATTTTAAAGTATTAGCATTAATTATGGGTTTTTTATAATCTCCAAAACATATTGCTCCTCCACTTTTCATATCATACATTTCTGTGAGTTCCGATTTAAAATTGGTCAAAGCACCAATTGGATATATTTCGACTAAGTCATTAACGGATTTGTTCTTAATATATTCTATTTGTGATCGACTCTCTGAAATTGGATTTGTATTGGGTTGAAGTGCAATGGATGTAAACCCTGATCTGGATGCAACCTTTAAACCATTGTCAATGGTTTCTCTGTCTTCGAAACCTGGCTCACCAAAAGAAACGCTGGAATCAAACCAACCTCTAGAAACGTGAAGGTTAGTTAAATTAATTTCTTTGTAATTTTTAGGATTAATTATATTGAAATCAATATTTGATATTATTCCATTTTCAATTAATATATCAACTTTATTATTATGAAAATCACTTGTTTTGTCAATAATAGTAGCGGATTTTAATAAAGTGTTCATTTATATATTAAATTTAAAATGAAAATTTTTACAAAAATAATAAAAGGATTTCAATTGAATTAGCTAAATGTTATTTTTAATGATTAACAAAAAAAATAATAATCTTTCATTTTTATAAGTCCTTTCGATTTGAAAAATTCATTTATCAGTAATTGAGATTTATCATTAGCTACTGTGATAATACTCTGATAATTTTTTAATTGATTTAAGTACTCAATACTTTTTAGTTGTTTGTTATAAATTATTTGATCAATTTTATTTGGATTATTACAAACCCATACAAAATCAATCTCCAATGCAGAAAGTTTTTTTGCAAGAAACTTTCCTCTTCTTCCAGCACCCCATATGACTAACATTTTGTTGGTATCATAATTTAATTCTATGAAATACTTTAATTTTAAATCTAGAAAACTATTATCTGCGTAATTTGAATCAGTTCTAGAAGTTCTCACAGGATAATCTCTCCATTTATGTAGTGTTTTTTGGGAAGGTATAATTTTAATATTGTTTTTGTAAAATCTAAAAACTAAGTCATAATCTTCTGGATATATCTCTGAATCAAATGCGCTACAATTCAATAAATCATCTATATGTATCATCCAATTAGGAGAAGGAATAACACATTCTTTATAAATGTGATCATAATTATCATTGTATTCCATCATTTTGTTAAGCCAATTTTCATATTTTTTATATCCTAATCCAACTCCTTTTTTTGAAAAATATTTGACTTTTGAGGTAGAGACATATCCTTTTCCTTTCTTTTTTAGAGAATTTAGTAATTCCTTAATTTTATCTTCATGCATTATATCATCACTATCCATTCTTGTAATGTAATTTCCAGAACATTTTTTTAAACCTAGCCTTAAAGAATGAATTATTCCTTTATTTCCTTTGTTTTTGTAAAGTTTTATTCTTTTATCATTTTCTGCGATTTTATTTGCTATATCAAAACTATTATCATTTGAATAATCATCTATCATGATTAATTCCCATGTCTTATAGCTTTGATTAATAATTGATATTAAACATTCTTCTAGGAACTTTGAAGAGTTTTTGAAAGGAGTTATAATACTAACTAAATCACTATTAGTCAAAATATGAGTTATTAAATAAAATAGTCTTTACATAAAGCTTGTTTGACGAATCTGTCCAGCTTATAATAGTCTTATCATTATCAATTATGTTGATTTTTGGAAATCCAGATGATCTTGTATTTGAGATCTCATCAATAATGATTGATTTATTAATATCTGTATATCTATCTATTTTTTGTAGTTTAAGATATGCTTTATCATTAATATAATCCATGTAACTAATTATGGAAGAGTTTTCATTAATCATTTCGATATCAACTCTTCCTAATGGATTATTTGCATTAATTAAAATTGGATCATCAAATCCTTTTGTAATATCATCTGTGAATGCGATTTTTATTTTACTTTCTCCATCTATTTCTGTATACCAAATTAGGGACGAAGAATTATTAAAAGTAGAAATTGCTGGTCCATTTACAGGGCATCCACCAATTATCCAATTATCATTAAATACTGGTAAAGGAGTAGACCACTTAGAATTTTTATAATAAGAATAATAAATGTCCCTAGTTTCATTATTGGATCGATCCCTATAGACAGTTATTGGGGAGTTATCTGAAGTTAAAGCTATATCAGTTTGACAACAATCACAAACCTTGTTATCAATCAATTCATCCATAAGTATTACTCCATCTATATTATAAGATGTAGCCCTTAAAGTCATTTGTGGTTTTAGATTTTTATTCTCCTTAGCTAACTCGTTTTGCCTTCCGTCTAAATAGGTAGAGAGAAAATTATTATTATAATTGATAGTCGATACAAATCCATGCTCAGTTTTAGTATTGTCATTATGAAGTTTCATTGGATTATTCCAACTATTTCCTTCATCTTTGGAATTCATTACTTTAATGTCATAAGANTATGTTTCTGATGAACTCTTTTCNAGAAAGTGTACAGAAATACCCTTTTGATTATTTGTTGTAATTCTAGGAAAGTCGGCCCAATTTACAAACCAATCAGTCGAGCTATTAATTAGAGATGGAGTATTCCATTCTAAATTATTTAATTCTAATTTTGAAAAATATAGTTTACTTATATCTGAAGTATCTGAAGTTGAGATAAAACTTAAATAAGTACCTCCATTTATTGAAGTGTAAAGGTTTGGTTCAGAAGATTGATACTCCTTAGTTATAGAAATTTCTTTCAATTCAACTGATTGGTTACAGCTAACAACAAAACAACATAAAACTAAATAAAATATTAAATTTTTAATATTTAGCAGATTTTCCATTTGACAATGAATTTTTTATAAATACTCTTAAATCTTCGTTTGAAGATTCCAAATCTTCAGCTCTTAAATACATCATATGACCACTTCTATATCCTTTGTATGTAAACCTATCTTTCATCTTACCACTAGGATCAACATGCCACATAGTGTATTTTGCTTGAAAGTACGTCGTTGCACCGTCATAATAACCAGACTGAACTAATACTTTAAGATATGGATTTTGTGCCATTGCCTGCCTTAAATCATCTCTCGTTGAGTCATTTCTATTATCCCACGGCCTAACTGAACCAAACAAATTATACTTCAAATCTGTTTTAAAGCCTAAATAATTTCTTAAATAATGATTAATCGCAGGAGTAAACGAGTGCTCCCAAGAGTCTAACTCTGCGTTTGAGTCTGGTCTAGAACCCGCTAGCATTTTGTCTAAACCAAGGTATCTAGAATCTAATCTACCTATAGTATA
>JGI20155J14468_10002695_pt1 | contig 12917 bp, 8 predicted proteins | sample COG_05_FD_14468 | JGI IMG/M metagenome (IMG submission 14468)
GCGCCGTTCAAGGTGGAGGACGGCGTCTTCGCGCCGGCCAATTCTTGGATGTCCACCGTGTTGTTCATGTTGGCGATGCCTGTTGTTGTTGTTGTTTAATAATAATAATAATAATAATAGTGTGTGTTGCGTAAAAGAAAGGAAAGTGTTTGGTCAGTTTCTCGTTTCGGTCGTTTCTTTTTTGTTGGTTCTTCTTTTTTGTTTGTTTTGTTTGAGTCAAAAATTTCCTTCTCTTTTCTTTGTTTTTTTTGCTCTTCTCTTCGAGACAACAAACTCTTTTCAGCCAGCGCGCACCAGCACCAAAGAAATCCATAAATTCATTTTTCTAGGGCTTTTCCGAGACCTTGAACAGCCTAAACCGGTCTCGTTTTGTCTCTCACTCCCTCTCTCTTCCAAGGAAGGAAGGAGGAGCGCATTCACAACATCATTGACACCGTCACCCCCTCTCCCTTCTCTTTTTTCTCATCAATTTTGACGACTCCAATAAAAAAGTGTTTCGCGACTCTTCACCCTCTCTCTCTCTCTCTCTTTCTCTCTCTCTCTTTCTCCTCTTCCTCCTCCTTCTTTCGTCCGTCGTCATCGCAATAATAAAAAAGAGAAGAATTGAAGAAGAAAAGACGATTCGCGAGGAAAAAATTCTCTCTACGAAGTAGTCGAGTTAAGTTTTACCTGAGCTGCTAAATCCGTGCTTCGCGGTCACGTTGCCTTTCTCCGCGGACATGCGCGTTCGGTTCACGGACGCGCGGACGTACGCGTTGTTCTTCTTCACGCACTGCCATACGAGCTCCGAGGAGCACTCCACGTGTGCTTTCACCATGATGATTTTGTGTTTTTGTGTAAAAATGAGGTCTTTTGTTTGTGTTTGTAGGAGACGATTGAATTGTAGTCCAAGAGAGAAAAGAGAGAGAAAAAAGAAGAGAGAGAGCAAAAAAGGAAAATCAAAGACAAAAAAAAAACGACAAAAAATTATCCAAACAACAACACACTTTTGTTGTTGTTGTTGTTGTTGTTATTGTTGTTGTTGAAGAGAACACAACAACGCGAGAGTATTCTTCTTCTCGTTCGTAAGAGAAGAAGAAGAGTTGACTTGTATTACCGAGTGTATTGATACCTGGTTTTGAGAGAAGAAGTTGTTTTGAACGAACGAGAAACAAAGAGAATTACACACGCAGAGATAAAAGAAGAAGAAAGAGAAGAGAATTATAATAAGAGAAGAAGAAGAAAAGAAAATGTCTGAATTCACGCCTCCGTCGTATTCCGGCGACCCGAACTCGGCGCGATGCGAGCAAGAGTGCTTCACGCTCGGGTTTATTAGTTTAAACGCGGCAGTTTTGATGAAATGTCTGGGAGGCTCGCGATTACTTTTAGACGCCAGACCTAGAATGAACGGAGACTTAGCCTTGGCCATGGCGGAAGAAGCGGACAATAAGAAACGAAGAAAGAAAGGGTTACCGGAAATCAACCGACGAGAGAAGTTAGGGGCGACCCAGTTTATGTGGCAACAGAGATGGCAAGAGTATTATCGCGCGAGAAACGGAATCTGATGAAAATGAAATCGAAAATGACAGGAACGACGAGAAGAGGAGGAGGAAGAAGAAGAAGAAGAGTGCGCGCGAGATGCGTCGAAGAAAGTTGTTCATCAAGTAATATCATCGCGTAATAATTATATTATAAACACCAATTATTAATTATTAAGCCTCCCGTATTAAAAAGGTTCCTCTCTTTATCTCTCTCTCGTCATCGTCATCGTCGTCGTTCTATATTATTATTATTATTCGCGAATCCAACCGTTGTTCGTCATTTGCCAGTCCACGACGCCGTTCCCGTCCGCAAACCATAAGTTGATTTCTCTCTCGGCGGAATCGACCGAGTCGGAACCGTGGATAATATTTCTGCCAACCTCGACGGCGTAGTCGCCGCGGATAGACCCGGGCAAAGACTCTAAAGGATTCGTTTCTCCAATCATCTTTCTCGCGGCGGCTACGGTACCAGTCGGGCCTTGCCAAATCATGCACACGACCGGCCCGGAAATGATATAATCGACGAGATCTTTGAAAAACGGTTTCGAAGACAAGTCGCGATAGTGCTCCTCCGCAATCGCTCGCGTGCACTGAAACGTCTTCAAACCTTTCAACTGCATGCCTTTATTCTCGAAGCGTTCGACGATTGCTCCAACTTTTCCTCTTTGCACACCATCCGGCCTAAAGTTTTATAATAATACGTATTTATCGTTAAAGAGAGTTGTTGTTGTTCTGAAGTCAGTTTTTTTTTAACAAGAAGAAGTGGATAAAAAAAACCTCCTGAGGTTTTGTTGCGAAGAAAGAGTTTGACGAAGTCAAGAAGAAGTCAAGAAGAAGTCAAGAAGAAAGGCGAAAGACAACGACGACGACGTAAACGACGACGCACTTGATCATGATGTACGTGCGCTCGTCCGGGAATCGTCCCGCGACGACCACCCCTCGACCAGTTTTTGCGTCCTCATTAGGAAGACTTCGACGACGACGATGACCTCTTCTTGGTTGTTGACGTCCACCCCCTTTCGACGACGAGCTTTTGGAAAGAAGGGAAGAAGAAGAAGAAGAAGAAGAAAAAGAAACGGAAGCTCGGGAGGTGAGAAAGCGTGGTCGTTGTTGTTGTTGCTGTTTCCAAGGCGTCGTCTGGGCGCGCGTGGCAGTCGTCGTCATCATATCTCTCTATATACTCTTTATACTACGCAAAAAAGAATTCGTTCTTGTTGTGTCTTTTTTTGGTGTGTTTTTGGTGAACTTTTTTTGGCGCGAGATTTTTTTTTCTCTTTTTTTTATACTTTTTTCGTCAAAAACACAACAAACACGTTCGATTTTAGACAGACACACACTACAAAACAACGCTCGGCCGAAGTTGTGTGTGTGTCTGCGCGTGTCTGTGGTGTGATTGTCGTTTAAAAGGAACAATTTAACACACAATTAATATCATCGCGCGGACACACGCGCGCGAGACGTGCCGGAACTCAGAGAGAGAGAGAAAAAGTAATACTTTTGTTGTGCGTAAAAGAAGAGAAAAATGAAAGATAAATTGGCGAAGCAACTTACTACAGCCGCAATGACGACAAAGATGACGACGGAGAAGAAGGGGGAAAACAAAGCGGGGGCCGCCTCCACACCACCATCACCACCACCACCACCTGTGGCGGTGGGAATAAAAGGTGGGAAAAACGCAACGACCTCGCTTTCTCCGACCGGGACGTTGCGAGGATACTGGCAAGCCGAAGAAGAGACGGCGTTACGCGCCGCCGTACAAAAGCACGGCATCGGCGCGTGGGAGAAGATGAGAACAGATCCTGATTTCAAAGCGTTGAGGTGCGCACGATACGTATTTTATCGCGACGAGAGACGTGCTACTGCTTTTCTTCGCGTTTCTTTTAAGCTTTACTCGTCGTTTTCGTTATCGTTTTCTCGTTTTCTCGTGTTGTTCTTTGCGCGGTGATGATGATGAGAGAGACACAGACAAGGCAAATTCGCGACGAGGAGGGGCGGCGACAAAAAAACTTTCTTCTTCGATGAAATTTCCTCCAAATGTATTGGGAGCATTTTTTTCCAAACGACAACAAAGTTTCTTCTTTGTCTTCTTCTTCTTCTTCTCGTTTGAGCAAAAAAAAGAAGAAGAAGAAGAAGAAAGTTGTCGTTGTTGTTGTTGTGTTTTCGAATGTGGGAGTTTTCGATGGTTGGGCGACCTGGTCGTCGTCGTCGTCAAAGTCGAATCATCGAGCGTGGCGTCAAATCTCTCTCAAAAAACAACATTTAAAATTAACGCGGGTCTTTCTTCCTTCACGTTTCCAAAATTCCAGGGGAAGAACCGGAGTGCAGCTGAAAGATAAATGGAGAAATCTGATCAAGTTTCAACACTTGCGACGAGGAGAGATTGAATCGGCGCCGTATAAAGCGACGGTTCGCGCGAAGCAAAATGCAGCCGCGGCGGCGAAAGGAAATGTTGATACCACGAAGGCACCAAAGAGTGGTGGAGCGAGCGGGAAAACAGCGAGCGCTAGTAAGAAACGAAACGCGGCTGATCAAGGTGGTAACATCGCGAAGAAGAAAGGGAAGACCAACGCTTCCGGCTTCAAGAAAGGAACAAATAGCAGCGACTTGATGGATACGTTTCAAAAAGGTCCAAAAGGGAAAAGGAGTAAACTAACAAAAGGAGGGAGATTTGGCAAAGGCGCGGATGGCGCCGATGCGAGGAATATTATCGATGCTAACACGAATCTCGATCATTTGAGTAACGGAGGCGAAGGTATCGGTCGATCAATCTCGCCGGCGTTGCCGCCAAAGAAACAAGCTTTCAAGCAACAAAAGAAGAAAATGAAGCTTTTAGCGGAAGCGCGAAAGAAAGCGGGAACTCCAGATGCGAAAGCGAGAGCGTTGCACGCGCCATCGAACGCTCCACCAAGAAAGCGGGTCGCCGCCGCGTGGGCCGCCGGTATATCCGACGTCAATCAAATAGGGAGCGGAGGACTTTTGAACTCGAACATCAATAGTTTAGATGAAGATGAACAAGATATTGTAGGAGCACATTTAGGACACGTGACGTTTGATATCGATGAAGATGAAGATGCGCATCACTTAGCTACCACTTCTGGAAGAGGTCAGAATAACAAGGATGGCGGCGCTGCTTCTTCAGCGAGCATGGCTCGATTTACAGAGGAGATGGAAAGGGAAATCGAGCAGACGAAGGAGCGCAGAGCGCAAATGGTTAGAGACGTGGAGTATTCCGAGAGAGAATTGGCTCGATTAAAGTCGCTCGTCGAGGAAGCAGAAAAAGTGTATTCGGAAGCTCGCCTGAAAGCACAGGAGACGCTTCAACAGGCGCAGAAAGAAATTGCTGAAAAGCGTAGAAAACAATCCATGGAGTCTTTGGAAGAGCAGAAAAAAGCAGCGGCATCCGATGGCGAATTATTAGAAGAAGAAGAAAAGAAAGCTAACAGCAACAGCGACAACAACAACAAGAATGACAAAAAGAGCGACGATGACGATAACGATGGAAAAGATGGTCATAAATCGAAGGGGGCTACAACGAGGAAATCACTCGAGGCGTCAAAGCAACCCAAATCCGCGACGACCGAAAATATAAAGGTTGACGATGATGAGGACGAGCCATCGAACGAAGACGTGAGTCCAAAGTCTGTTCCAAATTTGAACGATGTTGAAGATGTCGAAGTTGACGATGCCGAGTGGGACAAGTACTTGGCGTTTGGAGGAGATAACGCTAATGAAGAAGACGACGAAGACATGTCCGAGATGCAACGGGCTGCGCAGATCGCTTCAGATGAAAAGAAAAGAAAAAACTACGCCACCGACTCTGAGATGAATAAAGCACCAAAATCTCCCAGGCTTAGGAGCCAAGCCGGGAGTGCGGGTAACTCAGACAAGGATGCTGCTACGAAAACGGCTACACCGACTATGGCTATTACGAAGGCTCTAGAACAAAACCGACGACAACAACAACAACAATATCAATTCATTCCGTCAGATCCAAACGGACATTACGATACGGACGATTCGGATGATGATCTCAGCAGCGATGAGTCAGATGAGGAAGAACTCGATGAGGAGCAACTTGTTGCAAAAGCAGCTTGGGAGAAGGCACAAACTGCGTTAGCGAGAGCGGGATTGCCGCCGATGCAAGAGATCGAGAACGTATTACTGCAAGAACTAAAGAGACTCGAACAAGCAAATACAAAATTAGTGCATGCTCGACTTGCTTTGGAAGCTTGTGATTCTGAACTTTCCGAGCTCTTTGCCAGAGCGGAAGCTAGGAAAGCTGGTGTGTATAACGAAGACGACGACGACGATTTGCGTGAGCAGACAACAAATACGGGATCTTTACCGAGCGATCTTCAGAACATTCACACAGATGACGAGGACGACGACGATTTGCAAGTTGTAGGCAAGAAGAGAAAGAATGCGCATGATGAAGATGACGACAACGATGACGACGACGACGACGACGACGACGACGACGACGATGATGATGATGATGACGGGGAAGGAGAAGAAGAAGAGAAAATGAAAAAAACGACTCGATCTGGTGGCGCCAAGAACTCCGCGGAAAGAGACAACGCAAACACGAGAAAGAACCTGAGATCAAAAGATGGGAACGAGAAGAAAGAAGAAAGTGGTGCTGCTGTTGAAAAAAAGGATGGGAAAAAAAAATCTGACGATGGTGAAGAAGGTGAAGAAAATGAAGAGGATAAAAATGTCGGAAAGCAAAAAGCGACGGCTAAGAATGCGAATAATAGCAAAAGCAAGCAACAAGCGGATCAAAAAGACTCGAAGAAAAAGAGCAGCGGTAGCGGCCAGAAGAGTTCTGGTGGTGGCGGATCTGGACGAGGTGGATCTGGCTTTCGCTCTGTTTCGGAAGATCGACGTTTCGGAATCTACGATGCTCGACGTTATCGTTCGGTTGAAGAAAATGATAGAAATGCACAAATGAGCGGAGAGAAGATCAACTTCGGACTCGGCGGCTCCAACGCTGCGGCTGCCAATAATGCGCAGAACAGCGCCGGTGTTAGTAATAGCGATGAATCTGGTGAGAAGAATCGAAAACCTGGCAAAGAGAAAGGAAAAGGCACCGGTGGTCAGCAGTCAAAAAAACAAGGCGTTGGGCGAGGTGGTGGAAGTGCCAACGCTAGAGCGAGTTCTTACAAAGAGAGCGCGATGGCGTTTGCAGCGGCGCATTGGCCACAGCAACTGAAAAAACGCAGAGATAACAAAGCTAGAAAGAAGCGCGTCAAGATTGGAAAATCTTTGTGGGAGTAATAATAGTAAACATATCAACACTTAGAGAGAGGAAAGCGAGAATCAACGCAGAATTTTAAATTTCATCGAAACTGTACATTTTTTATTACTGTATAAAAGGATATACTTTCTTTCTCTACGCGGATCAGCCTTGAATCGCGCGATGTGCCGCTGCATTTTACGCTTGATCCCCTTTTTTAGGAGGAACTACGATTTTCCGCGGCGCTGGAATGTCGCGAAGCGACGACGATCCTTTCTCCCTTCCGCCGGGAAGGTTTTTTCTATTTCCCATCGCTTTACCACCGTCACGCTCGCCAAATTTAGTTTTGTTCTGCCGCAAGTTATTAACAGTATGGTGAACGTTGCGTCTATCTCTACCACCCTCATCGACATCATTGGCGTTAGTATTGTTATCGTTATCTTCGTCAACTTCGATATTGCTATTGATATTCGTCGGGAACCTTTTGCTGTTCTTTTTGTGAGCATTGTTGAGCTTCAAGTTTTCGAGCCTGTTTTTATTCGCGGCGTTTACCGTGGAAACATTGTCTTTACTTCTACCGCTCTTACCGCTCTTGAAATTCGTGCTCGCTCCCTTGAACATGGCTTTCTTCTTCTCTCTGTACGACGCTAGCATTTCCTCTTTCGTGAAAGAATCCTCTTTTTCTCCAACGACGTGAAGATATAAACATTCTGGGTTTCCGCATGGAAAATTGCGTAAGAAGGCGTTACAATATTTCGTCGTGCCATGGCATGCTCGAAGAGGTCTTCCTGTACCGTCTGGATGAGCAGGGACACCGTCAATGCACTGAATGCATGTCTCCGCGTCCGCTTCTGCTTCAAACGTTACGTAAGCGCAACCTGCTAAATTTCCCGCATTACTATCATCATTTCCGCTACCATTGGCCGGTGCTGTCGGACAGGACACTTGTAACTTGATGATACTACCATACTTTCCAAAATACTCCGCCTTCCTCAGTATCTCTTCCTTACACATAGCAGTCGGAATGCCGACCACGTAGACTAAGTTTCGCTGAATGACGCGCACATTGACGAGGTGCTTACGACTACTGTCAATCGGAGCGTTTGGATCGTACGATGAATATCCACCACCACCGCCGCCAAAATTACCATCAAATTCGCCCCCTCCTCTCCCTCGACCTCTGCCTCGTCCTCCTCCGCCGAAGAGAACCCCTCCTCGTCTTCCGCCTCGGCCCCGTCCCCTGCCTCTGCCGCCACCGAATACGATGTTGTTTTCGCCCTCACCGCCGGCACCGTCGTAATTTTCTGCGTACCTACTGTGGGGATGGTTTTGGTATCGGTATGATCGACTACCGTGATGATGATGATGATGATGATGTTGCAAAGATGAAAGCGACGACGAAGATGAAGAATAATTGCCTCCTCCTCCTCCTCCTCTTTCCCTTCGTTGTTGTGCGCTACTCGCATCCGTCAAAGAAGCTACTTGCTCCGCGTCAAACTCGAGCAGATCTTGGTCGTAATCCTGTCGACACGCGGGACACTTCCCAACCGTCTCGCCAAATCCAACTTCCATGATTTGATGCCAACACCACGCGCATAATTGATAGCCGCACTTGCACGGTTTAAAGGCTAAATCGGTCGCATCCATATCGTTACAACACAGCGGGCACGTCTCCGCGTCCTCCTCTTCTTCCTCCTCGTAGGCCTCGTCTCTTCCTTCTCCAGAGTGGTCTCCGTTCCCTCCTCCTCCTCCTCCTTGCCTGTTGTTGAAGTTACCCCCACCGTCGCCATGGTAAGTTCCTCTTCCTCGCGTTTCGACGACGCCTCTCATTTTCTCTCAAGATTTGTCGCGTCTTTCCATGGGCAATGGGGCAAAAATTCTAAAAAACTACGAGAGCACTCAAATTACGAAGTACGGATGTGTACAAAGTTGGTCGAGAAGAGAGCGAGAGAGAGTGAAAGACATTTTTTACGAAGAGAGAGAGAGAGAGAGAGAAGAGAAGAGAATAAGAGCATACGAAGACGATAGTATCAGAGAGACAAGAACTATACACTCGAGGCGCACGCGTGAAAGTTTTTGCCACACGCGCGCTTCCTTCTACTTTTAGTACAACTTTTTTTACTTCCTATTTATTTACTTTATAAACTATTCTGCGATTCGCCTCCGCTCGCTCCGATAAAAACGAACGGAGAAGTAAGAGTTCGTCTTCTTCGTCTTCTTCTCCCGGCGGTTTAATTTCGGCGCGTTCGCGACGTTCTTCCCTTTTTTCTCGCACACCCAAAACGCAATTTTAGGAGAGAACTTCGTCAGAACGACAGAGAGACCGCACGCGCGCAAACACTCGTTGAAAATATCCACGGAACAAAACGGATTATTTTCCACGCACCTCCTAGGAATCGTGATAAAAAGGACCCCTGTTTCTTTCCTCAACATTTTCGCCATTCGTAGCAACATTTCTCCTCGATCTTCCGGTTCCGCCACGCAGTTCAAAACCATCGAATTGAGAACGACGTCGAACTCGTCTTCGCAAACTTTGAGAGCGAAAAAGTCTCGCTTTTCAATCTTTGGATGTTGCGAGTTCAAATCGATCGAGCGAAACCGTATCCAGCTCGGCGACTGGCAGCAAAACTCCGTGGTTACCGCTCCAACTTCTAACCCGTTCAAAACTTTCCTCTCCTCGCCTTTTCCCGGTCTCTTGTTCAGAGTAGTCAACGTAGAGTAGACGAATTTTCTCACGTGTGAGGTTCGCTGAAGAGCAGCTTGACTCGCTTTTTGATACATGTCTCTTTCCGTTTCCGACGCTGCTCTTGCTGCTCCTTCTCCCGCCTGCTCCAACGCCGCTTCTGATTTCCGGTGAAACTCCGCGGTTATTCGTTTCGCCACTTTTAAGGATTTGACGACGCCAACACCGTGAAGTATCGGTCGCTTCAATTTCTTCTTCTTCTTCTTCTTCTTCTTCATTTTCTTTCTTCTCGCCGTAACGAGAAATTCTGTCGTGTGTGATCACTTTTCGCACTTTCACACAAAAAAGAACAAACAAACAAAAGCACAAAAACGAACGAAAAACAAAAACGCAAAGAAAAACAAAAAAAGCAACACCACAAGGAAACGAAATAAACGCGCGCGCTCGTTTTTAGAGAGAGAGAGTGTGTGTGTGTGTGTGTGAATATGACGACGACGCGCGAGGAGGAAGAGGCAAACGACTTGGAAGAGGAAGAGGAGAAGGACGAGAAGGATGAGAAGAAGAAGAAACAACAACAACGAGAAGAAGAAGAATTCCTCCGACTTTTGGAAAAGCGACTGCCCCAAAGTCAATCGCACGTGTTGGAGCACGCGAAGAAGATGAAAATGAGCGAGGAGACGAGAGCGAAAATGTGCGCGCAAATGGAAAGCTTAGGCGATGAGTTGGAGTATTTCTGCGACGCGTTTCACCGCGCGATGGTCTCGTCGAAAAAGACAACCGCGACTCTAGAGAAGAGTAAAAAAGAGAGGAAGGAAGAGGAGGAGAGAGAGAGTACGACGAGTACGAGTATGAATACGGACGATGACGGTAACGGTGTCGGATTCGAGAAGAAGAAGAGGAAGACGAGAATCGAACCAATCGTTCCCGACGTCGTGGCTGCGGAAGCGAGCGAAGAGGAAAAGCGAGCGTGGCGGGAAGAAGGTTACGCGTTGATTCGTTCCGGAAAGGTTGGCGCGATTGTCATGGCTGGAGGACAAGGCACGCGATTAGGAAGCGCGTTGCCGAAAGGGACGTTTGATATCGGGTTGCCAAGCAAAAAGTCTCTTTTTCAACTGCAGGCGGAGAGGATTAGAAAAGTGATTGAGCTCGCCGCCGCGGCGGCGGCGGCGGCGGCTGAAAACGAAGAAGGAAAAGAATCCGCGTCGCCCTCTCTGCCTTGGTACATCATGACGTCTCCGCAAACGCACGAACAAACGGTGGAATTTTTTCGTGAAAACGCGTATTTTAATCTCCCAGAAAAGGACGTCGTGTTCTTTCAGCAACAAGAGGCGCCGGTATTTGACGTCGAAGGGAAGATTATTTTAGCACCGGACGGGTCGATTCAAACGTCACCAGATGGAAACGGCAGCATATATCGCGCTCTACTGAAATCAAACGCGTTAGAGAACATGAAAAAGCGCGGCGTTCGACATCTTCATTGCTATTCGGTGGATAACGCGCTCATTCTTCCTGGAGATTGCGAATTTATCGGGTACTGCGCTTTACGAGGAAAACAATCGGGCGCTAAAGTGATTGAAAAAACTTCCCCGGACGAAAAAGTCGGCGTGTTTGCGCGAGAAGTAGCCTATTCAAATATCGATGGCGGTGATGGTGATTACACCGAGAAGGAGGATACAGATGGCGGGAGAAGAAAGAGCGCTTTGTCGTCGTCATCTTCGTCGTCGTCGTCTTCAAGAATTCGCGTCTTAGAATACTCGGAGATAGAACCGAGCGTGCGCGACGAGAGAGAGGAAGTGGATTACGATGAAGTGCTTCCGGGTAACATGCGAACCGACGACAGCAACGATCCTTCTTCAATCATTAAAATTGAAAAGTATAACAGACCGCCCTGGAACCACTTTAATCCCGATAATCGTCCGTTACGATTTCGGTGCGCGAATGTAGCGATTCACTATTTTAGCTTAGATTTTTTATACAAAGTAGCGGGAATAGCAAACGCGAGGAGCAGTAGCGGTAAAAAGATAGTCAACGACCAAGACGACCAAGACTCGTTCGCGATGGAGTATCACGTGGCAGAAAAAGACGTGCCTTGTTATGTCGAGGGCGATACCGAGAAGCGAAGAACGAAGAAAGCAATCAAGCTCGAAAGTTTTATATTCGACGCGTACCAGTACTCCAGCGATGGTGTTACTATTTTTGAAGGAGAGCGTAAGCTTGACTTTGCGCCCGTCAAGCAAGCGACCGGTGATGACTCTCCGGAATCGGCGAGACGCATGATTTCTTTCGTGCATTCGACGTGGATTACGAAGAATCGAGGTCGTGTTCAGTGGGGCGGGTACGGAGGACTCGTCGAGGTGAGTCCTCTCGTCAGCTTGCGCGGCGAAAATCTCGAAATCGTGAACGACTGCGACGTGCAGAGAAACACCAGCATCGAACTTGGATGGGAACCACCGTCTGAAAGGCAAACCCCGTGGCACCGGTACTACGGGAAGCACTCGTCGCTTGCTTGAGTGATAAAATTTCTTCTCGTCAGACAGGTTGGATGTGCGTTGTGTGTAATAAAAATACAGAAATACAAACGCGCTGCGCGCGCGCGAACTAAACACCTTTTGAAAATCCTTTCCTCTTCTTTTCCTATACATTCAAGCTTGCTTAAACTCCCAATCGCCTCGACAAATGGGACATTTTTGTTCCGAGTTTCGTCCGTCCAGCCATTTCGTTATGCATCGCAAATGAAACGCGTGCGAACAAACGCCCCACACGACGGGTGAATCATCTCCGGGATATTTACAATCTGGTGCGCACCCATCGTAAGGCGAGTGGCAAATCCCGCACACGTCTGACGCATCGTTCCACGTCCACGTTGCTACGCCTTGCCACGTTTTAAATTTGAGTTTGAGCGGTATCTCCTTCTTCTTCTTCTTCTTTTCTTTTCTTCTTCTTCTTCTTCTTCTTCTTCTTCTTCTCCTTCGAAGTTTTTGAGTTTTGAAAACGACGACGATGAGTCTTCTTTCGTCGTCGTCTTTATCGGCGCGGTTGTTTCCTCCTCCTCCATCTTCTACTTTGTCTTCTTCTTCTTCTACTACTACTACTACCACTACCACTGCTACTACTACCACTGCTACTGCTTCGTTGTCTTCTCTCCTCTCTCTCTCTTCTTCTTCTTCTTCTTCTTCTTCTTCTTTGTCTTCTTCTTTCTGAAGTTTTTGCTTTTTTTTTCCGTCCTCCTCTTGTTTTTTTCTCGTCCGTAAAAACGAGGGAAACAAATTTACGTTGCCCTCCCTCCCTCTCTCTTTTGCCTTTTTTTATGAAAAAAAATGGCAAAATTATACCACAAACCCACAACATACTTTTCAAACCCACTGAACCCCTCGCCAAGAATACAAAAAAAACAAAAACCCCTAACGCGCGCAAAAAAATGTTGCGTCCCCCGGTGGAAAGTCGCTTTTAGTACTCTAACATGCGAGGGGTCCCCGGG
>JGI20155J14468_10002696_pt1 | contig 12912 bp, 16 predicted proteins | sample COG_05_FD_14468 | JGI IMG/M metagenome (IMG submission 14468)
ATAGGAACTTTGGAGCATTACAACAGCTGAACTCGTGCCCCCGCTACCCTGAGCGGTAATGCGAAACATCTGAGTGCAGCAGGTGTTCGGGTTTTGACCGATATTGTCAATATTCAGCCGGTCCTCATCGCTGGTGACTGTGCCGATGTGTTCAATCATNTAAACCGGNTGCACGGCAACATTGGACAAGCTCGCTTGCAAACTATTNGCGTAGGCGCTGCTCGCAAAATCAGGGTCTACGGCGTTCGCAAAAAAAGATCCTAAAGACTTCGCATTGTAGATCTTCGGCGACGTAGAACTTGCGTAATCGCCGCCAACAATCGCTTGCCAGCTCGCGTTACTCAGCCCACTGAGGGTTGCCTCGGCTTCAACGAGTGCGGTCTCTACGGCATTAAAAGCGAGGTTGCTATCACGTTGATTCCTTGAGATCAGCTCCTGGATGCTCGTGCCCTGAACAGAAGAAAGCCCAAGCATCGTCAAGATCATCAAAATAACGAGACTGGTGACCAACACCATACCGCTCTGGCTCGAATATTGAGCGTTCATCCTGCATTCCTAATCTTGATCGTCTGCCGAAAAGTGCGGCGCAGCAGGCCATCCGCCTCAGTGGAACCCGCATCATTAATACTATTGGCTGTAATCTCAAGCAAAATGGCTACGATTTGGCCCGTATTAACCGACGCGCTGGGAGCAAGATACTGGTTGGGAACGCCATCGGAATCGGTGTCAATGCCAAGCAAGATTTGAAGATCCTCGACGCCCTCGACCAGTTCGGACACTCGCGGCGCCATCAAATTGAAATAACGAATATCCGCCCTTGCCGGCTATGCCGCTCGCGCCTTGTTTTATAAAGTAGGTTTTAGAAACGATGCTAGCGACCGCCGCGTCGGTACCAAAGGTTCCCGTCTCTGCAAGCCCGTCCACAATATTACCGTTTGCTGCCGAAACAGCATGGCCCAAGGTCATCGCGACACCATTGACTGCCACCGAGGTCACCTTGAACAAGGTTGCCTTTTCGCAATCACTGATCAGCGCAAGATCATTGACTTCAATATTCGTGCTTGCACCACTCACAACGGCCAGTTGGATATTTTCCTGACCGGTGACTAGCGCCGTTGACAAATAAGCCTCATCGTTTTCGACAAAGCGCAGGGTGATGATATCCGTGCCATCAATCGCATCATTGCTCAGATCGGATCCTAGGACCGTAGCAGACGCAGTCCAAGTTCCGTCTGAGTTGCCATTGTGAACCGAAAGACCAAATCTAATATCAAAGGCTGCTGGCACTGTCGCAGCAGTCACATAAACATCACCCCGCGAGTAACAGCCGCGATAGCCTGCCCGCTGCAAATCACGGGCAATCACATTCAAGCCAAAGTTTGCGCCTTCCTGCAGCCGGGTTTGTGCTTGCAGCGCGTTGTAGGTTTCGGTATTCGCGGTAAACAGGCTCAGCACACCCAAAATCACAACCGAGCCAATGGCCATGGAAATCATCACCTCAATCAGTGATAGGCCTTGCTGTAATGGCGGGCACTTCATCAATTGACTCTCGCCGCAACGGTGATGTCTTGCTTTGTCGAATCCGTCAGATCCCATCGAACGGTGACAGTGTAGGTCCCGGAAGCCGCGCTCACCAAGCCCTCCCCGCTCGGCAACCGGTCAAAGTCCGTATCATTTAGTCCAAAAGCTGTTTTGCACGCATCGCTGGGCTGGCTTAACCGGCAATCCCAAAGCGTTAGATCAAAAACCGCCATTTGCGCCGGCGTGCAGGCAGTGCTTGCGCAATTAGCCGCCGCTGAGCCAGCAGGCCAGCTATAATCTGCATTCGGGTTGACTCGGATTCGGTCCAGTAAATCATTCGCTGCCTGCAGGGCAACCATTTTTTGCCCCGCTTCACGCGCCTGCTTTAGACTCAATATTTGAACACCGGCGAGCCCTAAAACGCCGATCGACACAATCACCATCGTGATCAGCAACTCGATCAACGTGACCCCCAGCTGACGTCGCATCAGCCTTGTCATGACGGGCAACTCGTATCCGCTGAAATCTTGGATCGTCCGACCAGCGCGATGGTCACGCGGCGATGATCTTCGTTGGCGCGACAGAGCTCGAATGCTCGGGTGCTATTGGATGTGTCCGTTAACCCGCCCATCCCATCAAATGTAACTTTGTCATATCCGCCTGAAACCACCATTGAAATCTCGGAGCCCACCGCGGGAAAATTCCGGAGTGCATCATCACAATCGTCGGGCTTACCCGGCACTAAGCAATATCCATCCGCAAAGTCGTCACTCACGATATTCGCGGCTCGCAAAGAGACTTGGCCATCGCGTTTCAAGGCCTCACTTCGCGCCATATTCAGGGCGGCAACCAAGTCATTGGTCGCGGTGGTCAACGCGGTGCTGCCAATAAAAGACTGATACGCCGGCGCCGCGACTGATAGCAAAATAGCGGAAATCGCGAGGGTGATCATGAGTTCGATCAAGGTAAAGCCCTGCTGCTGAGTCCAACGGCCGTTTCTAGGCCGAGCACCCACATAAAGCGCCTGACCCTTGCGATCGCGCTTTGAAAGATCTCGGATCATGACATTAGGCCTAATAAATTGTCTGAGTACCCGCCTGATTCAGGCGAACACAGTTGTCGGAACAGGTTCCAGAGACCAATTCTGCCTCAATGGTATAAGTCGTTGCACTGAGGCTCACAACCGATAAATTATATTGTGCGGTGCCACTCGTTGGAGAAACTGTAATCGCGCAGCTACCACCCGAATAGGTGAAGCCGTTACCGTAAAACCGCTCTAAATCCATCGCACAGACCTTCACGTCCACCACCGCCTGATTGAGATAAGTGCTAGCGATATACCCTTGATAACTTGGAATGGCGATGGCCGAAATGATGCCAATAATGGCAACCGTGATCATGAGCTCAATTAAGGTAAAGCCCTGTTCTATTCTTCCCAATTTCATAGCTGCTGACTTTTTTAGCGGTTGGGGCCTCATCGTAACGCTTTCGGTAACGAAAACTCTACTTCTTCAACGGTGGTCGGCGCGGTTTCCACAAACTGACCGCCCAGCTGCGTCAGATACCCAAGTACTTCCTGCACCAATTGTTCTGGCGCTGAGGCGCCGCTGGTCACGCCAACTGCTCGCTTGCCATCCAGCCAATCGACATCGATCTGCGAGTGGTGATCGATCAAATGCGCCTGACTGCCGAGTCGTTCTGCCAACTCGCGCAATCGGTTGGAGTTCGAACTGTTTTGCGAGCCGACGACCAGCACCAAATCACAGGCTTTTGCTAAGGCTTTCACCGCGTCCTGTCGATTCTGGGTGGCATAACAAATATCGTTCTTTTTGGGCCCCTGAATATTGGGAAAACGTTGTTGCAGCGCCGCAATAATCTGCTGGGTATCATCGACCGACAAGGTCGTTTGGGTCACAAAGCTAAGCCTTTCGGGGTCGGATATTTCAAGTGTTGCAACGTCTTCTACGGTTTCGATCAAGTATTTCTGGCCTTGGGCGTCCGAGGCGATCTGACCCAGAGTGCCTTCAACCTCTGGGTGGCCTTCGTGTCCAATCAAAACCGTATCGAACCCATCTCTGGCCGCTTTGGACACCTCGAGATGAACCTTGGTGACTAAAGGGCAGGTTGCGTCAAAGACCCTCAAGCCACGGGCCTCCGCATCTCGCCGAACCTGCTGCGACACGCCGTGAGCGCTAAAAATACACAGGGCGCCTTCCGGGATTTCACGCACCTCTTCCACAAAAATGGCGCCACGTTCCCTTAAATCCTGAACCACATGTTTATTGTGAACCACCTCGTGCCGTACATAGACTGGCGTCCCAAACTGCGTCAGAGCGCGATTGACGATTTCAATCGCCCGATCAACACCCGCACAAAACCCGCGAGGACTCGCGACACGCACCTCAAATACCCTNAANACATCCTTCACTTCCTTCACATTTTCCACATGCTTCATCCGCGCGCGATCTCCTGTGTGACTTGGCTCACACTCACGATCTCCACTTCAAAGGTNATNACCTTCCCCGCAAGCGGATGGTTAAAATCAACCTCCACAGCCTCCTCAAACACTTTTCGGACAACACCTGGCAACTCGCCTTGCTGCTGCTGGTCCATAAAAGAGACCACAAGCCCGGGCTCCAATAATAACTCTCGCGCAAAGTCGGAACGCTTCAACACGTGGATGTTATCTGGATTAACCAAACCAAACCCTTGCTCTGGCTCAAGATGGAAGGTTTCTTTATGGCCCTTGGTGAGACCCACCAAAACCGCCTCGAACCCTGGCAATAATTTGCCATCACCGAACACGAACTCAGCCGCACGATCACCGGTTGAATCAATTAAGTCGCCATTGTCCAACCGCAAGGTGAAGAACAAAACAACACGGGTACCAGGTCCTATTGGGGTTGCAGCACTCACACAGATTCCTCTTTCGCTAAAAATAGATCGAGCAGCAGAAACACCGCCCCAACCGAAATTGCCGCATCGGCAACATTAAATGCTGGAAAATAATGTTGTTCGTAATGGACAATCAAGAAGTCCACAACATAACCTTGAAAGGCCCGATCGATTAAATTCCCGACAGCCCCGCCCAAAATCAAAATAAGGCCCACTCGCAGATACACTTGATGAGCCTCTACTCGNCGCAACCAAACCACCAAGGCGACACTCACAACGGCTGAAATCCCCGTTAAAAACCAGCGTTGCCAACCGCCAGCATCGGCCAAAAAACTAAACGCGGCGCCCTCGTTATACAGCACCGCCAATTGAAATACGGGCAGCACTTCAAAACGCTCACATTGACCCGGGACGCAAAGACCCAACCACTGATCCATTTTGATTTTTGACGCTTGATCAATCACAACGATGATTAAGCTGACCCAATACCCCTTCATGAACCCGCCTTCATGACGCCTGCTCAAACCGGCGGCGCGCCTGCTCAATATCATTGTGGATCGCCGCTTTTAAAGCCGGCAACCCTGAAAATTTTTGCTCTTCCCGAAGCTTTTCAATAAAGACCACCTCGACCTGTCGACCGTAAAGATCTCCCTCAAAATCAAGCAAATGAACTTCTAAGATGGGTTTCACACCGCCGCTTTCAACCGTCGGCCGAACCCCCACATTAGCGACCCCAGGATAGGGTCGATCCAGCCCAAGCATTTTAACCAAGTAAACACCCGAGAGCGGCGCCTTGTACCGATGCAACTGAATATTGGCGGTTGGCACGCCCAAGGTCCGCCCAAGTTGCTGGCCATACACCACGCGCCCCGAAATGGCGTAAGGCCTGCCAAGCAATATTTCCGCTTGAGGCATATCGCCTGCCGCCAAACACCCCCGAATGCGTGTGCTCGAAATACGCTCGCTATCGTGGGTGAGCGTTGAGAAATTATCAACCGAGAAACCGTGCGCAGCGCCCGCAGTCGTGAGCGCCTCGAAATCGCCCTGACGGTCCGCACCAAACTTGAAGTCATCCCCCACAAAGAGCGCCTTAACCTTTAAGTCTTCGGTTAACAACGCAATAAAGTCTTCGACCGACATCCCCCGAGTTTCCGCATTGAACTGAAGGCACAACAACCGATCTAGTCCTGCAAGCGACAGCTGCTCGACTTTCTCTCGGAACCGCGTCAATCGGGCTGGCGCATGAAAGCTTTCAAAAAACTCTTTGGGTTGCGGCTCGAAACATATCAGCAGCGACGGACACGCCAAATCTTCGGAGACCCGCTTCACTTTTCTCAAAATGGCTTGATGCCCGAGATGCACCCCATCAAAATTACCAATCGTGATGACACAGCCTTGATCCTGCGCCCGGATATTATGTCGTCCTCTGATGACTCGCATTAAAGACCATCTCTAAATTCAGTTATTCTCAAGCCCAATGTGCGCAACATTAGAAAGTATATCCCCATACCGCCGACGCAGAGTCCAGCCATCCAAACCACTTGGGTTATGACCGAAAACGCGAGCCAATCGGCCAGAGGCGGTGTGTAATAAAAAAGGGCCAGCCCCATAAGAATCAGCGCCAAACTAATTCTAACGAGAAAACGCGTCCAGTGCTCGGCCGCTTGATAGATCCCGCGCTGGATTAACCCCCGCCAGAGCAAAAAAGCGTTCAAAAAAGCTGACATCGATGTGGCAAGCGCCAGTCCCACGTGACCCAAATGCAGAATCAACGCCAAGTTGAAGATCATGTTTGCCGAAAGCGCAATCAACCCGATTCGCACCGGCGTTTTCATATCTTGCCGCGCAAAATAACCTGGGGCGAGCACCTTGACCATCATATGCCCCACAAGACCCGCCCCGTAGGCCTTCAGGCTCAGACCAGCCATCGCGACATCAAAATCGGTCATCTGCCCATGATGGAAAATGGTTGCGATCATTTGATCTGCGAGCAAAACAAGGGCAACCGTTGCCGGTAATCCAAACAACAGCACCATTCGAATGCCCCAATCCAACTTTGCCGAGAATTGACCCGGCTCTGAGGCTGAAAAGTCTCTCGATAGGGCCGGCAAGATCACCGTGGCGATCGCAATCCCGAACAGCGCCAAGGGCAGCTCCAGCAATCGATCACTGTAATAAAGCCAAGAGATACTCCCCAGCTGCAGGAAAGTTGCCAACATCGTGTCGAGCAGCAAATTGAGTTGACCAACCGAAACTCCGAGCAGTGCTGGCAGCATCAATACGCCCACCCGCCTGACGCCAGGATGCTTAAAGTTAATCCTAGGCCGAGGCACCAGCCCAAGTCGCGCCAATGCGGGCCATTGAAAGAGCAATTGCAGCCAGCCTGCGATGAACACCCCCCACGCCAGGGCAAATACCGGCAGGTCGAAATACGGACTCAGCCAAACCGCACTCACAATCAGGGACAAATTGAGCAGTACCGGCGTAAAGGCTGGCACCGCAAATCGGCCGAAGGTATTCAAAATCGAGCCTGCAAACGCGGTAAGAGAGATTAAAGCCAAATAGGGAAACGTTATGCTCAGTAAGGACCCCGCGAGCGCCAGCTGCATCGAATTGCCATTCAGCACATAACCAAAGGCAAAAACAGTGATGACGGCGCCTGAGAACACAACGCCCAAGACAACAAATATGAGCAACAAAAAGCTTAGGGCACCGGCCAAATGATCAATCAGGTCTTTTAAGTCGCGCGCGCGCTCACGCTGCTTGTACTCAGAGAGCACGGGCACAAAGGCTTGGGAAAAGGCGCCTTCGGCAAAGAGTCTCCGGAAAAAGTTGGGAATCTTAAAGGCCAGAAAAAAAGCATCGGCCCCAGCGCTTGAACCAAAGAAGAACGCAATCACAACGTCTCGCACGAGGCCCAGGATCCGCGACAGAAAGGTCATCGCCGACACAATAACCCCGGATCGCAGGAGACCAAAACGGCCAGAATCGGGCTCAGTCACCGAGCGTCCTCCCAACAAGGTGTGAGATTTGACAGTATGCGATACCCTTCAACATCCAGCTTCCTTGTGATCCTCAATCGGTGTTTGACAAAAAGAGTGGGACTCGGCATAGTACGCCGCTCATTTTCCGTCCATTTTCAGGAACTCTAACCTTGGCCAATTCAGCACAATCAAAAAAACGCGCAAAGCAATCCGAGAAACGTCGTCGCCACAATGCCAGTCAAAGATCGGCGATGCGGACTGCCATTAAAAAGACCATCTCTGCCATTTCAGGCGGTGATGCAGCGGTCGCCGGCACGGCGTATGCCGCAGCAGTTCCTGCGCTTGATCGTGCAGTGTCTCAAGGCATTATCCATAAAAACAAAGCCGCAAGACATAAATCCAGATTGAACACCAAGGTTAAGGCGCTTCAGGCCTAAACCATCAGTAGATCGTCTCGGTGGATGACCTCTTCGTCCACCAGATATCCCAACTCCACTTCGATGGCTTGCGTTGTTTTGCCTTGGATACGCTTAAGCTCTTCACTCGAATAGTTGGTCAACCCTCGACAAACCTCAAGACCCTCTGAATCACAGCAAGACAACAAGCTGCCCTGGCTAAATTCGCCCGAAATTGCGGTAATGCCCACGGCTAAAAGACTTCTGCCGTGATGCTGTATAACACTGACCGCGCCCGCATCGAGCGTCACAACACCCGAGATTGGCAGCGTCGCCAGCCAATGCTTTCGGGCACCAAGAACGGGCCGATCCGCTTTAATTCGCGTTCCAACCCCCTGGCCTTGGAGAATTCGACCCAAGTTACCTGCCTCGTTGCCGCTACAGATGATCGTCTCGCAACCACTGCGCGCAGCAATGCGGGCTGCTTGCACCTTACTGACCATCCCACCGCGACCCCATTTCCCGCCTGAACCCGCCACCTCATCGATTGCGACATTGCTTGCTTCGATTTCAGGAATGAGCGTCGCTGACGAATGCGTTCGAGGATCTCGATCAAACAGACCCAGCTGGTCGGTTAAAATAACTAGGCGTTTCGCATCAATCAGATTTGCGACCATCGCGGCGAGCGTATCATTATCACCAAATCGAATCTCATCCGTCACCACCGTGTCATTCTCATTAACAATGGGCACAACCCCCAGCGCAAGCAGATTCACAATCGTATTGCGCGCGTTCAGATATCGATCTCGGGCCCGCAGGTCGGAATGGGTTAGTAGAATCTGTGCGGTTTTCATTTGATGAACATCAAAACAGGTTTGATACTGCTGGATCAGGCCCATTTGACCCACAGCCGCCGCAGCCTGAAGCATCGAAATAGAATTTGGCCGCTCGGTCAACCCAAGCCGAACCATCCCTTCCGCAACGGCACCCGATGAGACTAAGACCACGCGAATGCCATGTTGCCTCAAATCAGCAATATCACGCGCCCAGCGCGCAAAAAGACTCAGATTCAGTCCCGCACCCTCAGCAGTCACGAGCGAACTACCAACCTTTAAAACCCACACCTCGTTTTGGTCTAACTGCTCGCTCATGGCTCGTAATGCACCACCACATCGCTGCCGTCATCAAAGTCATCGGGCTCGAGGTCCTCCTCATCATCCTGACCTTGCCGACGCCTCAGTCGGGCATCTCGAAGCATTTTCGAATAGTTATGAGCATCCTGCCCAGCCGCCTTATCAAGATTCTCCTGGGCCTCCTTGCGCGCTTCATCAAGGCTCGCAAAGTGATCGCCCAAACCATGCAATAAGGGTTGAAGCCCGGTTTGCGTCACCGCTGAAATCGCATAACACTTCTCAACCAAACTGCTCTCAGACAAAAGCCTGGCTTGCAATTCAGCGAGCACATCGCCTGATACCAAGTCGCTTTTAGAGAGCACGAGCCAACGCGGCTTTTGGGCAATCGCTGGACTGTATTGCGCCACTTCTCGTTCGATGGTTTTAAAGTTTTCAAGCGGATCACTGCCATCTGCCGGCGCAACATCCACTAAATGCAACAGCACGCGGGTTCGTGACAAATGCTTAAGGAACTGAATACCAAGACCTGCGCCCTCTGAGGCGCCTTCGATGAGACCCGGCACATCTGCAATCACGAAACTTCGGTTGTAGTCGATCCGAACAACACCCAGGTTCGGCACCAAGGTTGTAAAAGGATAGTCGGCGATTTTTGGCTTCGCCTCGGACACGACACTAATTAAAGTGGACTTGCCCGCGTTGGGCAGTCCTAATAATCCGACATCTGCGATGAGTCGCAACTCAAGCCGAAGATTAAAGCTTTCTCCGGGCGTTCCATTTGAGGTTTTGCGCGGCGCGCGATTGGTGCTGGATTTATAGCGAACATTCCCGAGGCCATGAAAGCCGCCGCGAGCAATCAGTATATCTTCATCTGCCTTGGTGACCTCCGCAATGAGCGCATCGGTCTCTTCATCATAAACACTCGTTCCCAGCGGCACCCTAACGATTAAATCCTCACCCTTTGAACCTGTTCGGTCTTTACCCTTGCCCGACTCACCAGTGCCAGCGCGATACTGGGGCTGAAACCTGAAATCAACCAAGGTGTTGAGGGCTTCATCGCCTCTAAAATAAACGCTACCCCCATCACCACCATCGCCGCCGTCTGGTCCGCCCAATTCAATATATTTTTCACGGCGAAAACTAAGACAACCGTTACCCCCTTTACCGGCGTCCACCCTGATAGATGCTTCGTCTACGAATCTCATAATGGCTTCACCCTAACGCGAACTACCGATAAAAAAAAACCCTGCCAATGACAGGGTTTTTTGAACCTTGGCCAACAATCAGGCCTCTGCCACCACCGTTACAAATTTACGTTGCTTGGGGCCTTTGGTCACGAATTGAATGACGCCAGCTGCCTTAGCGAACAATGTGTGGTCTTTTCCGCAGCCTACGTTGGGGCCTGCATGAAAGCGCGTTCCGCGCTGTCGAACGATAATGTTGCCAGGCTGTACTACCTGACCACCGTAGAGCTTCACGCCGAGTCGTTTTGATTCCGAATCGCGTCCGTTTCTAGTACTTCCGCCTGCTTTCTTATGTGCCATTGCCGCTAGCCTCCAACAATTTCTTTAATTTTCACTTCGGTATACCACTGACGGTGACCTGCCTGCCGACGGTAATGCTTACGACGCTTCATTTTGATGATCGTGATTTTTGAATGCCGGCCATGGGTCACGACTTCTGCCGAGACCTTGCCCCCTTCAACATAGGGCGCGCCTATTTTGATATCGGCCCCATCACCCACCATCATGACCTTATCAAAATCGATTGTTTCACCCGCTTCAGCCTTCACTTTTTCGAGTCGAAGGACTTCACCTGGCTCTACCCGGTGTTGTTTGCCACCACTTTCTATTACAGCGTACATATCTTTAACCCTAACGATTGATCCCAGCGTCTGCCGAGCCTGTATTTTAAAGCCGCGAGGTCTTAACGCGCTCGAGACTTTCTACTTTCTGAAAAAATTCCCTGTTTGACTTCGACAGCTCATTGACCCTTACCGAGCAAACTGAAACCGTTAGATTCTAAACCGGTCCCTCTCGCGTTGGCATTGAAGGCCTTTTCTAACCCCTTGAACCGCCTCTGAATTTTTGCTTTACCGGTCCCTAGACTTAACCTTTAAACGACTTTCTGTTCGACTGTACCGTTGGCTCATCCCGCTTTTATAACCGAGATAGACGTGTCCAACTTTTGGCTACACAAATTGGCTACACAAACCCAGCACAGACCTCGTTTTCAGGACGCGCAATGATAAGCGAACTCAAACTCGATAGCAATACGAGATTTCCGGGTTTGGCCTTGACAGGCAGGAACCTCTGACCATAGCATTTGCCCCTCTTAAACCCTGCAAAAAGCCCGCCCAGCATGCTCCAACCGATATTTGAAGCCGTTCGTGAAGATTTTGAAGCGGTTGATGCGCTCATTATCGAAAGCTTGAACTCCGACATCCCTTTGGTTGAAGAAATCTCGGCGTACATCATTAAAGCCGGCGGCAAGCGCCTCAGGCCCTTACTCGTCCTATTGGCGGCCCGCGCTAGTGGCTACAAAGGCTCAGAGCATATTAAGCTCGCTGTCATTATTGAATTTCTACATACGGCGATGCTGCTCCATGACGATGTTGTCGACAATTCATCTCTTAGGCGCGGCAGAGCGACTGCCAATGCGACTTGGGGCAACGCCGCCAGCGTGTTGGTTGGCGACTTCTTGCACTCACGCGCCTTCGAAATGATGGTTGAGATCGGCAACCTAGACGTTATGGGCCTGCTGTCCAAAGCGACCAATGGCATTGCTGAGGGTGAGGTTCAGCAACTCATGTATCTTCGGGATCCCGAGATTACAGAGACAATTTATCGCGAGGTGATCTACCGAAAAACGGCGTTATTGTTTGAAGTCGCTGCGCACTCGGGCTCAGTCCTTGCCAATGCAAACGAGACCACAAGGCGTGCACTCAATCACTTCGGCAAACATCTTGGGATCGCCTTTCAACTCATGGACGATCTCCTCGACTACGATGGCACGACCTGTGATCTTGGTAAAAATATCGGAGATGATTTGGCAGAAGGCAAGATGACCCTGCCGCTCATCGTCGCGTTACGACAAGGCTCAGAGCAAGATGCCGCGTTGATCCGATCCGCTGTTAACAACCCAGGCACGGCGGACGCGCTGCCCGCCATTCTCAAGGCTGTCGATACCTCTGGCGGGTTGCAGTACACCCTTGAGCAAGCCCTTGCCCAAAGAGGCCTGGCTCTGGATGCGCTTTGCGCTCTGCCTGACAGCCCGTTCAAACAGGCTCTGATCCAATTGATCGAATTTTCGGTAAACCGACAAACTTAAACACCCTGATCCGAGTTGTATTATAATTTCGCCACGTCGGGGTGTAGCTCAGCCTGGTAGAGCACTGTCTTCGGGAGGCAGGGGTCGTGAGTTCAATTCTCGCCATCCCGACCAGTAAAAACAAAGTTTCTAAGGAAAAACGGTCAGACTGAAAAACGAGGAATATCAATATTACTGCACAATTACTGCAAAAAGTATCATTCGATTCGCTGACTTTATCAGAACCTCCGTACTTCTCTCTTGAAGAACTTGCCACCCAATTCGCCTGTCCTGTATCTCAAATCGAATACCATATTTACGAAACTCGACAACTAAGAGCAAGCCCACCTTATTTCCAAGCTAAAGCTCTATTTCTAGCTGAGCCAGAACGTTGGTGGGCAAATACCCTTAGTTTGGATGCTGACAAGACAGTGCTAGATCACGTCCCGGTTGCCGATCTACCAGAATTCATCTATTTAGATGTGCACCAGTTTATCGACACTATTGAGCTGGGCGGCGAGAAGACGGCGCTTATGAATTCTCTGCCGACTGCCCAGCACACCATTAACATCCACAGTTTCATGCTGTGAATTGCCCCCAGTTTGCTAGACACTTTTCAGTCATACAAAATGACTATGAGAGAGGTGAATATGAGCAAGAAGCGATATCCAGACGAGT
>JGI20155J14468_10002699_pt1 | contig 12894 bp, 6 predicted proteins | sample COG_05_FD_14468 | JGI IMG/M metagenome (IMG submission 14468)
CGAAGAAAGAATCCACATCCTAAACGCGCGGTGAACGCGAGGACGGTTTTGAAGGGAGAGAAAGAAGAACCTTTGGTGTTGTGTTTGAGGATTCCTGACGAGGATGATGATTTCGAGGCGAATCATCATCAGATACAAAAAGAAGAAGAAGAAGAAGAAGAGGGAGTAGAAGAAGAAGAAGAGATAACTGTTAGGAAAGGAGCGAAGAGAAAGAGAGGGCACGAGTGCGATGTTTGCGAGAAGGTGTTTGTTAATTCATCCAATTTGGCCAGACACATGCGTATTCATACGAACGAGAAACCGTATGAATGTGATGTGTGCGAGAAGTGTTTTAGTCAATCCGGTGCTTTGAAAACCCACATGCGTATTCATACGAACGAGAAACCGTACGAGTGTGATGTGTGCGAGAAGCGTTTTACTCAAGCTAGTAATTTGAAAAAGCACAAGCGTATTCACACGAACGAGAGGCCGTACGAGTGTGATGTGTGCGAGAAGTGTTTTAGTCAATCCGGTGCTTTGAAAACCCACATGCGTATTCACACGAACGAGAAACCGTACGAGTGTGATGTGTGCGAGAAGCGTTTCAGTGATTCTAGTGCTTTGAAAAACCACACGCGTATTCACACGAACGAGAGACCATACGAATGTGATGTGTGCGATAAAGCTTTTCGTCAATATGGTCATTTGCAAAAACACACGCGTATTCACACAAACGAGAAACCGTACGAATGTGATGTTTGCGAGAAGCGTTTCAGTGATTCTAGTAATTTGAAAACGCACATGCGTATTCACACGAACGAGAAACCGTTTGAATGCCGTGTTTGCGAGAAGAGGTATCGTTACGCTAAGAGTTTAAAATACCACATGCGCACTCAACATTAGCTCTCTCTCATAGTCCTGTTGTACATACATTCACATCACATACTCAACGAATACTCAAAAGAACACTTTCTTCGCCGCCGTTTGGTGCGAAAGAGACTCTCTTCTTTTTCTTTTTTGGAACAACAACAGTCAGACAGTCAGACAAGTAACCGCTTTGGAAATTTTTTCTTTCGTCTTCACTTCAATTGTATATGTAATAGAAAAAATGCTTTCGACGACGACGAACAGAACAACTTTCGTGGTGGATTCTTCTTCCTCTCTCCAAAAGGATTTAAGGAGGAGATGTCGTTTCCTTCTCCCCCAAACGCGCTTCGGAACGAATCGGAAGAGGAAGAGAAAGAGAAAGACAACAAACCTTTAAGATGAATTCAAAGAATTCATCATCGACGGCGGCGTGTTGTTGTTCTCTCTCTTCTCCTTCTTCTTCGTCTCGATCGATGTTCGAGACGACGAGGACGACGACGACGCTCAACAAAAGAATGGTGGTGGTTCAGACGAAAGCTGGCGGCGGCGGCACGTCCTTAGTTCCAGTCTCGGACCGAGTGGTGGCGTTTCTCCCGTACTTGCTCCCGTTGATATCCGGCCTAAGATACTCGCGATACTTCTTCGCGGCGTTTCCGGCGGCGATAATTATGTTGCAACCGCTCTTACCTATCGTGAAAATTGTAGCCACGTTACCTCTGGGGAATTTGATTCCGTTTTTTGCCGCGTATTTAGGCGTGGCGAGGAACCAAAACTTGAGCAGGTTTTGTCGCTTTAACGGAATGCAGGCGATACTGTTGGACATTGTGTTGATATTTCCGGGGTTGTTGGAATCTTTGTTTTCGAGGGAGATTTTAGGCATAACTATTCCGTATTTCTTGTCGAAGTGGATGTATAACGTTATTTGGGTAGGGTTGGTCGTGGCGTTCGCGTTGTGTGCGGTCGGGTGCGCGACGGGGAGGTACGTGAATTTGCCAGTCGTGAGCGAAGCGGCGGAAGCTCAGATGCGATAAAGAGAGAGAGAGAGAAAGAGTGAGCGAGTGAGAGTGTTTTGTTCTTTTTAATAACTTTATATATATAACAACGTTCTTCCAGTGTATATTATTAATCGTCGTCTTCAGAGTCGGGAACTTGATCATCGTCATCTTCTTCAGATTCAGATTCTTCTCGATATTCTTCTTCCTCCTCCTCCTCCTCCTCTGAGTCGTCCAAGACGATAATCATATCATCCGATAACACTTTCCTTTTTTTCGCCGGTTCCGCGGTGAGAGCGAGTTCTTCTTCTTCATCGTCATCATCTTTATCTTTATCATTATCTTCTTCTTCTTCTTCTTCTTCATCGTCTTTCTCTCCGTCTTCGTTGCAATCCTTGCAGAACCAACCCGTTGGATGACTCCTTTTCGTTGGCTTTTTACTCATCGGCGGATCGTTGCAAAACCAATGAAATTTTCTCTCGCAACCAGCGCACGGGACCATTTCTTTCTTGTCGGATTTATTGTTACAGTTGACGCAAGTATTTGGATCATCCTTTGACTTGCGGATATTCTTCCTCGTCATCGTTTTTTTCTCGTTCGTCTTCTCGTTCTTTAGAGGAGGGGCGAGTTCTTCTTCTTCTTTGTCGTGTTGTTCCTCGTGTGCATCATAGCTCTTTTCCTCCTCTTCGTCCTCCTCGTCGTCGTCTTCGTCGTCGTCACTAATCGCTGCTTTGTGGCGCTTGGCCGATGACGACGTTTGCCTTCCGCAACCGCTGGAGGGAGTCGGCGTATTTTTCTTCTTCTCGGTGGCAGTCAAAGTTTTTGTAATCGCAATGCGTGTTTCCATTTCGTTCGAGCTCACGTCTTTCAACGCTTTCGCCTTCTTTTTCGTGACAGTTACTGTTTCTTCTTCTTCGTTTACTTCTTCTCTTTCTTCTTTCTCGTCGTCTGTAAGAGACGATGATGACGATAGCGATGATGAACCGTCGCTGTCGCTATCGCTGTCGCTATCGTCTTCCTCCTCTTCCTCTCTGTCTTTATTTGCAACGACAGGATTCTCTTTCCTCTTCTTCTCCGCCAACGCTAACGCTCTTTCTTGCATCTCTGCAATCCTCGCGCCGTCGACTTCGAGCGAGAAAACAAACGTCACGTCTTCGCCGGCAGCTTTGCGTAACTGCGCGTCGGGGACGTGCGACATGCGATAATGGTGCGCCCAAGTGTTCAGTTTCGCTTCGTCGAAGTCCTCCAATTGCTTTTCTTCCGGTAAAGGGTCGTTCACACCACCACCAATCGCGTTATCCTCGCTCGAAATGCTGCTGTGATTCATCATCGTCGTCGTCGTATTTTCTTCAATCTTGCGATGAACGTCGGGACATCGCGTACAATCGCACGTTCTGTGCGTATCGCTCGGACACTCCACGTCCAAAGAAAACAACTGCTGCAAATCCTCCGTCGTCATCGACATTTGCTCTAAACCTGATCCTCGCCCATCGACAACGCTCGTTAGCGCTTGCTTCGCCAATTGTCTTTGGAACACCTTCTCCTCGATCGTCCCCGAGGAAAGAAATCGGTACTCGTAGCACTTTTTCTTTTGACCGTCTCGCCAACATCTCGCCGCGGCTTGCTTATCGTTCGCCGGGTTCCAGTCCGGGTCAAATAACACCAGCCGGTTCCCACCGACTAAGTTAATACCACACCCACCAGCTTTGGAAGAGAGCAAAAAGATAAACTCGTTGTTCGTCAAATCGTTGAACGCGTTGACGAGTTTCTGTCTTTTGTTAATACTCGTTCCTCCGTCCAAGCGCAAGGACGGGTAGTTGTTTTGACGGCACAAAATTTCCACCAAATCTAGCGTTTGCGTGTAGTTGGAGATAATCACGATCCGATCGCTCGTTTCCGTGCGTAACTGGTGCAACAATCGAGCTAAAACGGCGAATTTTCCGCCGTGCCATTCCCACCCTTCGCACATCTGCCCGCCCGCTCGACCGCCTCTTCCCGAGCCGCCGCCGTCGTACAAACCGTGGAAATACGGCGTCAAATTATCGTCGATCGCGTTCCCACCATCGGTTTTCCCGGCGTACTTCTTTTCCCGAATGGCATCAAAAATCAATTTCGGGTGATTGCACAGCTTTTTCAAAGCCGTGATGCACGCCAAAACGTCCATCTGTTTCCCGGTTTTCTGCGCGATTCTCGCCTTCTCGGACAATAAGTGTTCGTAAATCGATCTTTGCAGAGGCGTCGTCTTACAACACACGATTTCAATCACTTTCGGGGGTAAGTGCTTGGATAAAATTGTGTTCGTTCTTCTCAAGATGAACTTGTTCACGATAACGCTCAACATTTCGTTTCGTTCGTTCGCTTTTGCCAACTCGGCGTCCGTGGCGTATGGTTCTCTCCCGGCTAAAATTGGTCGCTCGTATTTCTTCGCGAACTCCTTCGTCGTGCCTAAAATCCCAGGGTTACAAAACGACACCATGCTATAAAACTCGTCCAAGTGGTTTTGCATCGGCGTTCCGGAAAGCATGATGCGTCGTTTACACGCCATCTTGGCCAAAGCTTGGTTCGTCAACGTCTCGCCGTTTTTCAATCTGTGCGCCTCGTCGCAAATGACCAACTGACACGAACTTTCCGTGGTAAATCGTTCGTGATATATTCGAAACGTTTCGTAGGAAACAATTAAGACTTGCGATCTGGACTGTGGCGCTAAGAACATCTTCACCGCGCTTTCCGCGTCCGCTCTCGAGTCTCCGCAAATCGGCGTCGTCTTCACTTTCCCTTTCAACCATTTTATGCACTCCGCGTCCCAGTTCGCCACCAACGACGTCGGACAGACAATGACCACTTTTTTCACCGTCGGTTTTTGATCTTCCTCGATGCTCGTGTTCAACAAAGTCCACATCAAAGCAATCGCTTGCAGCGTCTTCCCTAAGCCCATATCGTCGGCTAAGATACAACCGGCGCCTTCAAACCCGCGCAAACCCATCACGCACTCGTACAAAAACGACACCCCTTCCCGTTGATGCGGTCGCAACCACCTGGTCAACATGTTATCCACTTTCACCGCAGGTAACGAACTCTTCGCCTCTTCTCTTTCCTTATCCTCGTCTTGCCACAACACCAACTCTTCGACGCCTTCTGGGAGCACGATATCTTCCGCGTCCGCGTCGGACGGGATAATTCTCGGCAACTCGACTTTGAGCTTCGATCCGAACGGGATGAATATTTTCCGAGCGAGAATCGCTCTTTGTAACCCAGCTGTATGACAGAAAAAGAAAACGTTTTCGAAATAGAATCGTCAGAACTGAAATGTCGTATAAACGCAATAACGACGAACAGAGAAGAAACAGAGAGAGAAAGAGATGATGTGCTTTTTTTTTCAAAAGTGGGCACCCAAAAAACTCTTCTCTTTGGACGACGGACGAAAAAGAATCGTTCAAAAATCCAAAATCGACTCCCCTCCTCCGAACGCGCGAAAGAGAAAGCATACAAGCAAACACACTAAAAACGTACCCGTTTGCAACGCCCCACCGGGAACGAGCGGCGCAAAGTGTCTCTTCAAAATAACCTCGTCTGGTTCCGGAGGTTTTAAATTGCTCAGAACCGACGCGTATCGAATTTTCGAGAGCGGAAGGCCATCTCGCAACGCTTTCACGTTTTGTTCCCGGATGAAATTTTCACCATCATCATCCTGGGAATGACGGTACTCCGAATCCGAATCTTCTTCTTCCTCCTCCTCCTCCGATTCTTCTCGCTGGTCTTCTTCCTCGTCTTCTTCCTCCTCGTCGCTGCTGCTCGACATTTTATTCGTGCTCTTATTCTTACGAGTCGTTTTAGTAGTAGTACAAAGCGCTCTCACAGTGTGTGTGTTTTGTAAGAAAAAGTGAGCAAAAAGTTTTTGGTTTTTTGAAATTTTTTCGAAAGAATTTTTTTTTTTTTCATCAATCGATTTGTTCCTGTTCCTTCATTTTTCGTCGCTCAAAAACACAACCACATCATCTTCATCATCATCGTCTTTCTGAGAATAGAACACACAAAAAAATGATGCGCTCTTTCTCTCGGTCGTTGAAAAGAGCGCTCTCCTCTCGCTTCGCGACGACGACGACGATATCGACGAATACGACAAAAGCGACTTTATTTCGTTTTTTGAGGACGAGCGCGTGCGTACCTTTTACGAATACAAATCATGCGAATGAATCCATTAAAAAAACCACCGGTTTAGTCGGTTTACCGGTGATGAACGACCCGATAAACACGTACGCGAATTTATGCGACCAAGTCCTGGAAAAGATCCAGTTCGTGCCGGAGAACGCGGCGTACAGAACAGTCGTGGAAGAAATGTACAAGCACCGAAAGAAAGTGACGTTAAGTGGGAAAACGGTGAGCGAAATTGAAGAGACGATCGCGGCTGGGCAAATCGAAGAGTTAGCGGTGCAAGCGAGAGACGAGTTGGAGCTGATTCCAAAGATGCGAGAGTGGAAACCGTGGGAGTTTTCGCACGAGATTGAGATTGAAAAAGCGGAGAATCCAACCGGGATCGCGAAGAATTAATTAATGTTGACGTCCGAAAAGTTGTTTTGGGACGGCGTCGGCGGACCCCGCTTTTGACGATTGCGTATATAATCGGGTTCGCAATATCATCGTCAGATTGAGACTCGGATTTTAAATGACTAACAATAAATACACACATCATCCGTAGCATTTTGTAACAACAGAGAAGAGAGAGAGAGAGTATTTAGAACAACGTACTAAAATATATCATCCCCGTCGTCTTTTGCGCCTTTGATGTATTAGCGTTTCATCAAGTAAAGAGAGAGAGAGAGAAAAAGTCAAAAAATACGACCCCGGAAGGCAAAGAAAAAGTTTGACTGAAAACAGCCACACTGTTGTTACACGAATAGCATCTCTTTCGCTTTACAGCGATGACAGACGATGCGAATACTATTATTACTCCTCCTCCTCCTCCTGTTGCGGACGAAGAGAGAGAGTCTTCTTCTTCTTCTTCTTCTTTCGCTGGGAGGAGTGACGATTCAGACGACGACCGAGACGAAGAAGAAGAAGAAAAAGACGAGAAAAAAAAGAGCAAAAGAATAGCGGTGTATCTTCGATTGAAGCCATCTCACGATCATCTCTCGAAACGAGTGCGCGTGGAAGAACGCGAAGGAGACGACGATGAAAAGAAAAAGATGGTATCGTTCGACTGCGAGGAGGACGAACAGGAGGACGAGGAGAAGGAGAATGCTTCTGCTGCTGCTGCGAGTAAAAAATACGCGAAGAGAGGAAGTCAGATGTTTACCTTCTTCGATGAAATCTTGGACGAAAACGCGTCGCAGGAAGATACTTTCGATGTGTGCGCGAGAAACGTCGTTTTGAACTGTTTAGATGGCGTCAACGGAACGATATTCGCGTACGGGCAAACCGGGTCCGGGAAGACGCATACGATCACCGGCGGGAACGACGGCGCGTTTGAGAATCGAGGAATAATTCCGAGGAGTTTAGAAACGGTATTTCGAGAGATGGAGAAGAGAAAGAGAAAGGAAGAGGAGAAAAACGGGAACAAAGTGGTCACGTTTGACGCGACGTGCGAGTACGTGGAGGTGTATAACGAGCAAGCGTACGATTTGTTAGGGAGGCATGATTTGAACATGTCGTCTATGTTTTCGCGGGGAGGCGTCGAGGAATGTTCACGCGATGGTAATAATAATGATGATGATGATGTCAATGCTAAAGATGATGATACGAACGAAGCAGAAATGTTTCAAGTGTCGAGGGAAATTGGCAACAATCGCATCGATCTAGAACCATCGTCATCGAGAAACCAGCAACAACAACAACATCAACTTCATTTACCTCGAGTTTATCTTCAAGAAGACGAAAAGAAAACGTTCCATTTGAAAGGCATATCCACGCATAGAATTTGCAGCGAAGAAGAAGCGATGGATTTACTCTTTGCCGGCGATGCGAATCGCGCAGTTGCTGAAACGCCGCTAAACTTAGCATCGAGTCGTTCCCATTGCGTGTTCACAATCACGATCGAGAAACGAACGTCCGGCGACGATACTCTACAAAGAGCAAAGTTGAACATTGTCGATCTCGCTGGTTCCGAACGAGTCTCAAAAACAAAAATAGACGGTTCCGTGCTCACAGAAGCTAAGCATATTAACTTATCCTTGCACTATCTCGAACGAGTCATCGTCGCTTTGCAAGAGCAACAACTACTTCGACGAAGAAAAAACGACGCCAACGCTACGTATCACGTGCCGTATCGGAATTCAATAGTAACATGCATGCTTCGAGATTCGCTCGGAGGTAACTGTAACACCGTCATGATTGCGACGTGTTCGCACGACGAAGCGCAATTAACTGAAAACGTGGCGACGTGCAGATTTGCGCAACGCGTATCGTGCGTCACGAACGAGTATCACGTAAACCAAGAAATCGTCCCTGAGTTGGTGATTAAACGTTTACGAGCAGAGAACGCCCGTCTAATAGAAGAACTAAACGCGCTGAAAGAAGCGTACGCAATCTTAGAGAGGAAGGTTTTAGTTACATGCGGTGATGATGATGATGATGATGATGATGATGATGATGATGATGGTAAAAGTGCAAGTTTGAAACCTTCTCAAGTTACTGCTCTCTCTATTGAACGGAAAGAAGAAGAAGAAGAAGAAGAAGAAGAAGAAGAAGAAGAAGAGGAAGGAGGTGATGATGATGATGATAATACTGCTGAAACAAGCGACGACGACGACGACGACGACGACAACGGCGTTGGTGAGCATGATGCCGACATGAACGACGCGCGCGAACAGATCCAAGCAGCGGAAAATCCAAATCCCGCGAATCCTCTTCTCGACGACGACGCAGAAAACTTCGACCTCGACTACCATCGCTCCCTTCTCCTCGACAAAAAGCTCGCTTTCTCCGCGTTCCTATCCTCTTCTTCCTCGCACGTCCTCTCTCTTTCCCAAGCGATAACCACCAACGAGCAAAAAAAATCCTCCACCCTCGCCGTCGCCGCTCTCGTCCGCGATCGCGTCCTCCAACTCAAACTCGACTTCGCCAACCTCCGTCAATCCATCCAATCCACTCGAATACAAAAAGAAGCGTCGCGCTTAAATCCATCCTCCGAATTCTCCTTCTCCGAACGCGCGATCCACGAGCGTAAACTCCTCGAACAAATCAAAACAAAAAAAACCGAACACTCAAACGCGGTGAAAGAACTTCGCGAACTCAAAGGCGTCGTCGCCGTCGTCTCCAAGTTGATCGAGAAAAGTCGCTTTGGATTGAGAGATTCGTTTGAAACGTGGTTTCGAGATTTAGAGAAAAAGTGTGCAAACGTCGCCAGGAGAAGAGCCGAGGAGATTTTGCGAGGATAATGCGAGAACATGAAGATGAAGAGCGTCCGTGTATTTTTCTTCATTCATTTCGGAAAAACGAGAACGCGAGAAAAAGCCGCACTTTTCGTCCTCACTTTCGGGTAAACACTCCTTTTAGGATAATAGAAAGAAAAGATGAGGGACTTCGCCTCCTCGAGCGCGACCACGACTTCGCTTTTGAAGAAGAAACTCGTCCGTCGTTCTTTATCGGTCACTGTTATTGGATTTTTCCTGTTCCTCTACGTGGACCAGTTGCAAAAGACGGAGAAGTACGCGTGGATGCGACGGATGACATTTCGAGTCCCGAAGTCTCACGAGAAGAGGAATCACTTACCGGTAGGCGGGACGCCGAAGAATCACGAGGATTACGACGACATCATCATTCCTCGCGAGGACGACGACGACGAGGTTGGTAATAATGGTAGATGGGAGGATAGGAGTAGTGATAGGAAGAAGTACGTGCCGCCGTTAGGAGAGTTGCGATTTGATGATGATGATGTCGAGAGAACCACCACCCGTAGCGAGGAGGAGGAAAATGTGCCGCCCTTGCCGGATTTCCCTCCGCCGCCGAATGTTTCGCCACCACCGGTGACGGCAGAAATGGAGAGGAAATTTCACTCGCAAAGTAAAGTTCGGGTGGATAAAATGTCCTTTCCAAACGCTCCGGATGAGTTGATCGAAGTCGTCAATCGCATGGGCTTACATCGCGGCAGCGCGGTGGTGGTGTCGTTCGCAAACTCGCATCACATAGAGTTAGCGGTGAATTTCATCTTGTGGGCGAAAGCGATTGGGATGACGACGTTGATTGGTGCTTTAGACGACGACGCGTTCGAGATTTTGAAGAAAACAGTTGGGGACGAATCGCACGGTGGCGAAGGACAGGCGTTTACCTATCGCGTGGACCACCACTTGGAAGCGCAAGGAAGTTCGCACGCCTCGAAGGCGTGGAAGAATTTTGCAAAGATGCGCATTTCGCACGCGACGAGTTTACTCGAGTTTGGGTTTGATGTCGTCATGTCTGACGCGGACGTCGTTTGGTTGAAGAATCCCGAGGAGTACTTGAAATGCGAGAAGGTGAGCGAAGACGGGAAAGTGGTGGAGAATTTATCGTTCGATATCGACGGGTGCGAAGAGTTGAAAGCCGCCGACGTGATTGTGTCGAGCGATAATTTATCGCCGACGTCGGACGAGAGAGACGGTGGGAATTACGCCAAAGGAGGCGTCTTTAACACCGGGATTGTGTTTTTGAGACACACGAAAGGTGGGATTCAATGGGCGAAGCAATGGAACTTGCATTTGAGCGCGACGGATGGAAGGTTTCATCGATTAACCAGCGATCAACAGGTGTTCAACGCGATGTCGAGGAAAGAAAACGCGTGGCCTGGTTTGGAGGTGATGCGCATGGATGGAACGCGAACTCTCGGGCCGAAGGAGAACAAGCGCGTCTTGGTCGCCGCGGAAGGGGACACGTTGTTAGGAGTGTTTCCAGTGGCGAAGTTTAATCCCGGTCACGTGTACATGGTGCAAAAATTTCACGAGAAGGAAAAGAAGACGCCGTTTGCGGTACACGCGACGTATACTTTTGACGGCAGTTCTGGCGATGCAAAAAAATGGAGGTTCATGGAAGCTGGACTGTGGCGCGTCCCTGAAGAAGAAAGAGAAGAAAAGTTTATCACGTTTGACGCTTCCGCTCACTTATGGGACGACGACGCCGTCGACGACCACGGCGCCATCTCTTCGCACGACACGCCCTCTATCACCGACCATCTCGTCGCCGGTTCTGGACACATTAAAGCCTTGGCGAACGCTATGGCCGTCGCAGCTTCGTTGAAGCGAACGCTATTGATCCCGCCGATGCCGTGTTGGTGCGATAAAGTCTGGGGCGGTCACGATAACATCTTCACCTTTCAGTGTCACTATCCGGGCAGTCGCGATAGCAACCACATTCCGGGAACGTGTCCTTTGGACCATTTCGTTTCGCCGTCAAAACTCGCGCGAGAGGCGAAAGTGAACGGAGTGAACATCAAACCTTTAGGCGCGGCTCCAGAGAGCGTAAAAATCATGCGCGGCGAATTCCCAACCTTGAAAGTTGGCGGCGGAAAGGAAGAAGAACAACAACACGGCGCTTCTTCGTTCGCCATCCCGACGCACGCGACAGAGCTGGAAATCTCAAAACTCTCCAACCGATTACCGTTAGTAATTAAACTCGAAACCACTCGAGACGCGTTCGGTGGTTTCACCGACCGCGCGAAAACAAAACAGTTCGAGCACTCCATAAACGATATCGGTCTATTTCCCGAACAGTGGTGTTCCGAATGCCATCCGCAGGGGTGTAAAAATCTCATCCCAGCCGCGACTATCGCGAAAGGCGTCTTAAAGCCGGTGAGAGAAGTACACGACCAGTTTTGCGCGAGCTTCGATAAAGCCGGGAAGTTTGATGACAGCCACGACGACCACATCGACGACAAAGAAGATACTACTAATAATAATGATAATGCTCGTATTTAAAGACGATTATCGTAGACATAGAATTAGCGCAGCGCGTAGCGGAGAGTTTTTGAACAGAGAGGTATAACGATAGCATGACGTGAGAATCTCACGTAAGAAACACACTTCTAATTTCTAAACGTAACCACAACACGTCCGCTCACGAAATGTGCTACTTCCCTTTACCGAGCAAGGACCCGAACACCGAGCCTCGCTCGCATTTGCATCTGTCTTCTTCTTTAACCCCGGCTAAGGCGGTTTCGATGTGCATCCCACATCCAGCCCTACGTGTTGAAAATGTTCATCAGAATTTTTACCGGGAAAGAGATGAGACATTTTGAAGGAAAGATAGATAGATAGAGAGAGATATACAGAAAGGAAACGAGAAGACGGATTAAAACGAATAACGGCACGCGAAAGAATAATCTCACCAGGTTGGTTTGTCGCACTTGGAACACTGCACTCGACGACACATTCTTACTCTTATTTAGAATTTTTCTCGGGAACGTGTGAAAATTTATGGCAGCTTTTTTCGATGTGATACAGTTACAACAACTCTCATCAGATGAAAATCAGATGAAACCAAACATCTTCCCTTTCCCCTTCTTCTCGGCGATGGTTTTCCCTTGACTGGCCAAAAATCTTTCCGCCATGGCGTGTAACACGAACTCGATCGCCTCTTGCTCTTGCTTTTCGTTCAAAACTGGAATATCTATTTTCTCGTTAATCTTCGTCGCCGTGGCCACCACCCACACGTCGACTCTCGACTCGCCGGCGTCCGTCACGCCTTCGAAGAAGGCTTTGCTCCCCATCTTTTCCAACTGGCGTTCGATCGCGTCCGCGATGACATCCACCGCTTTCATGAAAATAATTTGTTCCGTGGCTTCGTTTAGGATTGGAATGTCGATGACGGCGTTGAGGAAGCTCGCGAAGACCAGGCGTTGACTTTGCGAAATGATATGGAACGGGAGCTTCATATCTTTGGTTTGTGTGTACAACCGGACGATATCTCTTTTGTGCATTTTGAGTAACTCTTTCTTCGATTTCCCTTCTCGTTTCGCCTTTAAAATCGCCTCGTGGCCTTCTTTTGAGTTCAAGTATTGTTCCACGATCTTTTCTTCTTTCGATTGCCCGAATAAACCTGCGCTGATTTTTGTTCTCTCGCTTCTTCGCGTCCTCTTCCTCCTAAGCGTCGA
>JGI20155J14468_10002704_pt1 | contig 12885 bp, 13 predicted proteins | sample COG_05_FD_14468 | JGI IMG/M metagenome (IMG submission 14468)
AAATTTTTTTCTAATAAATCTTTTTGAGGTACATTCTCTGGAACTTTTCTTAATCCATCCATATCATCAGAAAATGTAATTATTTCTGTCGGTAAGTCTGTTAATTGACTCAAGGCATTAACCATCATCGATGTTCTAGCAACCTCTCCAAAAGTTCCTATATGTGGAAGTCCGCTTGGACCATAACCAGTCTGTAAGGTTATTTTTCCTTTTTTTTCAATTATAGATTTTCTTTCTCGAAGCATTTTTTTTGCTTCAACAAAGGGCCATGCACTTGTTTTTTCAAAATTTTCTTTTTTAATCATGAATTATTCAAATAAAAACTTAAATTAATGATTTAACTAATTCTTATAGAGTTGAAATTTATTTACCATAAAATAATGTTCTTTCAAAATGTCTAATTATAAAACTGTTTTTTTTACTCTTGGAATTCTTCAAATAGTTCTTGGGATTTTTATGTTGATTCCCATAATAGTACAGTTTCTTTACAAAGAAGTTGATTCATCTTTTTTTGGNGCTTCACTTGTAACTATTATTTTTGGAACGTTGTTTTTTTTATCAAATTTAGACCACGATAAAAAATTAAATTTACAGCAAGCTTTTTTACTTACAGCTCTATCATGGTTAAGTATAGCAATTTTTGGTTCGCTTCCCTTTGTTTTTTCTAATGTTAATTTTTCTTTTACTAATGCTTTTTTTGAAAGTATGTCTGGTATCACTACAACTGGCTCAACTATTATTTCAAATCTAGAAAATATGCCAAAAAGTATTTTATTATGGAGAGCCATACTGCAGTGGTTGGGGGGAATAGGTATAATTGTGATGGCAATAACACTTATGCCAATAATGAATGTTGGTGGTATGCAATTATTTAAAATTTCAAATAGAGACTCTTCTGAAAAAATTCTTCCTAAATCAAAAGAAATTGCCTTAAGATTAATCTATATTTATACAGGTTTAACAATCCTTTGTGGACTTTCGTATAAATTTCTTGGAATGAACATTTTTGATAGTTTAACACATTCGATGACTACAATCGCTACAGGTGGATTTTCAAACTACAATCAATCTATTGGTTTTTTCGATAGTATCTCAATTGAAATATCAGCAATGATTTTTATAATTTTAGGTAGTTTACCATTTATTGCCTATATAAAATTTTTGAGTGGTAACAAAAAAATATTTTTTTCAGATATTCAGATTAAATCTTTTTTAAAGATTATTTTTTTTAGTATCATTATTTTATCAATCTACCTGACTTTTAGCGATACAAGTCAGCTAGATTTAAGATCTATTTTTTTTAACGTAATTTCTATTTTAACAGGTACAGGATATGTTAATGCTCAATTTGATAACTGGGGTGGATTCCCATTAATTTTATTTTTGGGTTTAATGTTTATAGGTGGTTGTGCAGGCTCAACAACGTGCGGTATTAAGATATTTAGAATTCAAATTTTATATTCTTTTATTTCGAATCAACTTAAAAAAATTATTTATCCCAAAGGTATTTTTGTTTTAAAGTATGATCAAAACGCTGTTGATAACAAATTTATTGCTTCAATAATCTCATTTATTTATATGTATTTGGTTATATTTTTTATTATTTCAGCATTATTATCATTAACAGGTCTTGATTTTATTACTTCAATATCTGGGGCAGCTACCTCTATTTCAAATGTTGGTCCTGGATTAGGATCAATTATTGGACCAAACGGTAATTTTTCATCACTACCTGATATTTCAAAATGGATATTATCTTTAGGAATGATTTTAGGTAGGCTAGAATTATTTGCAATATTAGTATTATTTCTACCTTCTTTTTGGCGTAATTAATTTTATGAAAGATATAAATATTTTTTTAAAAGAAAAACCACTTAAGATGTTTTGTTTAGGATTTTCATCTGGGTTACCCATTTTATTAGTATTTTCAACTTTATCTGTTTGGTTAGTTAAGGCTGGTGTAGATAGAAGCACTGTGACTTTATTTAGTTGGGCAGGATTTGCTTATGCTTTTAAATATTTATGGTCTCCCCTTGTTGATAACTACAAATTACCATTTTTAAATAAATTTGGTCACAGAAAAAGTTGGCTTTTCTTATCGCAGCTATTAATTATAACTTCATTAATATTAACTGCATTTACGAATCCACAAAATAATTTATTTTTTACAGCTTTGTTTATTTCACTTTTAGCCTTTTTTAGTGCTACTCAAGATATTCTAGTTGATGCATTTAGAATAGAGTCTGCCCCACAATCCCAACAAGGCCCTTTATCCTCTATGTATATTGCTGGATATAGAGTGGCTATGCTTACCGCAGGTGCTGGGAGCTTATGGTTGGCAGCTTTTTTTGGTACCGAAACATATAATCAAGAAGTTTGGAAAAAAGTTTACCTTATAATGTCAATATTAATGTTAATAGGTGTTTTTACAACAATATACTCTAAAGAACCTAAAATAAAAAAGGATTTAAAAAAAGATAGTCATATTAAATTTTTGTTAACTATAATATTTTCAGTAATTGGTTTTATATCTTTATACTCAATTATTAATAACCCTTATGAAAAAAGTGATATTATTTTAAGTTTTCTTTTCTCTAGTGGTAGATTGATTGGATGTTTTATTTTTTCTTTTTTTATAATTTATTTATTAATTCTAATAAAATTCATATCAAAAGAAAAAGTTTCAAAAAGTTATTTTAGTCCAATTGCAAATTTTTTAACCAGATATGGCAAATTTGCATTTTTCATTTTACTTCTTATTTCTCTTTACCGCATAGCTGATATTGTAATGGGTGTTATGGCAAATATATTCTATTTAGAAAAAGGTTATAAAATTTCCGAAATCGCCACATTTTCTAAATTTTTTGGGGTTTTTGCAACTATAGTGGGTGGATTTATTGGAGGTTATTGCTCATATAAATTTGGAACAATGAAAGCATTATTTTTTGGAGCTTTAATAGCTGCATTAAGTAATTTATTATTTGCATGGTTAGCTGTTTCACCAATTAGTATTGATTTTTTAATTGCAGTAATTACCGCTGATAATATATCAAGTGGTTTTGCAGGCGCTGCTTTTGTTATCTATTTGTCTGGTCTTACTTCAATTAAATTTACTGCTACTCAGTATGCTTTATTCAGCTCAATTATGCTTTTTTTACCAAAATTAATTGCAGGTTATGCGGGTGCTTGGGTAGATATAATGGGTTATGCATATTTTTTTACACTAACAGCTTTTTTAGGTCTTCCAGTACTTTTATTAATCATCTGGATAGGAAGAGTGGCACCAATAAAAAAATAAAATGATAAATAATTTTTCTATACTAAACATTCATGAAAAACCAAATAGAAAGTCTAATCTCTCATCACAAATGATATATGGAGAAAAATTTAAAATTATTCATAAAAAAAATAATTGGTTAAAAATTAAAACTAGTTTTGATAATTATACTGGTTATATAAAAAACAAAAATTTTATTATAAAATTAAATCCGAAATATAAAATCTATTCTCTTAAATCAAATATTTTTAAAAAAATAAATAAAAGGTTTAAAAAAACTAATAAGTTTTTATATTTTGCAAGTAGAATTTCAAAAATTAACGAAAATAAAAAATTTATAGAATTTGAAAAAAATAAATGGATAAAGAAAAAAGACCTAAAGAAAATTGACCATATTGAAAAAAACTATAATAAAATATTTAAATTATTTTTAAATTCAAAGTATCTATGGGGTGGTAAAACTGCAAAAGGAATTGACTGTTCATCATTAATTCAAATTTATTTTTTCTATAACCAATTTTTTTTTCCCAGAGATACAAAGGATCAGATTAAATTTTGTAACAAAAAAAAGAGAAGAAATTATTCAAAGGGTGATATTATTTTTTGGAAAGGTCATGTTGGAATATGTTTAGATAAATCTAAATTTATTCATGCTTATGGACCTAAAAAAAAAGTGATAATTATGTCTGTTAATTATGCGGTAAAATTAATTGAAAGAACCGCAAAATTATTGATAAAAAAAGTCAGTAATGTTGAAAATTACTAATTTCTGCCGAAATCTGGTTTATTAATATCTTGTTTTAATTTAATTATTTTGGCTCTTACTTTTTTTGTTTGAATTAATTTTTTTAAAATTGATTTATTATTTTTAGTATTAATATCTTTTTTAAATCCATTTAAATTCTTAATGAATAAATTAATAGCCCTTTTCACGTTATTTTTATTATCAAAAAAAATATCTCTCCACATAATTTCGTTAGATGCGGCTATCCTTGAAAAATCTCTTAAACCACCGGCACTATATTTTAATAAATTATATTTCTGTTTTTTTTCAAAATCTTGTGCCGATTTTACTAAATTATAAGCTATCAAATGAGGTAGGTGACTTGTAATCGAAAAAATTTTATCATGCTTTTCTGGGCTCATTATAACAGTTTTCGAACCTATTTTTTTCCAAAAATTCTGTAAGAATTTAAGATGTTTATTGTTAAACTTTTTTCCTTTTATTAAAACACACCATTTATTTTCAAAAAGATTTTGTTTACCATTTTCAGGTCCACTAACTTCTGATCCAGCTATTGGATGGCTTGATGTCCAAAAAATATTTTTTTTCAAATTCTTTCTAATTATTTCAGCAGATTTTATCTTTGATGAACCTACATCTGTAATTATATGATTTGCTGTCAAATATTTATTTATACTTAAAATAATTTTTTTGTATTCACTCATTGGTGTACAAAAAATAATTAATTCGGACTCTGGGACTGCGTCATTTATTTTATTAATTATAACTCCAGGCAAATTTAGTTTTTTTATTTTTGAAATATTTTTTTTAGATTTTTCATAAATAAAAATCTTTTTTGCCAATTTCTTTTTATGAATTTTTCTTAATAAAGAAGAGCCAAGTAATCCACAACCAATAATTAATATTTTTTTCATTTGTTGAATATACTTTCTACCGCACGACTAAACTTTAAACAATCAGTTCTTGACCCAATAGTTAATCTCAGCATATTTTTGATTTTATATCCATCTTCTACTGATCTTAAAATTATTCCTTTTAACTTAAGTTTTTTATAAAAGTATTTAGCTTTTATTTTACATTTGGAGAAATCTAATAATAAAAAATTTGCTGAAATATCATTTGAATTAATATTATATTTGTTCAGAAAAAATTTTAGTTTTTTTGCGTAATACATATTGTGTTTTATAGAGCGAGATACAAATTTTGAATCTTTTAGTGATTCTAAAGCCGCTTTTTGTGCAACCTCATTTACATTAAATGGTGGCTTTATAATATTTAAATTATCAATTATTTTTTTATCACCATACCCCCACCCTATTCTTAAAGATGACAAGCCATAAATTTTTGAAAAAGTTCTTAAAATAAAAACATTATTTTTATTTTTAAATAAATCTAAACCAGATTTATAATTAATGGTTTGCATGTATTCAGCATATGCATCATCTACTACTAGTAATATATTTTTTCTTAATCTTTTTCTTAATTCAATAAGTTCAATTTTATTTAGATAAGTTCCGGTTGGATTATTTGGATTTGCTATGAATACTATTTTTGTTTTTTTACTAACTTTTTTTAATATTTCATCAATTGATACTTTGTAATTTTTTTCCTTTGCAAAAATAACTTTTGCACCAACTATTTTTGCATAAATTCTATACATCAGAAAGCTAAATTCAGGTAACAAAACTTCATCATTAGGTTTGAGAAATAGTTGACAAAGCATTTGAATAACCTCATCTGAACCAGCTCCACAAATAATTTTATTTTTATCACATTTATATTTTTTAGATATTTGGGCTCTCAATTTTTCTGATTTCCCATCAGGATATCTGGAAAAATTTAACTTTTTGTTTGATAAAACTTTTTTAGCTCTTGGGCTAACACCTAAAGCTGATTCATTGGCAGAAAGCTTAATAATTTTTTTCAATTTTTTTACAGTTGATTTGCCTGGTTTATAGGCCTGTATATTAAATTTTTTAAATTTTACGGTTGTCATTTATAGCTTTTAAACACTTTATAAATAAAATAACAATTTTTTATAGAGTTTAAGTAAATTTTTTTTAAAATTGACATGCTAAATAACTTCTAGTACAAAATTTATGCGCTGATTTAACTGAATTGCGAGCGCTTTAAAAAAACCGCTAAAAAAGTTTTTTTTCTCTCAATTCAAACACCAGCTCGAATTATGAATATTAAAGAAAATATTAAAACACTCATTATTAAAAAACCACTTAAACTTGACTGTGGTCAGATTATTAATGATTTTCCATTAGCTTATGAAACTTATGGTTCACTTAATAAAAATAAGGATAATGCAATTTTAATATGTCATGCCTTAACTGGTGATCAATTTGTAACTGGATTAAACCCAGTAACAAAAAAAGATGGTTGGTGGTCTTATGCTGTGGGTCCAAACAAGTCAATTGACACAAATAAATATTTTGTAATTTGTGCTAATGTTATTGGTGGATGTATGGGCTCTTTTGGTCCAAACCATATCAATCCTAAAACTAATAAAGCATATGGTACAGATTTTCCCGTGATTACAATAAATGATATTGTCAATGCTCAACTAAATTTATTAGATCACTTTAAAATTAATAAACTTTTTTCTGTAGTTGGTGGCTCTATGGGTGGAATGCAGGTTTTGCAATTCGTTAGTAATTTTCCAGAAAGGACCAAAACTGCTGTTCCTATAGCTTGCACTTCTAACCATTCAGCACAAAATATAGCATTTAATGAACTTGGTAGACAAGCAATTACAGCTGACCAAAATTGGTCCGATGGTAAATATTCATCTAAAAATATTAATCCTGAAAAAGGTTTAGCTGTAGCAAGAATGGCTGCTCACATTACTTATTTGTCCAAGAAAGGTCTTCAAGAAAAATTTGGAAGAAAATTGCAAGCAAGAGAAGATCTTAAATTTGGTTTTGATGCTGACTTTCAAATAGAAAGTTATTTAAGATATCAGGGATCAGTTTTTGTAGATAGATTTGATGCAAATAGCTATCTCTATATTACTAGAGCAATGGATTATTTTGATTTAATTAAACAATTTAATGGTAATTTATCTGATGCTTTTGCAAATACAAAAGCAAAATTTTTTATTATATCATTTACATCAGATTGGCTTTATCCCACGCAAGAAAATAAAGATATTGTTATTGCTTTAAATGCTATCGGTGCAGATGTAGGTTTTGTAGAAATAGAGTCAGACAAAGGTCATGATTCATTTTTATTGGATGTTCCAGATTTTTTAAAAGCCCTTAAAAATTTTTTAGATAAAGCTTATAACGAATAAAATAAAATGAAATCAGAATATAGAATAATCTCTAATATAATAAACGATCGTTCAAAAGTACTAGATGTTGGTTGTGATGATGGAACTTTAATGGAGTTTCTAAAAAAAAATAAAAATGTAAATATTAGAGGGATTGAAATTTCAAAAGAAAAAGTGCAAACTTGTATATCTAAAGGATTAACAGTTATTGAGGGTAATGCAGAATTTGACTTAAAACAGTTTCCAGATAATTCTTTTGATTATGTTGTTCTTGGTCAGACTTTGCAAGCTTTTATAAATCCAGAAGTTGTTATCAAAGAGCTTTTAAGAGTTGGAAATAAAGCAATTGTAACTATTCCAAATTTTGGTCACTGGAAAGTTAGACTTAATTTATTGATTAAAGGAACGATGCCAGTCACACAATCATTGCCACATGAGTGGTATAACACACCCAACATACACATGTGTACAATTAAGGATTTTTTTATATTTGCTAAAAAATTAGATTTTAAAATTTTTAAATCTTTAGCGCTAATGAATAAAAAAGTATCAAATATTAATAATACAAACTTATTTTTTAAAAATTTATTTTCAGAGCTTGGAATATTTTTAATTGAAAAATAAAATGAATATTGAAATTATAAAATGCTTACAAGATAACTATAGCTATTTGATAGTTGACAAAGCTAATCATAATGCNTGTGTTGTTGACCCTAGTGAAGCGGATCCAATTATTGATTTTATTGATAATAATAAAATCAACCTGAAATATATTTTAAATACACACCATCATTATGATCATGTTGGAGGAAACCTTGAATTAAAAAAAAAATATGATGCAAAAGTAATAGGATTTAGAGGTGATAAAGAGCGTATACCAGCAATAGATGTTTTAGTTGAAAATAATCAAATTTGGAAACAGGAAAATTTTGAAGCGAAAATTTACCACATACCTGGTCATACAACAGGGCATATTGCTTATCATTTTTATAAAGAAAATAAAATTTTTACTGGTGATACTTTGTTTTCTTTAGGATGTGGTAGAATTTTTGAAGGAACCTACGAACAAATGTTTAATTCTTTGAATAAAATTAAAGAACTACCTAAAAATACAGATATTTATTGTGGCCATGAGTATACATTACAGAATTCAAATTTTTGCATAGCGAATGACTCTAATAATTCAAAACTTAAAAATAAAATTTTAGAAATTAAGAAAAAACTTAAAAATGGTTTGCCAACTATGCCCACTAATTTGAGTGATGAAATGGAATGCAACATATTTCTTAAAGCTCAAGATATTAAAAGTTTTTCAAAATTAAGAGATTTAAAGGATAATTTTTAGTTTATTGAGCTTGACTAAACCCTTGCCCAGACTATATTGCGATTACAAAAAAAAACATATTTTATGTCTTACGCAATTATACAAACCGGTGGAAAACAGTACAAAGTAAAATCAGGTGAGATTCTTAAAATAGAAAAACTACCCGATTCAAAACCTGATACTAAAATAGAATTCAAAGAAATTTTAGCCTATGGCGATAATAAAATTATTGAGATTGGTACACCAACTGTTCAAGGTGCTAAAGTTGAAGCTAATTTAATTAAAAATGATAAAAATAGAACTGTTTTAATTTTTAAAAAAAGAAGAAGGCAAAATTCAAGAAGGAAAAATGGTCATAGACAAGAATATTCTATGATAAAAATTAATAAAATATTTTCAAAAGATGGTAAAATTTTATCTGAATCTGAAAAGATTTCAAAAACTTCAAAAAAAGAAGTTTCTAAAAAAGAAATAAATAAATAATTAGGAATAGTTATGGCAACAAAAAAAGCAGGTGGATCATCTAGAAATGGAAGAGATAGTGCCGGTAGAAGACTCGGTGTTAAAAAATATGGTGGTGAGTCAGTAATTCCTGGAAACATAATTGTAAGACAAAGAGGAACTAAAATATTTCCTGGAGAAAATGTAGGCATGGGTAAAGATCACTCAATTTTTTCAGTAGTTAAAGGCAAAGTTGTTTTTAAAAAAACAAAATCAGATAGAACATTTGTTTCAGTAAAACCCAATTAATAGTACAACTTAAAACTAGTGTTGTATTATGAAATTCTTAGATCAAGTAAAAATTTATATTAAAGCTGGAAATGGAGGAGACGGATCTCCAAGTTTTAGGCGAGAGAAATTTATTGAATACGGTGGTCCAGACGGTGGTGATGGTGGAAAAGGTGGTTCAGTTATTTTAAAAGCAGAACAAAATCTAAATACTTTAATTGATTATAGATATCAACAACATCACAAAGCAGAAAGAGGTGATAATGGTGCTGGCCAAAACAAAACTGGAAAAAGCGGAGAAGATTTAATTCTTAAAGTTCCTTTGGGAACTCAAGTTTTTGAAGAGGACAATAAAACATTAATTTTTGATTTTATAAAAATTGGTGAAGAGTTTGTAGCTGCTGCTGGTGGTAAAGGTGGTTTAGGAAACACTAGATTTAAAAGTTCAACCAATAGAGCTCCAAGAAAATTTACTAAAGGGGCCTCGGGTGAAGAGTTTATAATTTGGCTTCAGTTAAAAACAATAGCTGATATTGGTATTATAGGTTTACCCAATGCAGGTAAATCAAGTTTATTAGCAGCAATTACAAATGCAAATCCTAAAATAGCAAATTATCAATTTACAACTTTAAATCCCAATCTTGGTGTTGCTAGCTATGATGACAAAGAAGTTACTATTGCCGATATTCCTGGTTTAGTAGAGGGGGCCCACAAAGGCATCGGTCTTGGAACTCAATTTTTAAAACATATTGAAAGATGTAAATCTCTCTTACATCTGATTGATATTACAAATGAAGATTTAAAAAAATCTTATAAACAAATTAAAGATGAGCTTAAAAATTATAGTTCTAAACTTGCACAAAAAAAGGAATTAATTGTTCTAAATAAAACTGATTTAATTGATGAAGATATGGTAAAAGAAATTATTGAGGATTTTTCAAAAAGCATGAAATCTGAAGTTGTTCTATTGTCAACTCTAGAAAAAAAATCTATTTCAAAAATTAAGGCTAAATTAATTTCTTATGCATCTTAAAGACTCAAAAATAATTGTTATCAAAATTGGATCATCTTTATTGGTTGATGATAATAAACAAATTAGAAAAAAATGGCTCTCTAGCTTTGCAAAAGATGTGAAAGAACTTAGATTAAAAAATAAAAAAATAGTTATTGTGAGTTCAGGAGCAATTGCCTTGGGATGTAAAAAAATTAATTATAATAAAAAAAATATTAAATTAGATAAAAGCCAAGCTATAGCCTCAATAGGTCAAATAGAATTGATGAACCTATTTTCAAAAATATTTGCTAATTACAAATTAAATATTTCTCAAATACTGCTTACTTTAGAAGATACTGAAAAAAGAAGAAGATCTTTAAATGCAAAAAGAACTTTTGAAAATCTTTTTGAACTTGGTTTTATACCTGTTGTAAATGAAAATGATACAATAGCAACGAGTGAAATAAAATATGGTGATAATGATAGGTTGGCATCAAGAGTTGCTCAAATTACAAATGCAGATACTTTAATTCTATTATCTGATGTTGATGGTCTCTATACCAAAAATCCTAAAGTTTTTAATAATGCTAAACTAATTAGGAGAATAAAAGACTTAAATAAAGATCTTAAAAATATTTATGTAAAAGGTGTTAATGAATATGGCAGTGGTGGAATGCAAACTAAAATTGAAGCTGCAAAAATTTGTCAATTAGCAGGCACTAGTATGGTTATTGCTAATGGGCTTTATTTAAACCCTATAAATAAAATTGAAGAAAAAAATGATTGCACTTGGTTTGTTCCCAAAGTTTCAAAATTAGATGCTAGAAAAAAATGGATAATAAGCTCTATAGCTCCAAAGGGTACCTTAGTAATTGATGATGGTGCTAAAAAAGCAATAAAGTCTGGTAAAAGTTTATTAGCTGCAGGAATAAAAAAGGTTTCTGGAAAGTTTGAAAAAGGTGATCATATAAAAATTTTAGATAAGAAAAATAATGAATGTGCTAGAGGGCTTTCTTCATTTACATCTGAAGAAGTTTTTAAAATAATGGGTCACCACTCCAAAGAGATTGAGAAATTATTAGGTTACATTGCAAAATCAGAAGTTATTCATAAAGATGATATGGTAGAAATTTAGATGAACAAATATATGAATTTAATTGGCATTAAGGCAAAAAAATCTTGTGAATTAAAGGTTAATACTAAAAAGAAAAATAAAATATTAAATGATTATGTCAAATTATTGAATAAAGAAAAAAAATTTCTAATTAACCAAAATCTAAAGGACATTAAATTTGCTAAAAAAAAAGGATTGAAAGAAAATTTATTAGCAAGGCTTGAGCTAAATGAGGAAAAATTAATTAGTATTAAAAATACTATTATTAAAATTATTAGATTAAAAGACCCTGTAAATATCACTTTAGATAAATGGAAAAGATCTAATGGATTAAATATTAAAAGAGTATCAATACCTATTGGTGTTATAGGTGTTATTTACGAAAGTAGACCAAATGTTACATCTGACGTAGCAAGTCTATGTTTTAAATCTGGAAATGCCGTAATTTTAAAAGGCGGTTCAGAGGCAATTAATACAAACAAAGCTCTAGCTAAATTATTTAGAAGATCTCTTAAAAAAAATAGAGTAGATGAAAATTTCGTACAGTTCATTGAGTCAAAAAATAAAAAAGTAGTTGATATTATGCTTTCTGAAATGAAAGATTATGTTGATGTTATCATTCCTCGGGGCGGAAAAAATTTAGTTAAAAAAGTTCAAGAATTTTCTAAAGTTCCTATTATTGGACACCTTGAAGGGCTGTGTCATACGTATATTGATAAAGATGTAAACCTAAAGATGGCCACAGAAGTTGTTTATAATGCCAAATTAAGAAATACCAGTATTTGTGGGGCAACCGAAACTATACTAATGCACAAAAATATAGTTAAAAGATTTAGCAATCCAATCTTACAAAAGTTAGAAAATAACGGATGTAAAATTTATGGAGATAAAGTTTTAAAAAAATATTACAAAGGTAAATTATATCCTGCAACAAATAAAAGTTGGAAAACTGAATATTTAACTTCAGCTGTTTCTGTAAAAATTATAAACAATTTAGATGAAGCAATTAATCATATAAATAAATATGGAACAATGCATACTGACTCTATAATTACTAATAACAATAAAACTGCAGATCATTTTTTGAAAAATGTAAAAAGCTCAATTGCAATGCATAATACTTCAACACAATTTGCAGATGGAGGTGAATTTGGTTTTGGTGGTGAAGTAGGAATTTCTACAAATAATTTGCCACCACGTGGTCCTGTTGGTTTAAATCAATTAGTTTCATATAAATATCAAGTAACAAGCAAAGGTAAAATAAGGAAATAGATTGAATATCAAAAAAAATAGAATTGGAATTCTTGGAGGATCTTTTGATCCAGCACATAAAGGTCATTTAGCAATATCCAAAGAGGCAAAAAAAAGATTTAAATTAAAAAAAATAACTTGGGCTATAACTAAAAAAAACCCCTTTAAAAA
>JGI20155J14468_10002705_pt1 | contig 12884 bp, 6 predicted proteins | sample COG_05_FD_14468 | JGI IMG/M metagenome (IMG submission 14468)
CTTATTGTTACCATCATCATCGACATCATCAGCGGCTGCTTTCGTAAATGCAGCCGTCCTTTTTCTGCGTCTCGTTCGTAATGTTCTTCTTCTCTCCCGAGACGACGGCAAGAACACGCCACCTCTTCGTTTTCCTCCTTTTCCTCCTCCTCCAGTCGTCGTCGTCGTCGTCCTCCTGCAAAAAAGCACCGTCGTCGTTTTCATCAAAGTCGTCGTCGTATTGCTCATTTATAGTAGTATATCTGCATATCCTTTTCTGAGGTTAATTTGTGCATCTTTTCGAGGAGCTCGTTTGCAAGGAAAAAAAATATCTAAAACACTCTGGATAAAAAAAAGCGCACATTTAACATCACACATAAGCTTTTACCATAAAAATGAAGAAGAAAAGAAAGTTGAAGACGAGGACGACGAATACTACTATAAATGGTGGTGGTTACGGTCGCGGTGTTCTCGTCGTGGGACGTTTTTCGCTGCGCGACACGCGCGCGAGACGACAGGAATCATCATCATCATCATCATCATCATCATCGAAGACAAAAATACAGTTAAAGAAGATGGGACAGAAAAAAGGAGGTTTATTGTCATCTTTGCGGGACCGTCGTCGTCGTCGAAAGGAGGAGGAGGAGAATGAGAAGAAGGAGAAGGAACGAGACGACATTAACGTTCCTATTTTTGGAGGGAAACCGAGAATTTTTGAGCAGCGCGGCGGGTTTGATGGTATTCGTAAACTCCTACTCAGTGAGGAGGAGAAGGACAAAAAGCATCAGCGGGAGCAAAAGGTAACAACGAAGGGGAAGAAGAAGAAGACAAAGGCAAAGAGGCTGAAAAGAAGGACGACGATTCAGACGTGAATACTACTAACACGAACGATGATGAGAATCACTCGGACGTGTTCATCGCGTACGAAAAGCACCTCACGAAATCTCAGCAACATCAAGCTCGGTTACGAAGACAATCCGAAGCGAGCGCGAACGCCTACCGACCGGGGTTGCGCAATCGAGGCGAGGATCTGTTGCCGATCACCGCGCAGAAGGCGAAAGAGATGGAGTTTCGCGAAGCCGAGTGGTTGAAATTGTATCCAGTACCGGTGACGAGGTTTACGGAGAAACGGTCGAACGATGGTCACAGGAGACCGGCGGTGATTTTGGAGTCCATCATTAGCAAAGATTATAAGCGAATTAAAACGGAATCGAGGTTTAAGCGGTTGACGAGGTTAGTCGAAGGGATTAACGTCGCTCGATGGGGATTCGAAGGCATCGAGGACGAGGAGGAAGTGAGGATTACCAAAGAGTTTTACGATTTGTCGCAGTATTACGAAACGAAGAAATCGAGGAAGGAGAAGAAGAGACGGCTGAAAGAGTTGGAGAGAAAGAAAAGGAAGGAGGAGAAGAGGCGTAACTTTGTGCCGAAAACGATCGTCCCGAGACGGTTGGCCGCGGTGATGGATTTTCGAAAACCGAAAGCGAGAACGCATCCCATACGCTTTTTGAAGAAAGATACAAACGAGGAAAAGGAAGAAGAAGAAGAAGAAGAAGAAGGTGTTCAAATGCAAGCGGAGGCCGTATCGTCTCCTTCTTACTCGTTCACGGATGTCCTCGACACCATTCACGATTGGGTAGGCTCGAATTTGCTGAACCTTCGCGAGACGTGTCAAAATATAAACGCGAGGAAACAGGAACACATTATGGATCACATCGACGCGATAAGTACCATGCACATGCCCAAAGCCATCAGCGCACAAAAAGACATTTACAGAGACTTTTTGAGATCTCTGGATGTGTCCGTCGTACCCGCGCACGGGACTATAAAAATGTATCAGAACTTGTTCGCCGATGCGAAACGTCGCGTACAAAATCTCGTTTCGGACACGAAAGTACGAGACGAGTGGTTTCTTACGGGCGCCACAAATTTGCGTCGTGGTCGAGTGCAACAACAAAAACAAGTAGAAGTTACTCTTCCATGCGAAGATGAAGATGACGACGACGATCACGAAAGGTGCATCGTTCGTACGCTCGTTAAAGAAGCCATCGAACGCGTCGTCGAGTCGAGCGAAGCTCTCGTCCATCGCATCACACCGTTTCCAAGAACAGAACTCGCCACGAATGCCTCAGATTTAATTTGGGATGCGAGCACGTTTGAAAGCTACGCTAAGAGAACGTCGCTTTCGCCATCTTTCCCTACTGCTGCGGTTGCCGTCGTCGTGAAACCAAAAGTCACGTGGTTGGCGAAATCCAAGCGAAGCGGTCCGCGAACGCCGGGCGAACGCGGCTGGTTCCGATCCGGAAACGCCTTCGAAAACGGTTCTCAAGATGCTCAGCAAAGATGGCGACATCCGAATCCAGAGATAGAATCACGACCGCGCGAATCGTACGACGATTATTTCTCCTCCGATAGTAGCACTAGTAGCAGCGAATCGGACTCGGAAGATATCTTCTTTCGCGACGTGCAGCGAAAGCGAGCTCCGCCGCCTCCTCTTGCGCAGCAGCAATCGAAGAAGAAAAACGTCATCCCGAAAATCTGGAAAGGGCGACAACTCGCCATTCAAAAGTTTGGTCACGATGAGAAACGGATGTGGCGCGATAAAATCGGCGAGTTTCTTCGTAAATCGCGTAAAACTCTCGGTCATAGACCTTTGGACGTCTCCTGGGGCGGTTCAGTCCTCGATTCGGTCATCGGCGCGAATTTAACGCAAAACGTGACGGACGTTTTATCATCAACAGCGATGTTAAATTTGATGGCCAAGTTTCCAGTGACGGAGGAAACGCAAAGCAAGCATTTAGAACGCGTCGAGAGAGCGGTAAGAGTGAAGGATTTGGTGAAAAATGTCATCAATTCGGTAGTTGAAAAAGACAGGGAGAGGTACGAGAAGGAATGCGCGCAAGCGGCGAGCGAGGTTGTACGAAATGCAATTGATCGCATTGTTTCGAGAGAAACCGGGAGAGATAATATTGCTCAGGAGGAGGATGTAGAAATGCGAGATGCTTTAGATATAGAAACTGAAATGGGAGCAGCAGCCGTGGCGGAAGTGATTGAGCGCATGCAGATTGACGATAAAGATGACATCGAGCAACCTTCCTTCTTCCTTTGTCGCGGTGTTCCGAAGATCGACTCGTCCTCGTTTGAGCTCGATAGGACATCACTTGATGAAAATACAGACCTTCACGAGTCTTCAGTTATTGTCGAGTTACCTGTCATGTCTCCGTTAGAGCAACTGTATTACAGCGAGCGACAAATGTGGAACGATTTTTCGAAAACGCCGTTGACGAAGCGCAGATTTAGCGAGAAAGAGGCGTGGATCGAATGTTCGAACGAGGATTGCGGTAAGTGGCGACGGATACCAAAAGCGTTAGCAGATTCATTACTTACTCACAAGACGACGTCGGAGAACGTAGAAGCAGCGGATTACTTGAACTGGACCTGCTCTCGAAGTTTCGATAAAAGACACAACGGGTGCGATAAGCCGCAGGAGATGTTGAACGACGATATCGACGAAATCGTCCGGGAAGCGGAAATTTTGCGCAAAGAAGACGAAGAGCAGAAAGCAAAAGAAAAGAAAATGCGCGAAAACAAAGCAAAACTGAGAGAAGAGAGAGAAGCGTCGAAGCAACAAGCAGCCTCGAGGGCAGAATTGAACCGACGCGAGCGACGAGCAAAGACAGATAAATTGAAAGCGCTCGCGCAAGCTGCTCGAGATCGTCAAGACTTCATTTGCGACAACGATCCTACCGAGAATGAAATTATAGTGCGCGACTGCGTAGATTGGCACCGCGTTTTGCACGAAGCCTCAATCGACGATATCATCGAGTGCATTCGATGTCGCGGCATGCACTCCATGCTCGCGCATAGAATCAAGAAAATTCTTCGGCGTGTGCTCGACGAACGCGGCGTTTTGTCGCTCGAATTCCTTCGTGAAGCCTCCACAGAAGAAGCAAACGCGTATCTCAACGAGATAGAAGGCATGGGCGCAAAGACTTCGGCGTGCGTAAACTTACTCTCGTTGGAAAATAGAGACTTCCCTGTAGACGTCAACGTCGGACGAATCATGGCGCGCCTAGGATGGGTTCCGCTCGAACACGATTTCAAGCTCGAACTTCTCGAGCAGTACGCCCCAGAAGAATCAGTGTACGAATTTTTGAGCGAAAGATTGAACACGTTCGACGTGACGATGTTGTACGAGCTGCATTATCACATGATTACGCTTGGGAAGGTGTTTTGCGCGAAGCGCGATCCGAATTGCGCGAGTTGTCCAATGAACTCCGACTGCGAATACGCCAAGTGTGGTGGTAAACGAAGGAATAATAACATGAACAACGTCGGAGTATACACGCCTGCACCGAACGTCAACAACGCAGAACCTCCAACGCCGCCGAAAGAAGTAGTAACGATTGATCTTACGAAGGAACAAACGAGAACGCAACCGATCGAAGATATCGAAGATATCGGCTTGGCGTCGCCGTCGGAGGGTTCGTCGCCGAAGATGCCGTTGACGCCAACGGCGACGAATAACAACGTCATTGGAAAACGGTTTCCATCGAATTCGAGCATAGAATCACCGTCTAGTCTAGATGGATTCAACAGCCCTACGGAATCGTCTGATAATCTTGCGGCGGATGTTCTCACAGTTGAAGAATTCGTTGAGCGTGCAAAAGCGCAGAAGCACCAGCAGCAAAATGAGAAGGATTTTTCCGAAGCAACAGCAGCATCGGTAGAAGATGCGTCTCCTCTGCATGTAGAACCATCACATACTGCGCCCCTTGCTCCTTTCTCTCTACAAAACGACGCGTTCGCAAACAACGTCGCGGAAACGATGGATTCAATCGTCGCCGCCGGGAAGATCTGGACAGATTTAGGTAAACCCGCCGGCAAGAAGGCCATGCGCGTTCTTTTACTCCTTTCCTCGGAGGATGATTCCGACGACGACAATGTCGAAGAAAACAAAAGCGCCGTGGCAGCGATGATCATGCGGCGATTTAAATCGTTGTCAAAAATCTGCCACCCGGACAAAAATCGAAACGATCTCGAGAGAGCGTCCGCCGCGTTTGGCATTTTAGCCGAGGCGAAAACAAAGGCGATGGAAGCGGTTGCTGAAGTCGACGAGAGAGCGCTGAAAGATGATGCGGCGTTTGAAAGCGAAGCCGAAGACGAAGTTTTGAGGGAAGTCGAGGATCCTCGGTTCGCAAAGTTCAATGCAGCAACTGCCGCCAAGACGACAACCGCCGAGGAGGAGGAGGAGGCGTTTTTAACCCCTAATCGACACAATCAACTCGCGGATTTATCCTCGTTCACAAAAGCGCAGTTTCGTTCAGAGGTACAAGGGTGGCGAGTGCCAGATGAATGCGTTCCGGCGGAACTTTTGCATTCGCTCTCGCCACATCCAACGTCTATAATCGGCGAATGCGACGCAACGCGGCGGTATTGCGTCATCGCAGCTCCGAGAGAGGCGAGCGATTTTGAACGCGTCTATAAAATATCAACGTCGTCCGAAGAGGAGCACGAACAAAATAACCACGATAACGACGACAACGACGACGATATCGTCATGGAAGATGCAAAGACGAACATCAGCAAAGAGAATGATGAAGAGGATATCATCATTACCACTCCTCCTCCTCCTCCTGCTCCTTCTCATCTTTCTCCTCCCTCTGAGCCTTCTTCAATAAAATGCGTCTTCTTCGTCACCGCCTTGTGCGCCTGTAAACGCAGCTTCCCGCTGCACGGCACGTACTTTCAAGTGAATGAAGTCTTTCTCGACCTTCGCTCGGCGGCAAAACCTGTGAGTGTCGACATTGAAACTCTCAAAACGTCGCCGAAAATAGTCACTCTACTCGGCGCGTCCATCGGTTCGGTCACGCGAGGGATGACGAGGACGGAAGTCACGCGTTTGTTTAATCACCAAGTCTTGTGCGTTCGGGCATGGGAGCGCCGTACCGGATATCCGCGCGAGTTGCCAAAATGGATATGTCCTGTCGTTCCAGTCGCTTCGACCGGGCAAGAGTTCACTGAATTTGACTTTCCGAGTCCTTTGCTGCACCCAGAAAAAAGTGCAGCCGCGATGGCGAGTAAAGCGCCAAAACTCGGCAGACCAAAGAAAAAACGTCCGGCGGAGACGATATCAATCGCCATCAATCGAGAACCGACGCCGCCGGAAACGCCTTTCAATAACGATATCTTTCGTTCGTACTTGAAACGTAAATCTGTCGAGAAAGAACAACAGAAGAACAATAACCGGGCGAGCGCAAAGAAAACGAAGAAGAGCGAGAAGGACGGCGATGGAAACAACAGCGAGCAAAAAAGAGCAAAGAAGAAATTCACCTTCCCAATCATACGTTCGAGTCAAAAATGCGGCAAATGCAAGACGTGCTTGAACCCGCAAATGCGCAAAGCGTGCTTGACGAGGCGAGCAGAAATGACGACAACGGGAGGAATGAAAAGACACGAGTCGTCGTCGCCGTTGTCGTCGCCGCTGGCAGCACCGCCATCAACGCCGGTAACAGCGATGTTAGGCACAACGATCGACGCCTTCGTCATTCGTTCGAAAGATTACGAAATCGTAGATTGATATTAGATTACAAAAACGCCCGCGCGCTCCCTCGAGCGAGGGCAAGAAACGTCAGAAAATCTTGCCTCCTCCCGCTAAAAGATTTTGCCTAAATTACCGTTCCCCCAATTACTCTTCCCCCGATTGTGCCCTCCATCGTCAAAACCATCCGCAGAAAGAACGTTATCGTTCAATTGCAACGCGTCCACGTACTTCCACTTCCCATCTTTATCCTTTCGATACCTCGCTCGCTCGGCGAGCGTTTTCGCCTTGGCCCTCGATTTCTTCGCCCTCTTCTCTCCCGCGTCGAACGCGCACTCGTACGAAACAAACGCCTCTTCACCACCACTCTCATTTTCGCCATTACTCCCTTTCTTCATGATTTTCAAGCTCAAAAACCGAATCTTCTTCGCCGTCGCCTTCGCGTCTGACTCGAGCGTCCTCCGCGCGTTTTCCGCATCCGTCTCGTCTCTCTTGGTAAAATCTGGCGAATCCTCGTGCGTACTCTCGACGATAAACTCCGGTTTATTTTCCTTATAGCTCGTAAATCTCGCGCGAACGATCATTTCTGGCGTCGTCTCTCGCGTTATCCCGTTCTCGTGCNCGCGTTTGCAGCAGTTTTCGTACGTCTCGTTGCTGTTGCAGGCGCACAGTCGCACCGCATCCCCCGACGCATCGTCCTCGCCGACGGCTTCCCCGTTCGTGTCCTTTTCCTCCTCCTTCTCGAACTTTTCCGCGAGTAAACCTTTCCTCGCTCTGACCACGACGCCAGCGTGTGAACCACAAGAACCATACTTCCTCCTCCTTTCAACGACGTAAGAATGCGCGGAGGATCGAACGCAGGCAGAGACGTTTTGCATCGTAAACGTGGTACCTTTTTCTCTTTTCCCTACTCCCGGGGAAAACTTTTGTGGCGGCTTCGTCATTAAATTTGCACGCATTGAATACACAAAATGAGCGCGAGGACACCACAATTCGCCACTTTCACCGCGCCGAACACCGCAACGGCTTCTTTTCACACCCCTCGAAGATATTCTTCGCCTTTTGTGCGCGGGAGGAAAAGGGGAGGAGTCTCATCGCGCGCTGAAAAGACACGTTGGAACATTCAAGCGATGCAACAGACGGATTCAATCGACGCCTCGTTCGAGCGTCGTTTGCATGGCCCAGATGGAAAAGGAAAAGGAGAAGATGACGACGACGATGACGAAGAAGAAAGCGAACAACAGATGCAACTCGTGCTCTCGAAACTAAAAGTCCCGGACTTAAAGAGCGAACTGGAGAAGCGGAAGTTGAAGAAAACTGGGAAGAAACAAGAGCTCGTGGACCGGTTGGTGGTGGCGTTGGAGAGGGAGAGGAAAAGCCTCGCGACGACGAAGAAGATGATGTTGGCAAAAGAGAAAGAAGTGACTGTAGGGGATGAGGAGAGTGATACTACCAGTAGTAGTAGTAGTCGAGAGAAGAAGAACGAGAGCGACGAAAGAGAAGACGACGATTCAGACGACGACGGAGAAGAAGATATGACAACCGCGACGACGGCCGCGACTTCGCCTCCGGCGGGAGTGCAACACGCGAAAGTGCGCAGGCGCGTCGTGAGAAGAGGTGGCGGGATCTCCGACGCGACCGCGTCTTCGTCGTCTTCTTCGAAAAAAGGAGTGAAAAAGAAGAGCAGCGCGGTGAAAAGAGGTTCTACAGCAGTCAACGGGAACGCCAAAAATGACGGTTCGTCGGTGACCGCGATGATGTCTTCATCGTCTTTTTCGTCGTCGTCGTCTTCGCACATCATCGCGCCGAAATATAATCCGTCGCGAGAGGCGAGAGAAAAGCAAAACGAAATGGAATTCGTGGCGGATTTTGAAAAGGCGTTCAAGACGTTGAGAGAGCGGTTAAAGTTGGAACGGCTGAAAGCGTCCTCGGATCCAGAGACGAAGTTGGCGAGGATGTTCGAGGAGAATAAAATGGAGGAAGATAATAGTAATAGCAGCAGCAGCAGCAGCAATAGTGATAGCAGCAAAACAAACGAGGAGAAAGCGAGCGACCGTTTGCGTCGATTATTCACGGAGAGAAGGCAAAGAGGCATGAGAGCGGTGAAACGGTCGTTCAACGAAGGCGAAGACGCGGCGAAGCTGGACGCTATGACGACCATGGCAGCAAGCATAGTTGACGTCGAGAAGACGCGGTTAGGAGCATCATCGTCGTCGTCAGAGGACGAAGGCGGATTAGCTGAGATGATGAGCGAACTGGATGTGCGAGAGGCGCTCGATGGAATCGGCTACGCGTTGGAAGTGAACAACCGTGTTTTGGAAGGCTACAACGACAGCACCCACGGATTAGCGAACAATTCTATTGATCCGTTCAAGTTGGTTATCGGTGAATACGTCGTCCACCGAAAATACGGCATTGGGAAGTTTTTAGGTATGCGTTCGATCAACCACGAAGACGAGGAGACCGGAAGAAACGAAGGCACGAGGAAAGTGTTCTTGTTCATTCAGTTCGCGGATGATACCGCAAAAATTGAACCGAAGAAAGCGTCCATGCAATTGTATAGATACGCCAGTCCCGGCGCGCAAGTAAAACCGCCGAGACTTTCAAAGCTGTACGATAAACTCGGGTCGTGGGAAGCGAAAGAAGCGCAGATGCAAAAACAGATTCGCGATTTAGTCGTGCACCAAATGTGCGTGTATTTACAACGATTACAGTGCGTCCGAGCACCGTATAGAATATCGAAACCGGATGAAGAGGCAAAATTTGCTGAAGGGTTTCGTTTTGAGCTCACTCCCGACCAAAAGATGGCTATCGAGGATATCAACGAGGACATGACTCGAGACACGCCCATGGATAGAATCATCGTCGGCGATGTCGGTTTTGGTAAGACAGAAGTCGCTTTCAGAGCCATATCTCGAGCGTGCTTTTCCGGCAAGAATTCGTTTATTCTCGCGCCAACGACGGTTCTGGCGAAACAGCACGCCGCGAACGTCGCTGCGCGATTTCGACACTTGGGTGTAGAAGTCAATCTTCTCACGAGGCACGTCAAGACAAAAGATCAAAAAGAAATTTTAGAGAAGTTTAGCCAAAAGGACTCAGGAAGAGCACAAATCATCGTCGGTACGCACGGTTTGTTGAACTTATCGACGGAAGTCTACGACAACTTGGATCTGTTGATCATTGACGAAGAGCAAAGGTTCGGGGTGAGGCACAAAGACCAAATTTCCGCGTTGAAAGCTACCGTGGACGTTTTAACTTTATCGGCGACCCCTATTCCGCGAACGTTGCATATGGCCATCTCTGGTTTTCGGGACGCGAGTTTAGTTCAAACGCCGCCACCAGAACGTCGACCGATTCGAACAAACTTATTGCCAATGGACGAAGACAAAATTCGCGAGGCTATTGAGTACGAAATCAATCGAGGCGGGCAAATTTATTACATCGTTCCCAGAATCATGATGATGGGCGATTCGCGGAAAAGGTTGTTCGACATTTTGCCAAACTTACGCGTGATTGAAGCGCACGGACAAATGGACGGCGATACTTTGGATGCGGTCATGGATGAATTCTCCAACGGCGAGGCGGATGTCTTATTGTGCACGACGATTGTTGAGTCTGGTTTAGATATTCCGAATTGCAACACGATTATCATCGAAGAAGTGCAATCGTTCGGCTTAGCGTCGTTGTATCAGTTGCGTGGTCGCGTCGGTCGCGCCGATCGTCAAGCGCACGCGTGGATGTTTTACGGGCTAGATCCAGAATCATTGAACGAAAAAGCGAAGGAACGCTTGTTAGCGTTGGAAGAGTCGTGTGGATTAGGCGAAGGTTTCAAGTTGGCGGAAAGAGACATGTCCATTCGAGGCGTCGGTACTCTCTTCGGCGAGAAACAATCCGGCGAAGTCGATTCGGTTGGTGCAGATTTGTACCTCGAGTTGCTCTATTCGCAGTTACAACGCGTTGAAATGATGCGCTTGAAAGCATGCCTTCCAGGGGAAGTGAAAATCATTCACAAAACGCTCGTCCCAGATGACAAGAATCCTGATATTGAAGACGACGCGATGCTGGTTACGACTGAAGTTCGCGAATCGACGGAAGACTTGTCCATCTCGCCAGCTTACATCGCCACGGATACCGCCAGGAGAACGGCTGAAAATATCGTGTTCAAAGCAAAAACCGCGCGTGAATTTTCCGTCGCTTCGCACTGTTTGTTAAAACATTTCGGCGAAGTGACGGACAGTTTCACCTCGTGCGCTTTGCTCGAACGCGAAATTGCTTACGCAGCGTCTGAATTAGGTATTAAAGAAGTCATCGCGGTGAGCTCGAGCGTAAAGAATAGAAGCGGGTACATCGATTGTATCATCGATTTACCCGGAGAAGTAAAAGATATGCTCGTCACCGGTATGGACGAACGATTCCAAGGCGATGTGTTGACAACCGACGACGGCATACGCATTTTAGGTCAGAAGAAGGAAAGTGAATCCAAGGCGGACATTTTGCTCTTAGCGGTCATGTCTTTGCGAAGAATTAGCGAAGGTGTCCCGGCGTTTGTAAAGTATTTGTAATTATATGTACACCTAGGAAACAGGTACTGGTACCGGTAATATATATTTAAAGCGCGCGTCTTTCTCTTTCGCTAAATTCTGTTTTTACAACCTTAGTATGAGTGTATGTTTTTAAAAGCCACTATAAAACCTTCGCATCTCTCTGAATGTTGTTGTTGTTGTTGTTGTTGTTCAAAAATCACTTTGATCATCATCATCATCATCATCATCATCATCGTCCAATAATCACTGGACGAGTAAATTTAAACACCTCGCGACTTCGAGTTTAGATCTGTATCTCTTCCCGTTCGGGTCGATATAGGTGACGTCCGTGTGAAGCGATATCCGTCCTTTATCCGTCCTCTCGCGACTCGCGACTTTCGCGGACCAGTTCGCCGGTAGGTGGCCGCCCATGGTTTCGATGAACTCTTTGAGCGACGCTAACGCGGAGTCATCGGTGACCGTAGCGACGGTGGCTACTTTTCTTTTCTTCTTCTCTTTTTCCTTCTTCGCGACAACTTTTGCCTTTTTCTGCTTCGGAGGCTGCGAAAGATCCTCCGAAACCTTTGCCGGTCGGCCGCGCTTTTTCCTTTGTACCGGTTCCGCTGGTCTGGCTCTTTTTGGTGGTCTTCCACGTTTCTTCTTTTCTACCGGTGGTGGATGAACCATCGTTAAAGCGCCAACTAACTGCGTTTCCGGAACAACGTTTGCGTTGGGATCGACGCCTCCGTGGATTCTCATCGCGTCTCGATCTGGATAGCGCGTCGATTGTCTTCTCGGTTTTTCTTTCTCAACCGTCAATACCGTTGGTTTCTGAACCACTCCAATCTGCTCCTCAATCACAACTTCTTCTTCTTCTTCTTCTTCTTCTTCTTCTTCTTCTTCTTCCTCGTCCAACAACGGATCCAACGCGCTCGACGCTTTCACCTTCATTGCGTGATAGAGCGTTTCAATTTTTCCGAGCTCCATCGTAAACGGATCTCTCTTCCACGTCTTGGACCCGTCGTGATACTCCTCCTTCATCGACAAACCGTCGCCATCCTCATCGTCCACGGCGGCGTCGTCCGCGGCTTCAAAAAATGGAGGTTCGTACGTCGCCGGCGTTTCCTCAGTGTACGTCAAGTTCAAATTCGCCGCGCTTCCATCCGGCAACGCGTCGAGCGTTCTCACCAGCGACAAAAGCGTTCGGGTCGTCGCGATCGCGTTTTTTCGAATCCTTTTCGGATCCGTCAGTCTCTCCTCGTCTCTTTTCTTCCCCGTCGCCGCATCCGCCGACAAAACCCTTTCTTTGTCTTTCGCGCCGCCGCCGCTCGTCAACACCCTCGCTCGCTTCGCCTCGTCGTACTCTACGGTGAACAAATACTCCTCCAACAACGTCTTCGGATCGTCCGGGTGAGAAATAACCAACGCCACCGTTCGCAAGTACCCTCGCTCCAGCGCATCGAACACGCCGTTTTCCATCGCGTCGAGCAATCGTTTCGATTTCGCGCACTTCCGAAGCATCTTTGGTACGTTCAACGCGTTATTACCACCACTCGTACTACTCTTATTCGTTTGTGGTTGCTTCGGTTCCGTAAAGTGCGTGTTCGCGTCAAATATACCTGTGTAATCGCACGCGGAGAAAGAAGACCACACGCGTCACCCCAAAGCCGTAAAGAGAGAAGAAGACGAAAAGGTCAGCACTTTTGCGAACGAGACGTCGCGACGAGAAGAAGAAGACCACGCGAGAAGAAACAGAAAAGAGAATTCAAAAACCAAATCTCTCTCGCGCGTACCTCTCTGATAACACACCACGTCTAACCCGATTCTGAGTTGATTCTCAA
>JGI20155J14468_10002708_pt1 | contig 12878 bp, 7 predicted proteins | sample COG_05_FD_14468 | JGI IMG/M metagenome (IMG submission 14468)
TCTTCGTTTCTTTTTCCCTCTCTTCTCTTCGCTTGGACGAGTCGTCGTCGTTTCTGTTGTTTCTGTTGTTGTTTCTGTCGTTGTTTCTGTTGTTGTTGTTGTTGTTGTCGTCGTCGTTGGACGAGGAGGACGAGGAGGAAACAAAAAAGAGTTTCTCTTCCAACTGTTCGCTCCTTTCCGGCAACGCGTACAAAACCATCGCCGGTCCGAACGTCACGCACGCGCACGCGTAACTCGTTTTGAACCAATTGAGATGTTTTTTTTTATACGCGACGAACGACGACGCGAGCGAGAGCGACCCGAGGAGTAAAAGAGGTCGTTTCAGAGGCGTCCACTCCTCCTCCTCGGCGCGTGGTGCTTTTTTGCTCTCCGCCATTCTTCTTTATTAGTATCGCGATGTTGCGAGAACAAACGTTGTGAAACAACAACAACACAACGACGCGAACGAGAACCGATTGCGCTGCTACTTAATTAAGTTTCTGCACTTTTTCAAACAAAAATGTTTTAAAATAATGAGATGCCAGAGAGAAACGACTCTGATCAGAGCATACACGCCTCTCTGTGACGCGAGAGAGTCACGACAACCCCACTCGTCCGTGCGATGCTCAGTGCTGCTACCACTACTACTACTACTACTGCTGCGCCGAAGAACAACCGTCGTCGTCGTCGGAGACTCGAGAATATTGAAACGAGTGCGCGTCTTCTCTTAGTCGTGTGTTCCTTCTTAAAATCTTATTGAACAAACACCCTTGCGTGAAAAGGGTGTTTGGTGAGAAAAGTGCGAGTTTTTGAAAAGTCGTTTTGAAAAAAAAAAGCACTTTTTAGGCATTTTGTCTTCCATGACGTGAGAAAGAAACCGAACGAGAACACGCACGACACCAACGCGCGACGAACAACAACACGCGCGCGAACACAAACTCTACTTTGAAAAGAAGAGAGAGAGAAAGAGAGAGATCATGAGCGAGGACGACGACGGAGAAAGAAACGAGTTAACACTGAGACGTTCACTTTTCGAAGAATCAGATCTGTTGTTCTCAAACCAACAACCCTCGACGACTGTGTGCCGTTTGGCTGCCAATCCGACGAATCCTTCCCCTCCCGAGAGGGTAACGACTTTCACCAACACCGCGTCGAAGAAGACAACAAAGAAGACGAAGAAGAAAAAAACGAACGACGATAAAGAAGAAGTGCAACAACAACAACAACAACAAAACCCCAACAACAACAACGAGAAGTCGTCCCGGTCGTCGATGGAAAACGAACTCGTCGTAAAAGTCGCGTGCAAAGTATACGCGTGCGAGGAAGTGTGCGAAAACAAATACCAGATTCGGTCGAAAACGTGTCGCTCGTGCTTAAACGCCAAAGAGGTATTCGTCGAAAAAGGAGACGAGATGGCGTCGCGGTTTTGTCAAAAGTGCACCAAGTTTCACGGCGTGGATATGTTTGAAGGCGGAAGGAAAGCGTGTAAGATGAGTTTGAAGAAAGTACAGGAGAAGAACAAGGTTATTTTCGCGAAGCAAAAGATGTTGTTGAAGGAGTGGGAGGAGGCGATGACGCGGAGGACGACGACGACGACGACGACGACCGCGGTGAAGAGGAGTACGAAGGCGAAGAAGGAAAAGAAGAAGACGAAGAGCCAGGAGAATTTGTCGGAGGAATCCAAAGATAGGAATACCATTACGACTAGCGATACTCAGACCATGAACAACCGGAAAACGATGATTTTGAAACCGTGCGCGATGGACAGTTTGTACTCTACAGACGAAGGCCACGAATCGAAAGCCGCGGCGGCGGGTGCGCCAATCGTAACGAAAACAATGGGACGCGACCAACAACAATCATGGCCCGCCATCGTCGCCGTCAATCGCGTCGATCGGTTACTCGAAGCAATAAAAGCCGAGAAAAGAAAAGAAAGTTTACTGGGTTTGAATTTGGTTAAACGACGGAAACGCGGTGAAGAAGAAGACGAAGATTTGGTGATGGCTGCCGCTCGAGAAGAAGAAGATCGACGAGAAGAAGAAGAAAAAGAAGAAGAAGGAATAGACGATCCGATGGAAGGGGAGGAAGGAGAAGATGACGATGAACGTAAAGAGCATACCGTCAACGCGAAGAAGCCGCCGAAGATAAAAAAACTTCCATCTTTGGTCTCAAACATACTCGTTCGATCGATCACGCCGACGCTCTCTGGTGTTGTTCGATCGATCACGCCGACGCTGTATCGCGAAGCGATGGAGTCCAAATTGAATGAGTTTCGCGGACTGTCCTCCAAGCTCTCGCCGCCGCCGCCGCCAAAGGATTGATTCACGCGTGTGCGCGTGTATATAAACTGATACCATTTTTAACGCAGTAATCGAAGTGCGTGTTGTACAAAACGTATTATTATTATTAAAGTGAATAATGAACGCTGTTGTCGTTTTTACTCTGACTATTTCTCTTTCTTTTTCTCCATTTATTCATACGCTCGCGCGCGCGTTTTTGCGCATAAATGCCTCTGACTCTTTCTTTCTCTTTCTCCATTTCTTTACACGCACGCGCGCAAAATATACTTTTCCGCGAGACTTTCGACGATGAAGCGCAGCAACACCGCGGCGAAAAGAAGAATACTCGCTTCTTTGTTCGGTGATTTTGACCGATCTGCGTCATCTGGGTATTTTCACCTTTTCTCCTCGGGAAAGTTTAACAGCGTAAAGTTCTTTTCCTTTTCTCGAGCAGCAGCGGCGAGTTCGTTTCCGTCGTCGTCAACGGAATGGAGGATGCGACGGATGCGAAGCGTTGTTCAAAGCGCGCCTATTCATCTGAATGAGCATCTGAAACAACAACAACAACAAGTACAACAAAAACAGATACAAATACGTTCGTTGAACGTGCACGAATACCAAGGCGCGGACATCATGCGCAAATTTGGCGTCCGAGTACCGGATTCTATCGCGTGCAAGACCGTGGAGGAGGTGCAAAAAGCCTCGGAGCAGATGAAGTGTTTAGGCGACGACGAGGTAGTGATCAAGTCGCAAATATTAGCCGGCGGGAGAGGATTAGGGACGTTTAAGTTTGGCGGGTTTAAAGGAGGCGTGCACATCGTGAAGAATGAGATGGCGAGAGAAACGGCGGAGAAGATGCTGGGTAACGTGCTGGTGACGAAACAGTCCGGGCCGGAAGGAAAACCGGTGAACGCTTTACTCGTGGCGAGGAAGATGAAGTTTGCGAAGGAGATGTACTTTGCGATTTTGTTGGATCGTAAAAGCGCAAAACCGATGATTATCGCGAGCGCGGAAGGTGGGACTTCTATTGAAGACTTAGCGGAATCGAATCCGGAAAAGATTATTAAGAAGTACATCGATATTAACGAGGAAAGTGGCGGGATTAAGAGAGAAGACGCGTTAGATTTGGCGGAGAAGTTGGGGTGCGCGGATAAAGAGGACGCGGCGAAGCAGTTTCAAGCGTTGTACGAAACGTTCAAGAAGACGGATTGCACGATGATTGAGGTGAACCCGATGGCGGAAACCACGGATGGGGTTTTATACGCCGCGGATGCGAAATTAAACTTTGACGACAACGCGGAATACAGGCAAAAAGATATCTTCTCTCAACGAGACGCTTCGCAAGAAGACGCGAGAGAAGTCGAAGCCGCGAAATACGATTTGAATTACATCGGTTTAGATGGCAACATCGGGTGCATGGTCAACGGTGCCGGTTTGGCGATGGCGACTATGGATATCATCCAAGGTAAAGGAGGGTCTCCGGCAAACTTTTTAGACGTCGGCGGCAACGCGAGCGAAGAACAAGTCGTCGAAGCGTTTAAGATTTTAAACAAAGATCCAAAAGTGAAGGCGATTTTGGTGAACATTTTTGGAGGAATCATGAAATGCGACGTGATCGCGTCTGGCATCGTCAACGCGGTCAAAGTGGTTGGATTGAACATCCCGTTAGTCGTTCGCTTAGAAGGCACGAACGTGGAGGAAGGGCGAAGGATTATGAAACAATCCGGATTGAACATCGAGACGGCGAAAGATTTGGACGACGCGGCGGACAAAGCGGTCAAAGCGATTGCGTAAAATGAATGATTTTCACACGACGTGTACGAAACAGACACGTGTACATATATCACACAAGATACTAAAACTGCTTCAAAACAGATGAAGAGACTACTACTACTACTACTACTACTACTACTATTATTACTACTCGGTCGCGCTATCGGACACTCTAAAGTCTAAAGTTATTAGGAGCGCTCGCCGACTCGACCGCTCCAGCGTCGCCCTTCCTTTTCTACTTACTTAATCTGCACCAACTCTACCACGAACTTTAGGTACGAGTTCGCGGGTATCCGACCCCCGCCGACTTCTTTCGCGCCGTACGCCAACGCCGGCGGTATCAAAACTTCTCTCACGCCTCCAATTCTCATCGGACCAACGCCATCTCCGCCGAGCAAACCGGCATCGAATCCTTCGATGACTTCTCCCGTCCCCACGCCAAAGACGAAAAACTTCGCCGAATCGATTTTGCTCCCCATCGTCCCGTCTTCATCGGAAAGATACAAGGTGTAATTCACCGACACCACGTCGTTCTCTTCGAGTTGCCCTTTTCCCCCTTCTTTCACGTCTACGCAGGAAACACCTTTTTTCTCCTCCCTTTTCGCAAAATCCTCCAACGCAAAAGCTGCTCTCGTCTGAATCGTTAAAGTCGTCGTTAAAAGCATCTCTCTCCTCTTTCTCTCTGACTTCCAAATCCCCTTTTCCTCCTCCTTTTGGCTTTTGGTCGCATTCTTCGTCTTCTTCTTCTTCTTCTTCACGTCATCATTTTCATTTTCATTTTCATTTTCATTTTCATCGTCATCGCCGCTGCTGCTGCTCCGAGAAGAAAAAGAAAAAGAACGACGACGACAGAAGAGCGCCTTTGGCGCTGTTCTCGCTCGTCTTCCTCCTCCTCTTTCTCTTCGTCTTCGCGCGTACGCGGTGTCTGCCGCGGATGAAAACGAGAACGAGAACGAGGAGAGAAGAATACTACTCCTCATCAGAGAGAGAAAGAGAGAGAAAAAAGTCAAGCAAAAGACGAGCAAAAAAAGCAAAAAAGACTCTCGTTTTGGTTCCTCTTGTAATTGTTTCCTTGGTGTTTTTTGTTGGCTCAAAAAAAAAAAGAGCAGACGAAAAACACGCAAAAACGCAAGAGTTGTTTGTTCGGAGTTCCAACGACTTTTGCAAAAAAAGCAAAAAAAGGAGAAAAAAGAAGAAAAAGAATCTCTCTCCCCCATAATACTTTTCTATAGTAAGTGTTGTTGTTGTTGTTGTCGTTGATTCATTCTTTCTCTCCGCCTTTGAAAGAGAGAGAAGAACAGAGAGAGAGAGAGAAAGGAACGCGTTTTTTTAAGTCGGCCTTTTTTTTCCCAAAGTTTTCAAGTGCGTTCGTGTAAAGTAATCAAGTAATCTCTCTCTCTCTCTTCTTCGTTGGCGGCGAATTTCTCTCGAGTTCCAAAAATCGATTTCTCTCTTCTCCAATTGAGAGAGAAAGAGAGAGAGAAGAGCGCATCAGTCATCAATCATGGGCGGCGCGAACGGGAAAAGCAAGAAGAAGAAGTCGCCTCGGGATGGGAAATCCGGAGGGAAGAGTGCGAATTATAAGAAGACGGGGATGAAAGGAGGAATGAGTGGTGATAAAAATGCGACGAACAAAAACACAAACGGTAAAAGTTCAACCACGCGGGCGTTAGAAACACAAATTGAATCCGCGTTGACGCACATCTCGTACGATCGCATCGAACAGGGTTTGTTGGAATTGAAAGATATTTGTAAGAAGAATTCAACGAACGTGGATGCGTTGGAAACGTACGCGTACGCGTTAGCCGAGTACGGGGACCAAGAAGAAGCGCTGGACGCGTTGAGAGACGCGGCGAAGGCGAATCCGGACAGCGGGTACGAGAAGTTTATGTATCTCGGGCAGTTGTTGGACGACGGGAAAGCGGCAACGGCGTGCACAAAGAAAGGGTTAGATTTGTTGGAAGAACAAATGAAAAAAGGGGACGCGTCGGTGGCGGATAGGCACTGTTCGGCGTGTTGCGCGTTGGCGGAACAGATTTTGGGATGTCGAGACGAAGAAGACGGGATGGACGGCGATAACGCGGTGGACGACGAGACGGCAAAAGCCGTGGAGGAATTACTCAAAAGAGCGCAACAATCGGATAAAGAAAGCGCGGAGCCGATGCAAGTGCTGGCGTGTTTGCGAAATGAGCAAGGGAAGAAGGACGAGGCTTTGAAATATTTGAGAGAAAGCATCGCCAAGTGGAGGAAGCCGATGCAGTTGGTCCAAGAGACGAAGAAAGAGAGAGATATTTACGAACGAAAGAGACCGGCGCCGGGAGCGAAAGATTACGCATCCTCGTCGGAGGACGACGTGGAGAAAGAAGAAAAAGAAGAAAAAGACGACGACGACGATGAAGAATACACGCCGAGATTCCAAGACTACGAGGTAAGTTTTGAGTTTCGATTCGAAACCGCCAAATTGTTGTTGGAAATCGACACCTCCGCCGCGCTCGCGATTGAAATTCTCGAAGAGCTCTTAGAAGAGCGCGACGGCATCGTCGACGTCTGGTATTTGTTGGCCTACGCGCATTACGGCGCGAATGAATTGGACGATTCGTTGGAGATTATCGAAATTGGCGAAAAATTAGCTGCAAAATCGAAAGATACCGGCGTCCTTCAAGAGGACGAAGCCGAAGGCGCTTTGATGAACTTCGCCGAGTTGAAACACGTCATCGAAGAAGTAAGGAGGGAGTGCGATGAACAGGTCAAATAAAATCAAAAACTCGTGTACCATAAAACATTGAAGCACTTGTTTTTACACAGGTACAATTTAAAGATCGCCACCATTCTTACTGTTGATCCCATCCATCGCGTTCGCCAACTGCTCCAACTGTTCGATGTCCATGTTCTCGCCACCCATAAAGCTCAACCCTTTCGATTGCAATTTTTTCAACAGCCTTACCCTGTTCGGATCCATCCCGGTGTAATCTTTTGACTTACCGCCGTTCAACTCGTCCATCATTCTCTTCATTCTCGCCGCCTCTTCCGCGACTTCCTCCTCCGGCGTCATCTCGTCTCCCGAGTACGGACGTCTCTCCTCATTTCCCACATCTTCCTCATCTTCAGTATTCGCGACGTTAACTTCTTTCTTCGGCCACTCCCACGTGTCGACGACCCGTCGAATCCAATCGTCCTTCTCCGCGCACGCTTCGCACGTCGTCCCTCTCAAGTCTAAGAACTCCTTCAACATTCTTACTTTATATTGCTTCAAGTGTCGTACTTCTGGCATCGGCGGCGGCCAGATTTTCGAGTCCTCGTCGTCTTCGATCTCGGGGTACGGATCGATCTCGTCCGAGTTATCGTTTGATGGGGGATCTTCGTCGTCGTCGTCGTCGTCGTCGTCGTCGTCGTCGTCGTCGTCTTCCTCGCGTTCATCATCCCCAAACGACGGCGTCGTTTCCTCGCCGTCTTCGGCTTGCGCGAAAGCAACGATTTTGGACGTCGACGTCGTCGAGGACGACGACGAGAGAAAGCCCGCGAAGTGCGCGATGGAAAGCATCATCAGGAGTAAGAGAAGAGGTTTCTTGAACACCAACATTGTGTGCGTGTGTGGTGCGTGTGTGTGTGTGTCACTTTGTACTAAAAATGAGGTCAAATAAAGGTCAGGCAAAAAAATATTACGCGTNGGCACAAGTAGAGAATATTTACAACCGGGGTCGTTTCTTTTATTCGCCCGGGAGGAGGACGGCGCGATAATATCTCTTGTGAAATGCAAACATGATTGATTCGCATTCAGGGGAGTATAACCCTTCTTCTCGATCTTCGTCGCCACCGCTGCCGCTTCGGGATGAAGAAGAAGAAGAAGAAGAGGCGACTTTGGAGCGGAGCCCTTTTTGTACGGAGGCGCACAGATTTTCGTCTTCGTCTTGGACGACGCGAGAGGCGAGGAGGCTTTGCTTTATGAATAACTCTTCGTCGTCGTCCTCGTCGTGGTTGGTGTTATCGATGTACCAGTTGAATTCGACGACGCACTTATTTGGGTCTGCAGGATTTGGGAACGCCACGTTGGTATCCAGCCAACGTCCGTATCTGTTGAGACAGACGTTCGGAAAGGCAAACGCGTAGGTCGCTGAGCCTAAACCGAGGCGAGAGTTGGTGTTCTCTTCTTTTCTAACGTCCACGGATTGAATCGAGTTCATATTATCGAAGAGCGTGATGTTATATTTGCTCATGTCGCAACCTTCTTTGACCAGCGCTTTATGTGCGAAAGGGACGTGGAAACCTCCATCGAGATAGTTATCTATGAAAACTTTCCAATTCGATTCAACTTCAAACGTTTCGCGAGCGACGTGACGAAAAGACTCGCGATCGGAGACGTTGATATCAGCTTCTTCGACTCGACTGGCAAAATCTGCGCCTAAAAACGTTCGCAAAGACGACGACGACGACGACGACGAACTCTCATCTTTCTTTAGAAACACAAACGGACCGAACGTTTCGCACACGTAACCGCCTTTGAGTTTAATCTTTTCCGTTCGCTCTTCCATGCCTTTCATTCGAGTCGCCGAGATGAGCTTCCCATTTCCTTCATTTGATACATCNTACGTGAATCCGTGATACGGACATTGCAACGCCGCCGCGCACGAGTTTGCTTTCGCTGTGCACGTGCCTCGTTTCTTATCAGCAACCTTCGCGAAATGGTGTTGGCACACGTTTTCGTACGCTTTAAACGTATTCTCTTCCGTTCGCACGCATACTATTTCTACAGCGGCGGCGGCGGCGTTTTCGCTTTCATCGGAAAACACAGTGGTTGTGAAATAATCGTTCACGCTTGGCGCATCCGAAACGTGCCCGATGCAAACCCAATCCTTCTCTGGCGAAAAGACCGTGGCGCGTTCACGCTGCGCCAATTTCTCACTCGTGTAGTACGAAGGTGGAATAGGGGAGGCATCCTCGATTGCTTTATCGAATGACGTCCACGGAGTGAAATCGTGTGGTTGTGTCGTCCGCGCGTCTTCTTCTCTTTCTTCTTTAATCTTCGGCGTGGAAAAACCCATGGGACATTTGAGAACGTTTGACGATACTGTCGTCGATGATAAAGAAGAAGATGACGACGACGATGAAGACGACTGGACTTTTGGCAAATTCGCAACCAAATATTCTAATATCAGATTCTTCAAGTTGGCGTTTTCGAGCGATTTGTACTTCAACTCGCTTTCGCTCGCTTCGGTGATGGCGACGAACAGCGACTCCGCGGCTTCCGGCGCCGAAAAATTTTCTAACGGTTCTAAATACGTCTTCACCGTAAACAATGAAAACCCATTCGTTTTTAGTTTCGATATCGTTTCGTATTCTACGCGCGTAAACATTTTACTCCCAACCTCGCGAACATTTTTCGGCATACCTTGCGTCGGGTCCATATATCCCGTGTGCATCGCGTCGATGTCGCCGAAAAAATTGCTCGAACTTTCCTCCACTAAATGTTTTCTATTCATCACACCACCGATTTTAACATTCGTCGGATGCCAATCTAAATCGGTGCTAATTAAATCGCTGCTATTCTGTATCGCCCAATTTGCGCGAAACAATGGCTGTCCTCCGTCCTCGTCCATCTTCCTTAACAAGTTATCAAACACGCGCCTCGTCGCCATTTCAATTTTCTCCTCGTAGTTCGGCACCGGTTTGTGCAGCTGCGATAAGTTCTTCCCTTCGCGTTTCTTTGGGTCGAAGGAAAAGCACACCACGCCGGCGACGAATTCGTGCTCCGAAGGTTCTCTGGCGAAGAAATCTCCACCGTTTTCCTGTTTCTCACTTTGTGCTTCTTCTCCGCCGTTTCTGCTTCTTCGCATTATACAAAACTCGTTCGTGCTCAATCGCGCGGCGGTGATCAATGCCTCCTTTCCCGACTTCGGTTCTAAAGAAGCCGTGTAGTTATCGAGCTTTGGTATTGAAATCATTCGGCTCCCGTCCTCGTTCTTCTCTGTTATCGCGTACCTTTCTGGATACTGTTCCGTCAACAACTCCGCAACCGCGTTTAATAACTCTCGACAGGCTTCGTCCAAGTCCGTTCGCTCCTCTTCTTTATACACGACGCAACGCTCTCCGTACGCGTCCAATATCGAATGCTTCATCTTTATTTCTTTCAACCAAACGTCCTCCGTGCCTTCTTCCAGCATATTTCGTCGAAAATCTGGCAGTTTTTTCAAACCCGTACCGATCGATTTCCCTTCGTTGGACCACAAAAACCGTCCTCCGATTGGGATTCGTTTCCCTCCGACGTTGTTGTTGTTGTTGTTGTTATCGTTCTCGTCGTCCTCGTCGTCGTCTTCACCGTTCTCGTTATTGTTGCTCGCGCATCCCGACCCAAAATTCGAAAGTGGGAATGGATTCCTTTTTTGTTTCTCTTCGTTCATCCTAACCACCACCTTCGCGTTCCGCCTTCGCCTCCTCATCCTCCCCCCTTTCGCGGAGTTGTCGTCGACGGAAGCCCCCCGGAGGAGAAAAAGGCTTTTTGTCATCTCTCCGCTCTCGCTCGTCGCTTTCAGATCTGACTTTTGGAGAGCGGAGAGAAAGAGAGAAAGAGAGAGAGAAAGAGAGAGAGAGAGAGAAAGAGTGAGAGAATTTTTTAACGGTGTCGTGGCTCTAACACTGAGAAGACCCTAAATCGAGGTGTTTGAGATTGTGTTCTTCGCTCAGAGCACTTTTTTTTTTCGTCTCGCCGAGTCATTAAAAAATGGACGAGAGGTTTGATGATGATTACGCGCTCGGGTGTCGCCCGTTCGCGTCGCGCACTCCGTGCAGGCACTCGAAACTGAACGAACGCTGCGAAGCCGGGAAGATCGATTACTTGGCGTTTTATTTTTGCACGGATGACATCAACGACTCCGTGCCGGCGTTTATGAAAGTGCCTTTACTCGCCGTCTGGGCCGGGATTTTGTTCAGCGCGATTGCGATTGTCGCGGACGTGTTCTTTGCGCCCGCTATTCGAACGATTTCGAAAATGTTTAAACTGCCGGACGACGTCGCCGGGGCGACGTTGTTGGCGTTGGGCGGGTCGGCGCCGGACATTTTTACGCAGTTGGCGGCGATGTGTATCAGCGAGGAACCGGATTTTAATTTGGCGATGAGCGAATCTGTCGGGGCAGGGATTTACGTCTGTTCGATTTGTAAGGCGTTGGCGGTGGTGTTTTCGCCAGGTGGTAGTGGGGTTACCGTGGAAGCGGTACCGTATTTGAGAGATTGCGTACACTACTGCGCGTTGTTGTTGATTTCGTACGCCATGTGTTCGTACGGTCAAATTTCGTTCGCGTTTGGATTTATGTATTTAGGTGTGTACGCGTTTTACGTGTGCTTTGTGATTTACGGGAGACATTGGGTGGATGATTTGATTCCAATGAGTTGGAAAGGGGTCGGGAGTGGTCACGGTAGTCAGAGTGGTAAACATAGTAGCGGGATGAAGACGGTGAAGAGCCACGTGTTGGAAGACGCGAGCGACGAGGAGGACAATAATAATAATAGCATGGAGATGGCACACGGAGTAGTTGGTCATCATCACGGTGGCGGGGAAGACGACGATGACCAGGTGGATTTACACAGAATGTATGAAATCACCGACGACGAGGATTCGGACGATGAGTACGTGCACTCGCCGATAAGTTCTCCGAGAGGTGGGGGCGGCGTCGCAACAACGACGAACAAAAATCTGCACAACTTGAGCAGCAAGTTCGCGCAAGGGTCGCAACGCGGCAGTATTAGCGATTCGGGCAATAGAGGAGTTGGAGCGGCTATTAAAAGTCGAAGACATTCGGATGGTTTTTCTTCCGGGCAGTATTTTTCTTCCCTCGTTTCCTCTTTTCGAAGATGGTTGTCCATGCAATCCGGAGCGAAGAAATGGTCGGACGATCCAACGACGTGGTTGACTGGATGGATCGTTGTTATAGTGTCGTTGACTATGCCATCTACTAGCCGTGGCCGCGTGCGCCCATTGCACGCCGCTGTTATCGCGTTTGTCGCGCCGTTGTTCCTCTTATACGCCACGGGCATGTTGGACATTGTTTTGTTCGGCTTCGATGGCACGGCGAGAAGTTTACTGGAGAAAAAAATGAACAAAAGCGCCAACGTTCGAGGACAACACGGTGAATTACAATTCTCCGCGTACGCTATATTTGCGATATGCGCGTTCTGGGCGAGACTCGCGCACGCGAGAACGCCCACTCGAGGCGCCGATCCGAAAACCTCACCAATTATGCTCTTCTGCGCGTTTACGGTCGGCATCGCCTGGATGCACATTTTAGCCGACGAAATTGTCTTCATGTTCCAAGCATTCGGTCACATCTTCGGTATTCGAGAATCTCTTTTAGGTGGCACGTTAATGGCATGGGGCGCGAGCGCGGGCGATTTGGCCGGTATGCTCGCCGTCGCCAGAATGGGTCACGCAAAAATGGCGGTCACCGCCTCCTTAGCCTCGCCGGGAACGCAACTCGCGGTCGGTTCCGGTATTTCTATCGTAATCGTCCGATTGAGAGGTATTTCGGTCCCAATCAATTTCACGACGCCAATGAAAATGCTCATGCAATACGGCATCGCAGTCACCGCGTATTACGTGTTTTTGGTTCCAGTCGTGCACAAATTTTCATTCAAGAAGGCGCAAGCGACGAGCATTGCAATCACGTACGCGGTATTTGTCATCGCCTTCGTCGCCGTCGCCATGCGCGGCACAGAGTAAAATTTCCGTTTAGTGAGAACGCGCGTCGTTGTAAGAAAAGATGAGTGTGCTGCTGATCTACCCCGCGGCGCCCCTCCGCTCCACCACGCTTTTCGCGTTTGCGTTCTTCCTTTTTTCTTCCTTTCCTTTCTTTCGAAACG
>JGI20155J14468_10002716_pt1 | contig 12852 bp, 9 predicted proteins | sample COG_05_FD_14468 | JGI IMG/M metagenome (IMG submission 14468)
TTTTTCTTCAAGATAATAATCGTAATTACCCGAGTACAAATTGAGTTTACTCGCATATACTTCAACTATTTTATTGACCGTGCTGTTGAGAAAGGTGCGATCGTGAGAAACAATGATATACGCCCCTTCGTAACTCTGTAGGTAAGACTCAATCCACTGTATAGAAGGCAAATCTAAGTGGTTGGTAGGCTCATCCAGCATCAATAGAGAAGGTTTCTCTAAAAGCAACTTAGCCAACATGACACGCATCCTCCACCCTCCTGAAAACTCTCTAAGTGGTCGTTTAAGATCTGCCGTCTTGAATCCTATGCCCTCCAATAATTCCTCTGCTTGAGACTGAATCGTATAGCCATCAGCCGCTTCAAACTGTTCCTGCAATAAAGACAGTCTTTCGAGTAACTTGTCCGTATAATTCACTTCCATTTCCTTAAGAACGACATCTATTTGATGTTGCAAATCAAGGGCCTGATGAAAAGCCTGCATGGCTACCTCAAGAATGGGTTCATCGCTTTGGTAGGAAAGCAGATCTTGATTCAAAAATCCAATCGACGTGCTTTTACTTTGAGAAATATTTCCTGAAGCCAATTCTACCTCTCCCACCAGCATCTTGAGCAAAGTAGATTTACCCGTACCGTTAAGGCCAATAAGACCTATTTTGTCTTTGGGTGTGATGAATAAAGAAGCGTCCTCATAGAGAATTCGCTCACCTAGGTAATAACTAATATTATCAATACTGATCATGCGGGCGCAAAGGTAGACAAGACCCTTCTTTTATGCCAAATTCAGCTCTCTTTACTTAAAAATAAATCATTATATCTGTCTTACCCTCTTGAGGGTACATAATATTTAAAGAGAATCGTTATAAATTTTTTTTTGAACTAGATTGATTCTAGCGCCTTTTATTAATGGGTATGAATTTTTTAAAAATACGTTAAAAGATCAACTGATGGGTTTCATATCATTAAGCCCTACATCTCACTCCCACGCCGCTACCACTTACCTGATGATATGGGTCTATATATCTGAAGAAAAATTATCTTTGTTATATCAATAAAAAGAAGATGTCAAATAAAGAAGTTTATATCGTGTCTGCCGTTCGTACCCCCCTGGGTAGTTTTGGTGGAATGTTTGCCAATGTATCAGCGACTGAATTAGGTACCGCAGCGATTAAAGGAGCCTTAGAAAAAGGAAATATTGACCCAAAAAATGTTGACGAAGTTTTTATGGGTAATGTCTGCTCGGCCAATTTAGGCCAAGCACCCGCTCGTCAAGCTGCCCTGGCCGCTGGTATTCCGAATACCGCCCCTTGTACTACGGTAAATAAAGTCTGCTCCTCTGGTGCCAAATCTATCATGTTCGCTGCCCAAAGCATTATGCTGGGTCAAGCGGATCTTTTAGTCGCAGGGGGCATGGAAAACATGTCTGCTATTCCTTATTACATTCCCAAAGCCAGATATGGTTATAAATATGGCAATGCAGCCTTGATCGACGGATTACATAAAGATGGTTTACTAGACCCCTATGATGAGATCGCAATGGGTGTTTTGCTGATCAAACGGCTGCAAAATACGATATCACAAGAGCAGAACAAGATGCCTATGCCATTCGATCTTACCAAAATACTGCTTTAAATACTGAAAATGGGTTTTATCCAATGAAATAGTAGGAGTTTGTGTACCACAAAGAAGAGGCGAAACCTAGGCTCATCCTTGAAGATGAAGAGTATAAAAATGTCAAATTTGAAAAAATCCCCCAATTGCGTGCTGCATTTTCCCCAACAGGCACCGTGACAGCGGCCAATGCATCAACGATGAATGATGGGGCAGCAGCTTTGATTTTGGCAAGTCCTGCGGCCGTCAAAAAATATGATTTAAAACCATTGGCAAAAATTTTATCCTTTGCAGATACCGCCCATGAACCGGCATGGTTTACCACGGCTCCAACCCATGCCGCCCCAAAGGCCTTGGCCTTGGCTAAATTAGCCGTGACTGATGTGGACTATTTCGAGGTTAATGAGGCTTTTTCTGTAGTTCCACTCGCTTTTAATAAAATATTAAATATCGATATCAATAAGGTAAATGTACTTGGCGGCGCCGTTTCTTTAGGCCATCCTTTGGGTGCCTCAGGAGCAAGGATTGTCACTACGCTGCAAAATGTATTACAATCTAAAGATGCCACTATTGGTTGTGCCGCCATTTGCAATGGCGGCGGAGGCGCGAGCGCTCTGGTTATTGAGCGCGTATGATTTTTTACTGAGAAAAGCCCATTCCAACGATGCGTGCTTGCTCCGTTTAGGGGGTTAATAAATAAAGATGATGCTTTTTAGAAAAACTGCGTGAAAGTGATTTCTAACCATTATTCTCAGGCATTTTGTATGGTGTCTGATTACTATATGCACTCTAAGAATGAAGTTTCAATCCTGTCTTTGAATTATCACCTCTCCTCTATCCATGGATCCAGGTCTCGGGAACTCATTACTCCGAAAAATAGATAAAAGTATCTTAATGATCGCTCACAAATAATCGATGATTATTTTAAATTTGAGCCTATTTATTTCAGCCTTCGATAAATATTTTTTGCAATACTTTTTTGGTGACTTTTCCCATTACATTGCGGGGGAGATCAGTCTGAATTAAATATTTTCGGGGTATTTTGTATCCAGGTAATTTATCTTTTAGCCATTCCTTTATTGCTGTAGTGGTTTCTTGATCACGGGTCATGATGAGACTTGCCCCTATGATTTCTCCCCATTCCTCATCCGGAATACCTACTACGGCACAATCTTCAATGGCTGGATGCTTCCTGAGCACTTCTTCGATCTCCAAAGCAGATATTTTATACCCTCCTGATTTGATGATGTCAACTGAATCTCTACCCAATATTTTATAACTGCCTTTTTCAAATACAGCAATATCACCCGTTTTGAACCAGCCATCTATAAAGGATCCTTCGGTTGCGTCTGGTTTCTCCCAATATTCTTTAAAAACATTGGGCCCTTTGACTTGAATTTCTCCTGATATACCATCGACTACCGTACGGTTATTTTCATCTGCTAGTCTTATCGTAACCCCGGCAAGGGGTACGCCAATGTGACCAGGCTTTCGAGTTCCTCTATAAGGATTACTTATGGCCATACCCATTTCGGTCATGCCATATCGTTCTAATAAAGTCTGACCACTGATCTTCTCCCACTCCTCAAGGGTGGAGATCGGTAAAGCCGCAGACCCCGATACCATCAATCGAAAATTCTTAAAGGACGCAGCTGTTTTTTGTTGGTCTGCTGCGGCTAATTCCTTCCAATAATGAATGAGCTGATAATAAATTGTTGGAACTGCCATGAACAGATTGACCTCTTGTTTGCAAAAGACATCGAATACTTTTTTTGCATCAAATTTCTCTAAGAATTCACAACAAGCCCCACTCCACAGTGCACAACTTAAAATATTAATGATCCCATGTACATGATGAAGTGGGAGAATATTTAATATGTGATCTTCTTTTGTCCATTCCCATGAAGTCACCAAGGACTTAATCTGAGCTTCAATATTTTGGTGGGTACTGACCACGCCTTTGGGTTTGCCTGTAGTGCCACTCGTATAAATGATCATGCCCCTCCGATCAAGGGAAATCTGTGGCAGCTTAGGCTTTTCCTCCTCCACTGACACCATTACAGCTTCTATGGAAATTCTTCGTAATTCAAAATCTTGAAATAGAGGCTCAATAAGCGCTCTGCAATCAGATGAAAAAACCACTGCCTGAGCCTGAGCATCTTCAATGACATACTTTATCGCATCGTAAGGATGTTTGACGCAAAGTGGGACCGCAATACCGCCTGCACGCCAAATCCCCCATTGAATACATACGTATTCAAAACTAGGGGCCACAATAAAAGCAATTCTAGCCTCATTAAGGTCTTTTTTATCTTCTAAAAGAGCAATAGTAATTTTTTCTGATGCCTCCAAAAGTTGCCGATAGGTATAACTTTGATTATTATCGCTAACCGCTATTCGGTCTAGGTGATTAAAAGCATTTTCAATAAGAGTTATCATGGCATTTAGTATTTATCCTTTGTCCGATTTTGATAAAGATTTTTTGAAAAATAAGAAAATCTCATTGCTCAAGAGGTGTAAAAATAACAAAGAATCAAAAATTACTATTTAAGCCTTTGTTTAAGAATCTCTCAAATTCATTTGATCAAGGTACACTCCTGAAATTGAATGACTCTAAAACGTTTGTTCATTTAATCCATTCAAAGATAATCCGAAAGAATCTTTTGTTCTTTTGATGAAACTCAAACCCATAAACGATTATTTTTACTGTCCTAACCAATTAGATTTTTATTTATTTTCTGTGTAAGTAATAGCAAAATATTGTTATCCATGGATGCTACCCATCTATTTAGGCTCCATTTTTTCATATTTTTATACTTCTTTTAATCCTTATCTTTGGAGGAGTCAGCGATGACTGGGCTTGAAGGATATTGAGCCATAAATTTCACTTATCCCTTCCTTAAAAGGATCTATTTTATGAATCCTCTGTTTTTTCTTTAAAAAAAAGTCTAATTTAATCCTAAAATTGAATAAAAAATCAAATGATACCTCGCTCAATCTATCTTCTTTTCAGTTGCTTATTTTTCTCTTTTGCTCAAGGGCAAGACGTTGCTTCAGGGAAATGCTTACTCTTAATTCAGGTGACCGACTTTGACCAAATACCAGAAACCAATGCCCAACTCATCGTATGGGATATGGCAGATTCTATTGACTTTTCTCAAGCACTGATCACCGATATCGATGGGAAAAATTCTATTGTGCTCGATCAAGGTAAAATGTATGCTATCAAAATCTTTAAATCTGATACCTCATTCATTTTCAATAATATAGGCATTCCTGAACAAGAGAATGGGATTACCATGAATTATTCATTCAAAATTAAAGTCATCCAAGGTTACCTAATCATGCCGAGCGAATTCCAAACAAGTACCACTGAGGCCTCAGAAGATTTATTGGAACTTGATATTCATTTTATCTCTAATAGTGCTGAAATTCCTGAAAATGATCTTGCAGGTTTAGACGAGATTTATAGTCGCCTTTCAAAAAGCAAAGATTATCGTATTGAACTTGCCTCTCATACAGATGATGTGGGTAATGAGGAAAGTAACATGCGACTGTCTCAGCGGCGATCTGACGCAGTCAAAGCCTATTTGGTCTTTAAGGGGATCAATGAATCTCGAATATTAGCCAAAGGATACGGAGAAAAACAACCGAAAGCATCCAATGATACCGATCTGGGTAGAGCAAGCAATAGAAGGACAGAACTCAGATTCATTCAGTAAACAATTAAACTGATGCATTAGCTTCTTACAGTATGTAAATGAGTACCTTAACGGATGATAATAAATAACTTTTAAAATTTAAATAATATGAAGTCACTGTTTTTTTTAACCCTACCCTTTATCATCCTAGCGTGTACTGATCCCGCCTCACAAGTTTATTCCAATCAAGCAAGTTTGACTTCAGAAGAGGGTCTCTTTCTAGATTCTCTTGTTATGCCAGATGGCTTTCATATGGAAGTCTACGGCCGCGTAGACAATGCCCGATCTATGGCCATGAGCCCGGATGGAACGTTGTTTGTTGGTAATAAGGCCAATGGTTCCGTTTATGCCCTCCAAGACAGAAACAATGATATGAAAGCTGATACTTTGTATACCATAGCCAAGGATTTAATCATGCCTAATGGTATTGCCTTCAAAGATGGCGCACTGTATGTTGCTGAAATAAATAAGCTATGGCGCTATGATGCTATTGAAGATAACTTAAATGATCCCAAAGCCACTTTAATATACGATGACTTCCCTGAAGACAGCCACCATGGATGGAAGTATATCGCTTTCGGGCCGGATGGTAAATTATACGTACCCGTAGGTGCCCCTTGTAATGTTTGCGAAACCAAAGATGACACCTATTATGCCTCAATTATCAGTATGGATGCCGATGGAGCCAATCGACAGATAGTGGCCAAAGGTGTGCGGAATACCGTTGGTTTAACTTGGCACCCAATAACGGGAGAAATGTGGTTTACGGATAATGGTAGGGATTTGCTCGGTGATGACTTGCCTCCCTGTGAATTGAATAGACTCAGTGCGGCAGGTCAACATTTTGGATTTCCTTATTGCCATGCTGGACTCATATTAGATCCTGAATTTGGTAAGGATAAAAGTTGTGAAAATTACACCTCTCCGGCATTCAATTTAGGGCCACACGTCGCTCCTTTAGGTCTTAAGTTTTACACGGGAAATATGTTTCCCCCTTCTTATAAAAATAAAATAATCATTCCTGAACATGGCAGTTGGAACCGATCCAAAAATGCTGGCCACACCGGACATAAACTTTCCCTTGTAACTGAGGAGAATGGCGTTGGCATCCATTATAAAACTTTTGTTGAAGGTTTTTTAAATAAGAGCACGAATACGGCTTGGGGACGTCCAGTAGATATTTTGGTGCTTGAAGATGGTTCAATACTCATCTCAGATGACAAAAGTGGCACAATATATAGGATGAGTTATCTGGGATAATCAAAATACTACTTTATCTCAACTTTGAGTAAATCCGTAGCCGATGGATCAAGGAGTGACAGTATCATAAAGGAAAGCTGAATATCTTATTGTTGACTTAATCTAGTTGGATAAATTAATTCTTACAATGCCTATTTGCTGATGATACATTTTGCTTTTTCTTCATTCGCGATATATATTGCTTTGAAAAAAAAGATGACAGAGGATAAGCGAATATCTACATATCGATATCCGTCATGCATTTTTGTAAAAAAAAATCTCATATGGAGTTATACAATTTATTTTTAGGGAACTCACCTCATTGGTATAAAAAAACGATTTTAGCCTTTTTAGTGCTCAATCCATTTTTGCTGTTGATCATTGGACCTACAGCTACCGGATGGCTCATCATCGGTCAATTTATATTGACCTTGGCCATGGCCCTGAAATGCTACCCCCTTCAATCTGGAGGTTTGATCGCCCTAGAGGTAGTTCTAATGAAAATGACCAGCCCTGAGACGGTCTTTCTTGAGATAGAAGGAAACTTAGAAGTCCTTCTATTATTGGTATTCATGGTCGCCGGTATTTATTTTATGAAGCCTTTATTGATGTTTATTTTTGGTAAGATATTTATCAAAGTACGCTCTAAAATTGTCCTTTCTCTTCTTTTTTGTTTTATTTCGGCCTTTTTGAGTGCCTTTTTAGACGCTCTTACCGTCACTGCAGTATTGATTGGTGTTTTTGTTGGGTTTTATCAGGTCTATCATAAAGTCCATTCGAGTCCGAGTGACTACAACAATAGTGGCCACTTCGATAACGAAGAATTAAGTGGAGAAACATTAGAACAATTTAGAGGCTTTTTGAGAAGCTTGGTCATGCATGGTGCCGTAGGAACAGCCCTAGGAGGTGTTTGTACAATTGTGGGAGAACCTCAAAATTTATTGATTGGTGACAAATTAGGATGGGATTTTATGGAATTCTTTTATAAAATGGCTCCCATTACTCTGCCGGTTTTGGCTGCGGGTCTATTGACTTGTGCCTTATTAGAGGTAAGTGGAAAGTTTGGGTTTGGAGAAAAATTACCAGCTCTCGCAAAGAATATCATCCAAGGATTTTTAGTAGATGAAGATGCTAAAAGATCAAAACAGGAAAAATATGCGCTGGTTATTCAAGCAAGTTCTGCCGTCTTTTTAATTGTAGCTTTGGCTTTTCACCTTGCTCCTGTCGGGCTGATCGGCTTGACCATTATTGTGCTGCAAACTGCCTTAACAGGTATCACGGATGAACATCGTATCGGTCATGCGTTTGAAGAGGCTTTGCCGTTTACTGCGCTATTGGCCGTCTTTTTTGTCATCGTAGGAATGATTCATGATTTGCATTTATTTAAGCCCATTATACAATATGTTTTGGAGCAAGATAAATCTATTCAACCCGCCTTGTTCTACACCGCTAATGGCGTATTATCTATGATCAGCGATAACGTTTTCGTAGCTACAGTTTACATCAACGAAGTGAAGGCTGCCTTTGACTCCGGTTTGATCACTAGAAAAGAGTTTGAAACTTTGGCCATCGCCATTAATACGGGAACCAACCTCCCTAGTGTGGCGACGCCCAATGGACAAGCTGCCTTTCTGTTTTTATTGACCTCAGCATTGGCACCGGCCATAAGGTTATCTTATATTAAAATGATTTGGATGGCACTCCCCTATACCATCGTTTTAGGCCTTGTAGGTCTTATGGGAGTTGTTTATTTCTTATAAAGGAATTATCATAAAGGTGAATAAGTATCATTTGATGTCAAATGATATTAGAATGAATATTTGTCCTGGATTTAATAAAGTGAAGTGATCAGTCGAATTACAGACATCAATTTTATGTAAATCGCTTATATTCACCTCTCAATTTATTTTTTCCATAAGAATCGTATAAAATACCCAAAAACCATTCCACACATTGATTCAAATAAAAAACATCACCAAGTCATTTGGTCAAAGAAAAGTCCTCAACCATATCTCTGGAACTGTTAAAAAAGGTGCGCTCATATCTTTAGTAGGAATGAGCGGTTCAGGAAAAACAACCCTATTAAAAATAATTGCAGGTCTGATCGAATCAGATTCAGGATCTATTTATTTGAACAATAAAAAGCTTCAAGGACCTAAAGAAAAACTGATTGCGGGTCATGAAGAAATAAAATTAGTTTTTCAAGATTATGCGCTGAAGCCAAACATGTCCGTAGAAGAGAATCTTAACTACGCCCTCCTTGAATATGGAGAGGTTTACAAAAAAAATAGAGTCGAACAGCTCATTGAAATTTGTGGTTTGGAATCACTGAGACCACAACATCCTCAAGAACTTTCTGGAGGGCAAAAGCAGCGGGTTGCTTTTGCCAGGGCATTGGCAAATGAACCGGAAGTTATTTTAATGGATGAACCGTTCAGTAACCTTGATCCTTTGACCAAGCAAAATTTATTGATAGAAACCAAATCACTGGCAAAAAAAACAGGTACCACTGTGGTTTTGGTGACCCATGACACCCGAGATGCCATGGAAATCGCCGATGAAATATGGGTGTTACATAATGGCACAATCGTTCAAATAGGAAACCCTCGTGAGGTTTATCAATATCCAAAAACTCCTCAAATTGCACGTCTTTTTGGGATTATAAACCTTCTAAGTGAAAGTCAAAGTCATGAACTTTTAAATGTCAAATACTCGACTGGAATTTGGATTGAAAATGTAGAAATCACTTCCAATGGAATGATCAAAGGTTACGTAAAAGAGGTCATATTCAATGGAGGAAATCATAAGTTATTGATTTCCGTTCATCAGGACCTCGAGTTGATGGCATTTGATGAGGTAAAGGTCTACCGACCAGGTGATCCCATTCAATTGACTATAGACCCAAAAGAAATCATTATTTTTGAATAAAGTGAGCAAATGATAGGCATCCGGAAATGAAAAGACCTTTAGCTAAGTACGTATTCATACTTGCCTTGATTTATGTTTTGGGTTGTCAGCCGCTAGAAAAAGAAAATGCCGTTACCGATCCTTTTGAGCAGATAAAAGATTCAACGGCTAAATCCGTACTCATAAAGACCATTAAAAATGCGGGTGGTTTGGGTACTTGGCAGCGCATCAAAAATCTTACTTATATCAAACATGGAATCCTCTATTTTGCTGACGGTAGCGTAGAAACAGATAACGTTCAGCTTCATCGATATAAATTTTACCCTCAATTTTCAGCTGAAATAACCTGGGAAGAAAATGATCTTCATCACCGTATCACTTACAGTACAGATGGGGCACGGCAATTTCAAAACGAAATACTTACTGAAAAAGACCCGACGAAAACAGTCATGAGTTCACTCTATGTATTAGGTATGCCTTTCAAACTACTAGATGCAGGTACGGTATTAACTGCGTCTGGATCTGTGATTTTACGGAGTGGTCAGCAGGCTCATGCCATAAAGGCCAACTATAACCCTGAAAAAAATAGCAATCATTCAACTACGGAAGAATGGATCTATTATTTTGATGAAAATAACGCTGCCTTTTTAGGATCATTGGTCTTTCACCCTCCCACCTACGCTTATATTGAAAATCTAAAGTTCACAGATCATTTGCCCATCAAATTACCATTGCATAGAAAATCATATCGCACCAATAGACATCGAGAAATCGAATACTTGAGGGCTGAGTTCCAGTACTCTGAATACAAAATCACATTCTGAAAACCATCAATTTTGAATTTGGACAAATAACTCATCCTTCAACTCTTAATCCCTTACAATGGTTAACTTAGCGTTTAAAATTCCATGTAACCCCTATTTATCCTCTCATAAATGGCCATATTAAAACCGCTAAGTTGGCTTCAAAATTACTCTACCACTAAATTAAAAGGGGATGTTTTTGCTGGACTAACAGTAGGCGTTTTGTTAATTCCCCAAAGTATGGCCTATGCCTTAATCGCAGGTCTACCCGTTATTTATGGCTTGTATGCCTCCCTCGTTCCTCAAATAATATATGCATTATTTGGGTCGTCTAGACAACTTTCGGTTGGGCCCACGGCTATGGATTCATTGCTTATCGCAAGCGGATTAGGATTATTGGCGGTCATTGGATCCCAAGAATACATCCAATTAGCGATCATTTTAACCCTCATGGTAGGTGTCATTCAGACTTTTCTGGGTTTTATGAAAATGGGATTCATTACCCAATTACTCTCTAAGCCCATCATTAGTGGATTTACCACTGCTGCTGCCATTTTAATAGGCCTGAATCAATTGGGGCCCTTATTGGGAATTGATATGGAAAAAGGAAATATAATCGTCCTATTGACCAGTATCACCACTAATTTAGCAAATCTCGACATATTAACCGCATCCATAGGTTTGTTTTCCGTTCTATTATTGTATGCACTTAAAAAGTGGACCCCAAAATTACCGGGCACATTAATCATCGTTCTTACTTCCATTGGAATGGTTCATTTTTTAGAGCTGCACCTTTCAGGTCTCAATGTCATTGGTGAAATTCCCATGGGCTTACCCAGTTTTATTTTGCCGAAAATCGATCTAGGGCAGATGACGCTCCTCTTGCCTTTGGCACTCACACTCGCACTGATTTCATTCATTGAATCTTTTTCAGTAGGTAAAAACCTTGCCCTACAATCAAAAGATCATACCGTCAATGCAAATACAGAATTGGTCGCTTTAGGGAGTGCTAACTTTATAGGTGCTTTTTTCATGAGCTTCCCCGTTACCGGTGGATTTGGGAGATCCGCAGTAAATTTCAGCGCAGGCGCTCGTACCCCTTTTTCGGGGATCATTAGCGCCTGCCTAATCGCATTGACCTTGCTTTTTTTTACAGATATTTTTGCGCTCCTATCTTATCCTGTTTTGGCTGCGATAATTTTGGTGGCTCTCAGAAGTTTAATTGATTTTAAATATCCTTATGAACTGTGGAAGACCCATTTCCTTGATTTTTTTATGCTTGGTTTTACCCTTATTATTACCCTATTCTTTGGAATGATATGGGGTATTTCCTCTGGAATGGGCCTATATGTACTCCTGCTCGTATATAAATCTATTTTCCCGAAGATTCAAGTCAAGCCCTTTGATGAAAAGGGGGAAGCATTACCGGTTCCTACTGAGACCAGCAAAACTGCTCCAAATCACCCCCTGGCCATTTTGAAAATTGATACCCCTATAATTACCATTAATATCGAATCAATTGAGCAGCAAATAAATCAGCACATGATCCTCTCAAATCCTGATAGTCATGTGTTATTAATAGACTTAAGTACTATTCAGCATATAGATAGTAGCGGTATTAAAGGAATTAAACGGCTCATAATGCAATTAAATGAAAAAAATATAAGAATTTTATGGTACGCGTTGCATCCTTCTTTACACGCAATCTTTACTGGAAAAAAAATGGTTCCCGGACCTATGGAAGAACATGTTTTTAAAGATGCAACCGCAGCGATTGAGTTCTTAAGAAAAGAAGTTAATTAGTCCCGAAGAAATTAATAAAATGACAAAAAAAATTCAATGATATGAAAATTGAACAAATCTATACAGGATGTCTGGCACAAGGGGCCTACTACGTAGAAAGTGATGGCGAGGTGGCCATTATTGATCCATTAAGAGAAATTGACCCTTATTTGGAGAAAGTTAAAAAAGAAAAATCGAAAATTAAATATATTTTTGAAACTCATTTTCATGCAGATTTTTTATCGGGTCATCTAGATCTAGCAAATAAATCAGGAGCTGAAATAGTCTATGGTCCTGAAGCTCATACAGATTATGACATCATTATGGCCACAGATCATCAAGTTTTCAATGTAGGAAAAGTAACCTTACAAGCCTTACATACTCCAGGTCATACCCTAGAAAGTACTTGCTATTTACTAAGGAATGAAGAAGGCAAGGCCCATGCATTGTTTACTGGTGATACTTTATTTATTGGAGATGTTGGACGCCCTGATCTGGCCATAAAAACCTCCTTTACCAAAGAAGATTTAGCCGGGATGCTCTATGAAAGTCTTCGAAATAAAATAATGCCGTTGCCTGACGATATCATCATTTATCCTGCTCATGGTGCAGGATCTGCCTGCGGAAAAAACATGAGCAATGAAACACAAGATCTTTTAGGAAATCAAAAGAGGACAAATTATGCCTTAAGGGCTGACATGACCAAAGCAGAATTTATCAAAGAAGTTACTGAGGGCATCCTACCTCCACCCCAGTATTTTGCAAAAAATGCACAATTAAATAAATCAGGAATTAAAAGTATCGATGGGG
>JGI20155J14468_10002718_pt1 | contig 12852 bp, 7 predicted proteins | sample COG_05_FD_14468 | JGI IMG/M metagenome (IMG submission 14468)
TAGTGATGTACTTCCTGTTTATACCGAGCCTACTTGGTGTTATTATTGGCGCAAGCCTGACGTTATTGCGTACTGTGAGAGAGCGTTTGCAGAAGTCGGTGCCACGGCAAGAGCCCTTGATGTGCGACTTTCCATGCATCCAGGTCAGTTCACAGTCCTCGCCAGTGATAACCCGGACATCGTCGAACGATCAATAGAGGAGTTTGAATATCATGTTAATTGCATCAGATGGATGGGCTATGGCCAATCGTTCCAAGACTTCAAGTGTAACGTACACATCTCCGGTCGTCAAGGTCCAGCCGGTATCAAACACGCAGTTAACAACAGGCTTTCTCCAGAAGCGAGAAACGTTATCACGATCGAGAACGACGAGAACAAATGGGGACTCGAACACAGTCTCGAACTTGTCGACACCTGCGCATTGGTATTGGACATACACCATCACTGGTGCCGCGAAGGTGAATATATACGTCCCACCGACAATAGATTTGCTCGCGTAATAGATTCGTGGCGTGGTGTACGCCCTACAATACATTATTCATACAGCCGCAATGAACATCTACCAGGTGGTTACAATCATACAGGTATGCCCGATATGGCAGTGTTACTAGAGTCAGGCTACAGGAAAGCAAAACTTAGAGCCCATAGTGACTATTATCCTAACAATGCTGTTAATGACTGGGCATTGAGCTTTTTACAACATGCCGATATTATGTGCGAGAGCAAGTGTAAGAACCTTGCTAGTATAGATTTGTATAAATACTATATAGGAGACAAACATGAAAACAAAAGGCATAAAAAAGAACTTGTCCTTGGATAAAATTAAAGGGATCCGTATTGATACAGGGCCTGTGACATATGTCCCTGTCGTAAAGGAATTCAAATTTCCTACGCCTGAAAAATCTATTAAAGCTAAAGATAATATTAAAAAAGACGGCTGGAAATATTAGGAGTTAAAATGAAAAATTGGATCAAAGCAAGAATTGAGGAACGCACATCAATAGATGGCGCTGTTCTAATAGGACTAGGACTGATTGTATTGATTGCAGGACCATTTGCTAAATTAGCAGCTTACGCAGCAATAGCATATGGTGCATGGACTATTTGGAAAAAAGACTAAAGTTTACTTATATCTAAACCGCTACTAGCTGGTAAGTCCCAGATTTGCTTTCTTGTGACTCCCATCTTTTGTGCAAATTTTTTCGAATCACAACTACCACACACATGAAAATAATTATTATTGATCCTATTAGGATCCATACTACCTCTTGGCCTTTGAAATTCTGCACTACAATTATCACAGCGTAATACTAACATAGTTGTATTACGGGTATACTCATGTTTAACTCCGCATTTACTAAGTCTAGTGTGCCGCTTTGCTATGGAAAATTCTTTTATATACATAACTATATTTACATTAAGATTATAAAAAGCAACGATAAATACATTGATAAAGGAGCCAAAATGACTGTTTGTACACTTACTGATGCCGCAAAAACGCAGATTGATACAATATGTAGAGAAAATAATGCTATTGCAGTGACATTAAATATGAAGGGCGGCGGATGTGCTGGCTTTGAATATGACTGGGGCACTATTAGTGATGCAAGTGAAATAGAAAATGGTGACGAAATTATACCAACAGATGAAGGCTTCAGTTTTATTATAGGTTCACATAGCATTATGTTTATGATAGGAACTGTTGTAGATTACAAAAAAGATATTATAGGTTCAATGTTTGATATTACTAATCCAAACGCACAAAGTAGTTGCGGTTGTGGAGTGAGTGTAAACTTTGATATGGACAAATTACAAATACCAGTTGAGATGGAGCAATAAATGGCAAAACAAGATATTAACATTGGCGTAGAGGGAAATGACGGTACTGGCGATAGTATTAGAGAATCGTTTCGTAAATCCAATGAGAACTTTACTGAACTATACGCAGTATTTGGTGTTGGCGGACAAATTACTTTTAGTACATTAAGTGATACACCAGACACATTAACACCTAATACTATTCCATTAGTAAATGATGCTGGCACACTTGTACAACTAGTAACACTTGCATCAAATAGTGCATTAGGTGGCGGAGCTACAGACACAATTTCATTTAGTTATGACACAGCAGGAAAGTTAATTATCTCAAGTTCATTTACAAAGATGAGCGACGACCTAAGTCCTACACTAGGCGGTCCATTAGATGCAGGTGGCTTTGGTATTGCCAATGTAGGTATAAGCAGTGTAGAAGCAGAAAGATTAAACACCACCCACGATAACTTATCAGGGTTGACTGTAGATGACTTAGTTATTACAAAAGGTTATGCAGACCAACGATATATTACATCAGGGTTGCCATTACGTGTAGCAGAGGAACCATCTGGAAAATTACAATACACTTGGAATATTGCACAGTATGTAGACGATAGCATAGAGATTGTATCGCATTACAACGTATCACAGGCTCTAACATCTGGTGGACACGGATTAGAAAGTGGTGCTAATGGAACTGCTGTAACTTTTAATGCTGAAGATACTGATCCTAATAATTTAGTTTCAGGAACAACTTATTATCTTAGAGTAGTATCTCCTACAAGGCTTTATTTGTATTCAGAATCTAATAAGCAATATTCAACTACTGATGTTCAGTCAGATGCTGATTCTTTCAAAATAAATCCATCAGGAACGATTGCGGCTGATGATACGCATACTATTGTAGATGCTGCTTTAGACAATACTCTATCTGGTAACTTCTTATCTGATACTGGTATGCCAAGGACTTCTACTGTACGTAGACAAGGTGACACAATGACAGGTGCGTTGTACCTGAGTGATCATCCTGGTGAATTAGCCGGTGAAGGTACTCCTAATGGAGTAGAAGATTTGCAAGCTGCATCTAAATATTATGTTGATAACACAGCATATAGCTCACCAGAAGCACTATTTGTTAGTACAAAGGGCAACGACTTAATGGAAGGTGTGCCGGCTGGTAAAGAAGGTACTTCATTAACATATGCATTCAAAACAATTAATGCTGCCGCGAAAAGAGCAGAAGAATTAATTAGAAGTGCTCCTAAAGAGCCTGGCAATTATATGCAGACACTAACACACAGTACCTTTAGTAAAGATGCTGTTGTGATAAATGCAGACGTAGATGTTCCTGTTTTTGAACAAGCACGTAAACTATTAGATAATAACAGAGATTATATAGCGGCTGAAGTAGTTGGATATATTAATACTACTTTCCCCGACTTTGCTTACAACTCTGCAACATGTGCTAGAGATACAGGATTGATCATTGATGCTATTGCTTTAGATGTCAACAGAGGACTAACAGCAAACTATCTCACAAGACAAGCTGCTGAAAGTTACTATTCTAGTGTGAGTGCTAGGCTTGCAATTACTACACAGTTATCACAAACTGTAGCAGGTATCGTTGCCGCAAGAAATATAGCAACAGCACTTTTAACAAATGACTTATTCAACCAAAAAACAATAACAAGTATTACAGTAGGTGCTATTCCAGTAGTGACTACTAGTACTGCACACGGCTTAGTTGATAAAAATATTGTTGTATTCCGTAATATACAAGGTATGGTAGAAATTACAAACAATACTAAAAAATATGTAAAAGTTACTGGAACGCAAAGTTTTGAATTATATAACGATGTTAATTTGACTACGCCATATGATACATCGACATTTACAGGATTTACAGCAGGTATACTAGGTCAAGTCTATCAAATTGAAGAAGACCAATACTTAGACCTAGGAAGTATTTTTACAATAACTACTGCCGGAAATATAACTGTAGTGAAAGGAGAAACACTTACACAAGCAGGAAGTGGTGCAACTGGTATAGTTTTAGAAAGTGTAACTGCTGGATCAACTGTAAAATTAGAACAAACTACCGGAACTTTTAATACAGGAAATGAATTCACAGGATCAACCAGCGGTGGTTTAGGTGTCGATAGTGTACCATCAATAATTGATAATTCTTTTGATGCAGATCCAAACGCTGTGACAGCAATCCAAGATAAGTTTAATCTTGTCAACACTATTATACAAGGCGGCTTAGATGCAGGTGGTGATATAGTATACGGAAGCACATATAAAATCGTTGTTACAAACGGTGCAGCTTCTTACACAGATCAAACAAATCCAAACAACACTGATGCGTTACCTGGTAAAGTCATAAGAGGAAAACGTTCAGAAGCAATTGGTCAGATTGTTAGCTTTACTAACGATGTAGGCGCAGAATCTGCGAATGACCCGCAAACAGGTTCAAACGAACCTGGTCCAACTGTATTCCAAGTACATTTATTAGGTGCAAAAGATTTTGAACCAGAAGAGCCACTAGAGTATGGTAACTTTGTTGCTAAAAAACAAGTTACTATTATGGTCGAAACAGGTATATACGAGGAAGACTATCCAATTAGATTGTCAAACAATGTATCACTTAAAGGTGATGAATTTAGACGTGTAATTATCAAACCAAAAACAGAAACAGATAGTAGGATTCCAAGGGTATCTCAAAGTAAATGGGCAAACTTATATTTCTATAGGGATAACACATTTGATGGATTAACAATTAACAACGGCGGTACAGAATTCTTTAATCAAGATGGAGTATCACAAGGTAAATTTGGCTACCATTATCTATCAGAAGGCGGAAAAGAATTAAATTTAGGACCAACAGTTACTAACGTAGGAAGTTATACAACTGCAAGTTCTATTATAAAAGAAAACAAAGACTATATTGTTGAAGAAACAATTAGATTTATAAGTGATAGATTTCCTTCGTTAACTTATTCTGAAGCAAAATGTAGACGAGATACAAAACTTATTGTTGATGCACTAATTAAAGACCTACGTGATGGTGGCGAGGTTATGACCTTAGAAGTGCAAGGATCATACCATTCATTATTAAGCAATGGAGATTATCTAACACAATTAGGTGATAGTACACAAGAGATTGCAACAGAAGCTGCTATTGATAACATCAGTACATTATCAAATGCATTGTTATCTGGTGTTGCTCCAAATTATACTGTTGTAGATGCACAATTTACACCTACCAATGCTACATACGATCCTGTTACAGGTGTATTAGTCGCAACAATTGGCTCACACAGTTTATCTGCAGGACAATATATTGAAATAGAATTAAACGGATTTACATTTACTTGTGCATCAGACGGCAACGTTACACCAGTTACATTTCCTAGAGCAACAGATCCGGCATTCCAAACTAAACTAGAAATTATAAGTAAAACATCAAATACAATTACTGTAAATGTAGGAACGTCATCTGAAACATCAGCACACACTTTTGTAAGTGCAGCAACTAACGCAATTACATTCGGTGAATACTCAGCAGGTGCCGCGGCAGTAGTTGCAGCAGAGCCTGTAGATATATCCTTAGGTGCAGGTGAGTCAGGCACAGCGGCAGTAGTTGGTCAACTTATTGATAAGATAACCTTTGTGTTTGATCCGCAATACAATCCACCTAAACGTAATGACGCTATGGATGTGTTCTTAATGAGTGATGCTACAATTATTCGTAACGTGACTGTGCAAGGACACGGTGGCTTCATGTGTGTGCTAGATCCGCAAGGACAGGTTCTTACTAAGTCGCCCTATATACAAACTGCATCAAGTTTTTCAAAGAGTATAAATCAGAAAACGTTTGCAGGTGGTATGTATGTTGATGCTTATGTTGGTAACTTACCAACAAGAGTTATAGGGCAACCAGAAACAGCAGACAGATTTAAAATTACAGTGCAAAGTAATTTAGGAGAAGGGTTAAGATTACGGCCGCCTGAACTCCCGTGTCCATTTTATGTAGAAGGCAGACGTTATCAGGTAAATGCTATTTCAGATTACGATCAAGGACAAGGTACAGCAACACTATATCTAGATGCTAATTCAAACGATGGTAGAGGATATGACATCGAACAGTTTGATGACTCGTCTGTGGAGAGGGATATATTCTTACAAACTGCTGGTAACAGAAGTATGTTAGCAAACGACTTTACACAAATTAACGACCTGGGTTATGGTCTTATTGCAAACAATGCTGCATTCTCAGAACAAGTTTCAACATTTACATACTACTGTCAAACAGCTATGTATGCAAACAATGGTTCTGAAATTAGAGGACTAAACTGCTCTAACGGTTATGGAAACTTTGGCTTGATTGCTGAAGGAGCTGATCCAAACGAGATACCTGATCAAGTAACGCTTAAGAAAGACATGGTACAGCCAGCAAAGGCATTTACTACAGGTACCTATACTAATGCATTAGACGACCCTAGTATAACAGTAACTGATTTAAAAAATCCCCCAAGTGCTAATAGTTTGATTACAATTGATCATGGTGGAGCAACAGGAACACTTAATTATGTTGTTTCAACAGTCACAAATCTAAGTGATGTAGATGGTGACGGAGTGTCTGGAGAAGCTGGTGATGTAATTGTTACCGGTGTAAGTGCTTTAGACAACACAACACTAGCAGGCACTACAGCAGGCACAGGAACATTTGCAGAAATAGCAACTAACAACTCAGGAAGCGGTACAGGTCTTACTGTTAATGTAACAATAACAGGTATAGGTGTAATTGGCGCCGCAGGAGCGGCAGTTGTAGCTATAGCAACTCCCGGTAGCGGATATACTACTACTGATACTATTACAATTAGTGGTAGTTTATTAGGAGGTAGTTCACCTACACACGATTTAACAATTGATGTGGATACAATTTTTGGAACAGTAGCAGGCGTACACAATAATTTTGTATACAAGTTAGATCTTAAAGCAGATGATGTTAGTGCATTAGACTTCTTTGGCACACTAAAAGCAACTGTAGCCAATAATACAATTATAGAATACAGAGATAGCTTTAATCATATATTTGAAAATGTAGGAGATCCTACAGGACTTGTGACAAGGCCGAGTACAGCTATTAACTTTGATGAAAGTGATAATACAACATATAGAAGTATTGCTTTCAGTAACAAAGATAGCTTTAGCCAGGACCTAGCAACTGATGAAATTCTTACAACATTTGAAGTAGGATATGATTTTGTTAATTTAGCTGTAGCTACAACTAAGTTAACAGGCGGGTATGGTTCAGCACAAGGTGATACAAAACTTGCTGTAACACAATTAGTAGCAAGTGACAATAACGCATTTGATGATACAGAACGTGTCACAAGAGACAGTAGCACAACAGCAGGTCTTTATCCAGGAGATGTTGGATATAGTGCTAGTGGCGGTATGCGTTTCTTATGGGACGGAAAAACACATGGTATAACAAATTACACGACTGTTGCAGAATTTACAGTGACTGGTAGCATAAGTGTTACAGCAGGTGAAACTATAACACAGGCTAATACAGGCGCAACTGGTGTTGTACATGCCAGTGTATCAGGTACTACAATAGAATTAGAAAATGTCTCGGGTAGCTTTAATTCAACTGATTCATGGACAGGAACCACTAGTGGAGCATTAGGTGCTAACAGTGTGCCTGTAACAATAAATCTAAATAGTTGGGCATATGTAACATTTGTTGATATCGCAGCAACCAACATTAATAGCGGTTACGGCGGCTCCGGATTGAATAGTGGTATACCAGTTGTAGATAGAATTATTACTGCTGGTTTAGCAGTAGGAGCGACAAGTGAAATAACAGTAGCTATTTCATTGATGAGAGCAACCGGCCACGACTTCACACAAATAGGAACAGGATCATTTAATGATTCTAACTATCCGAATGTTATATTAGGACAGCCTGTAAATAGTTTAGCCGATTTCTATACAGATTCGGAAACAGCATCTACTGCACAAGTTTGGGAAAGACGAAAAGGACGAGTGTTCTTTGTTAGTACAGATCAAAATGGTTTCTTCCGTGTAGGAAAATTCTTTAGTGTAGACCAAGCAACTGGTGATATTACATTTGCTGGTGAAATTGGATTGTCTAATGCTAACGCTCTTGGATTTAAAAAGGGTGTTACAATTAATGAATTTAGTGCAGACGATAGTTTTGCTGATGATTCAGGACAAGCTGCACCTACAGAAAAAGCAGTTGGCGGATACATCAACAGAGTACTAGGATTTAATGTTAAGTCAGGGGCACAAATTACAAGTGCTGGTAATAGAATTGGTACAGGGTTTGTTCCATTAAACGGACTAAGTCCAATGGAAGGCAACTTAAATTTAAATTCAAACAAAATTCAAAACCTTGGATTGCCTGCAAGCGGAAGCGATGCTACAAACAAAAACTATGTTGACGATAATGCAAACGCATTTGCAACTGTAAAACAACTACGTGATACGACTGTAGGCACTGTTGGCCAAAATGAACTAGCAGTATTCAGTGGCAAGCAAATTATATATACAGAGCCTGAAACAGGAGGAACGTTTGCAATTGGAAACACAATACAAAATGATCCTTCAACTCCTAGTGCAACAGGTACAATAATTGAAATAAGCACACTAACTGATGAACAGTTTGGAAGTATTAGAAAAATTGTATATACTATAGGTACTGGCACTTTTGATCCAGATAGTGATACAATTTATAATGGTGTTGCTCAGGCAGTTGGACTTACTACGTCATTACAAGCAGATGTAGGCGGACCGTTTCCTGAAATAACACATGCTAGTGAAGCAACTGGTAGTGACATAAATGTAACTGTTACTAGAACATCAGCAGGTGCAGAATATAATTTACAGTACGAAGCAGACAGTTTAATCAACGCTGATGTAAGTCCTACAGCAGCTATTGCACAAAGTAAACTTGCAATGAACACTGCTGGCACAAGGGCAAATGCTTCAGGCATAGCACAAAGTGACTTAGGTATTGCTACATTTAAAGATACTGAATTTACTCACACTAGTGGTTTTGTAGAATTACAAACTAGTTCAAGTATAGCAACAGGTATTGATCCTGTAAAACTACAATATGTAGCTACTGATACAGTATTAGGTAGAAGTGCCGCAGGTAACGGTGCTGTAAGTGCAATTAGTTTTGATACAGTGCTTGATGAAGGCGGTGCATTAAGAGATAGTGAGTTTGGCGCATTTGGTAACAGTGGCGATGAAGTTTTAGTACGTACTGCCGCAGCTACATACTCAGCTATAGAAGTTACGACAACTGGCGAAAATAGTAAAATAGTAAAAACACAAGCAGATGGTAACATTAGAGCGCAAGGATTGATACTAGGTGGTGCTGATACTTATGAAGTTGCAACAACAACTGGCACTGGTACAACACTAACATTAAAAACACCTGGTCAGGCTGTTATTTTAAATGCAGTAGGAACAACAAGTGCATCTCTTGTAACAGAATTCCCGGGTATTATAGATGTAGGTAGTACTGGACAAACAACAGAAAGTAACTTCCATACAGCTAGTTCATACACAGGAGAAGGCTTTGTATCAACTGATTGGTTATATACTAACTTTATCGAAGCCCTAACTGAGCGAGATGCTACAAGCACAGGTATAGGCTTAGGTACAGGTGGCGGATTTACTGAAAGTGCAGCAAATACTATTGTGTTTGTTACTAACGGTACTGTTGAAGCTACTATAAACGACTCAGGCTTAAATGTCAATGACGTAACTAGCTTAACTACAAATGGCGATCTTAATTTAAGCGGTAACGGAACAGGTAATGTTAATATTACTGACAGTTTAGATGTTGATACTATAACTGCATATAGTGGTACAAACACTTCATTGACACTACAAGGAAAAGGAAGTGGGGGTGTTTATGTAAATAGTTTCATTACAGTTGAAGGCTCATCAGTATTACGTGGTAACATTACCTTAGGTAATGCAACTTCAAGAACATTAACATTCAACGCAAGAGCAAATAGTGATTTTGAACCAGACGCAACAGCAAATAATAGGAACATAGGTAACTCAGCCAGAAAATGGAACACAGTCTATGCTAGTGTGTTTGATGGAACTGCAACTTCAGCACAATACGCTGACTTGGCAGAGAACTATCTAGCAGACGCAGACTATGAAGAAGGTACTGTACTAGTATTTGGTGGTGACGAAGAAGTAACACAAACAAATACAAAAGGCAACACAAGAGTTGCTGGAGTTGTTTCGACTAATCCTGCACATTTAATGAATTCAAATCTTGAAGGTGAGCATGTTACAGCATTAGCACTACAAGGTCGTGTACCATGTAAGGTACTAGGACAAGTAGCCAAAGGCGACATGTTAGTAACAGCGAGTATTCCAGGTTATGCTATAGTTAACAACTCACCAGGTGTCGGACAAGTAATTGGTAAAGCAGTAGGTGCTAAGTCTGATGATGGCAAAGGCACAGTTGAAGTTGTGGTAGGGAGAGTATAATGGCAAAGCAAATTGTAAACATTGGTTCCAGCGTAAACAAAGGAGACGGTGATCCTTTACGCACAGCATTTGATAAAATAAATGATAATTTTGATGAACTGTATGCGGCAACTACACTAGACCTAGACAGTATAGGATCTAACATGATACCTACTACTGACGGGACATTTGCTCTTGGAAGTGCTACTAAACAATGGAGTGATTTGTATGTAAAAGATTTTATTTACATAGGCGGAACTAGACTAGAAAGCGATGCTGCAGGTAACATTGTTGTTAGTGGCGGTAGTTTACAGATCAAAGATGTTCAAGGTGATATATTTGCAGACGACAGTACAAAAGTATTTGATAGTGCTACACAAACATTTACAGGAAAGTTTGAAGGTGATCTAGTAGGCACAGTAGCTGCAGATGATTCAACCGTAATGATTGATGGTCCAGCAGGCACAATTAATGCTTCCGCATTAACAGGAGCTTTACCAGCAATAGATGGCAGTGCTTTGACTGGTATAAGTGCAAGTAGTATAGCATTTTCTAACATTACAAGTACACCAACTACACTATCAGGTTATGGTATTACTGATGCCGTTGCACTAACAGGATTAAGTGTATCAACAGCAAGTGCTGGCTCAGCCGCACTAAGTTACAATAACCTAACAGGTGCATTTACATTTACTCCACCTGATCTAAGTTCATACCTAACTAGTTACACAGAAACAGACCCAGTGGTAGGTGCAATCACAGGGATAGTGAAAGCAGATGGTGCAGGTAATATATCAGCGGCAGTTGCAGGAACTGACTATTTGGCAAGTGTTGCATTTAGTGATTTAACTAGCACACCAACAACTATTGCAGGATATGGAATTACAGATGCAGTAGCAGATTTTGCAGATCTAGGCACAACACCAACTACACTTGCTGGTTATGGCATTACAGATGCTTTATCCAGTGGTGGAAATATAACACTAGGTGGTGATCTAGATGTAGGTGGTAACAGTATTGTTTCAGCAAGTAATGGTGCAATTAACATTGCTCCAGATGGTAGCGGCACTATTGACTTGTCAGGACAAGTAAAATTTGCTGAAGGCATGATAGAAAAATTTGCCACAACCAACGGTGCAACAGGAGTTACAGCATTAGATTGTTCAACAGGAAATGTGCATTACCTTACAGCACCAGCAGGTGATATTACAGCAAACTTTACAAACTTAAATTTAACAGCAGAATATGCAACCAATGTAACAGTAGTAATTGATCAAGGTGGTACAGAACGTGAAATTACCGCAGTACAAATTGGTGGCGTGGCACAAACAATAGTTTGGCAAGGCAATAGTGCGCCAACAGGAACAGCAAACGGAGTAGACAGTTTTTCATTCACAATATTAAACGATGGCGGAACATACGTTGTGCTTGGACAAATGGTAGCATTTGGAGGAGTTTAATAGATGCCTTTAATATCTACAGTGACAGGCAGTTTTACAGCAGGACGTAGATCAAATGCTTTTGGTAGTGCGCCTTGGTCACCTGCTTCAAGCATAACTGCCGCGGCTTGGTTTGATGCTTCAGACACTGGCAGTTATACACTAAGTGGATCTAACGTCACAGCAGTCACAGACAAAAAAGGCAATGCCACTGTTACAGTAAATGGCACGCCTAATGTATCAACCACACTTGACAGTAAGAATACATTTACATTCTCAGGCGTTGGCGAAGATTTTACAACCAACGAGTTTGCACAAGCCAGCAGTGGTAATCACTGGGCAATAGGAGTTATGCAATGGAACACTCGCAACGACTCACAAGATAGTTTCTGGAGTACTGAAAATAACAGCGGGTCAATAGCAAACAAAAGAGACTATGCTATCAGTGCTGGCACCAGTAACTTTAATGGTGAGTTAGATTTGGATGGACTGGTTACAGGTAGAATCTCGTCAACTATAGGAAACAAACAGGATTTCGATTCAGGTGTAGCACAAAACACTTGGGTTATAATGGTTGTTATATTCAACAAAACAGGCAATCAAATCGCACTAAGAGTAGACGGAGCAGATGCGTTTACACCTGTGAATGACTATGACAACTCACTAGACACCAATATGGATCTGCGTATCTTCCGCAACAGAGCCAACGAAAGAATGGGCGGTAGAATGGCAGAATTTTTTACAGTAGCAAGTATTCCTGGCACAGGCGGCACAGACATCACAACTGTAATAAAAGCAGAAGGCTATCTTGCTCACAAGTGGGGATTAACAAGTAATTTACCTGTAAGTCACCCATATAAGAGCTCAGCACCGTAAAGATAAATATATGAAACAGGATGTAACTAATGGCAATAACTAGAATAAATGTAGGAACACTAGCAAACGATGGAACAGGCGATGACCTAAGACAAGCGTTTGTTAAAGTCAACAACAATTTTGATGATCTGGATGCTAGAACAGAAGGACAAGCAACAGCTGACAATTTAGGTTCAGGTACTGGAATATT
>JGI20155J14468_10002734_pt1 | contig 12817 bp, 15 predicted proteins | sample COG_05_FD_14468 | JGI IMG/M metagenome (IMG submission 14468)
CCAAGATTCATGTAAATTTTGAATGATGTGATTCCTTTATCAATGCAAAAACTCATTTCATCAATTTGTTTTTGTGTGAAAATTGAAGCATGTATAGCATAGTCAACATAATGATATTCAGATGAAGTTGTTAATTGTGGTTGTAAATAATTTGAAAATGCATTTTCTAATCTAAGCATACGCATCATAGTTGTAACTCCACCTATTGCTGCAGCATGAGATTCAGTTTTTGCAGCTTCATTAATTGGAGAATAAACTCCATAATGAACATGTGTATCAATTGCACCAGGAATTGAAATTAATCCATTTCCATTAATTTTATGATCACATGCAGGAATATCATTTGTTAAACCTATTATTTTTCCATCATCAATTACAATATTTTTGTCAATCATGCCAGTTGGAAGAATTACATGTGAATCAATAATTACAGTATCATAGGTCATCAAGAAATTTCACATCAAAGACTCTATTATGCGTTAAGGAATACGCTTAAGTTGATTAAACAAAATGAAAAATCATGGAAGGTTCAGAGATTGCAAGACGTGATCATCAGAGAAATAAATCTGAAATTGTGAAATTAGTCAAAGAGATGTTTAATCAAGAAAAATGGGGGGATGAAGAATATAAGAAAAAACTACAAGAATTGGTTGTAAAGGATGAAGAATTAGTCAAAGACGTAATTAAAAAAATCAAATTAGAAAAAGGATTAGAATAATTAAAAATGAATAAAAGCCCAAATTTGCCCAAATAATTTGAGGGCCGATAGTTTAGGGGTATAATGCTTCGTTCGCAACGAAGATGACGAGGGTTCGATTCCCTCTCGGTCCATTTTACCAGAAACTATTATACATAAATAGAAAATACCGTCATCATGGAAGTTTTTGACGGTAAAAAGGCAGCACAAGATTATATGTCAAAACACACACTGGCATTTTCTACACCAGAATTGACTCTAATGAGATTTGCATTTTGGATGGGGGATTCAGTGCCAGATCCTAATAATGAAGGAAAAGGAATTCCAAGAATGATGACATATCTAACAGAACAGGATTTTGAACCGGTTTTAATTGACGATGAAACATACGTTCCAACTGGGGCAGTAAAAAGCTCAGCAAATGTAGGAAATGCATACAATGAAGTAAAAACAGATGGAAAGTTTTGTTCAGAATGTGGAACTAGTTTATCAATGACAGCAAAGTTTTGTCCTGAATGTGGTACAACACAAGAATAAGAAAATAATATTTTTAATTTTATACTTTGGATCCACACTTTGTGCAGAATTTTGAATTTGGTCTCAATTCAGCACCACATGAATTACATCCATTTCCAGGTTGTTGTTGTGGCGAAATAGTTTGTCTTGGCATTAATGCTGGATCAGGTGAAGGTAAAGTTCCAACATCTCCAAATGCTTCTTGTGCAGATACAATTCCTGGCGGACTTCCACCAACAGGGTTTTGTGCTGTTCCAGATCTTGGTGGTTGACCCATTCCACCTGCCATCATTCCAGGTTGACCCATTCCTGGCATCAATCCAGGGGATTGTGTGTTACCAGAATTGGAACCTTGAGATTTTTTTAATTCAAATATCACTTTGATTGCTAAAAATTCTAATGCAGAATATGCAACTGTATAATCACCTAACTTTTGAAAAAATTCTTTGTCGCTGATTTGACCTTTTTTGTACATATTGTTAGTGTCTAAAAATGATTCATAGTATCCTTGAGATTCATCAAACAAACTTTGTAGTTTATCAAAAAGCATTCCAAGTGTATCTACTTCACCAAATGACATATTCAGACTCAATTTTTGTAATATTAATTACTTTAGGATGAAAAAATAAGAAAAAACGTATTTTTAGTAATTTATGCTAGTGCTCTATCAATCATACTTTGGTATGATTCTTTAGAAGCAGCACCAACTTGTTGGCTAACTATTTCACCTTTGTTAAGGAGGATTAAGGTTGGAATACTAAAGACGTTGTATTTTGAAGCTAATTCATTGGCCTCGTCAACATTAACCTTGACAAATTTTACTTTGCCATCATAGTCATTTGCTAGTTCTTCAACTACTGGACCTACCATTCTACATGGACCACACCATTCGGCCCAAAAGTCTACAAATACAGGAACGTCAGAATTAATGACATCTACTTCCCATGACTTTGTATCTGAAATTTGAGTAATTCCCATTATAATTGTGATTTAATTATCACACCTAAAAACGTTCACCAAATTTCAATATGTTATTTTTTAATCTTGGACTAAATTTCATATATACTTAAATGACGTTTTGATAAAAATGAGTTATGAGTTCAGAACTTAGATTGAAAAAATTGAGAGGTTCTGGAGGCTACGTTATGGCCACAGTTACAGATGAACAACAAATGAAAGGAAATTTAGGAGGTCCAGATTTATTTTTAGCACCAATTGGCAGATTAGATGGAGACAAAATTACTAAACATTTTTGCAATACATGTGAAAAAGAATTTGAAGGTCCACCAAAAATAGAATTTGAAAATCCAAATGAAGAAGTTGCAGAAAATTTAGTTTTAGCAGAAAGAGGTCAGTATATTTGTAATTCATGTAATGCTTCAATTGCAGAATATAGAGAATTCAAAAAACCAAATGAAGAAGGGGAAGTTGGAAGTGCTAAGCCATTAGATCCAAATGCAACAACACCTACAGTAGAAGCAACAACACCTACAGTAGAAGCAACAACACCTACAGTAGAAGCAACAACACCTACAGTAGAAGCAACACAGCCAAGTTCTTCAGCTTCAGTTAGTTCAATTGAAGGAAGAAATGTCATAGATGAAAATGCAAATAAAGTTGGTACTGCAAAACAGGTCGGTATTGATGCTAATACACAGTCAATGGTCTTAGTAATTACTAAAAATGATGGAACAGAAGGAAGTATTCCTTGGACTTCAATTAAAAAAGTTGGAGAAGTAGTTTTACTAGGAAAACCAGAAGAAGCTGCTGCAGTTCAACCAGGAAAATGTTCTGAATGTGGATTTGTCAATAAAGATGGCTCTAAATTCTGTGAAGAATGTGGAACAAAAATCCAATAATTAACAAATTTAATGAATATCACTAAGGAAAGAATGTAATTGGCTAAAAGATCTATCTCAAAGGGTGTTATCAAAGACATTGCAATTGTTGTAATAGCAGTTATAGTAATTTGGATTGGATTACAAGCCGCATTTGGAACACAAAATCCATTTTATGTTGTTGCTAGTGGAAGTATGATTCCAGCATTGGAAGTTTATGACATAATAGTTATTCAAGGTCATGAACCATTTGAAGAAGTTCAAGTAGGAGACATAATTGTATTTGATAGACCTTCAGATCATAATAGAGTAATTGTTCATAGGGTTGAATCTATTCTTAGTGAAGATCCATATACAGTTAGAACACAAGGTGATGCAAATCCCTCATTCATCAGAGGAACAGATTATCCAATTACAGAAGAGGAATATATTGGAAAAGTTGCATATGTCATTCCACAAGTCGGATACATTACACAAATCTTGAAACCCCCAATGAATTACATCATTATTGCAATTGTAATAGGAATCATGATAATTAAACAATTTACAGGAAAGAAAAAAGAGGTAGAAGACATAGTCAGTAAAGAAACATTGAAAGAATTATCAGATATTGGAAAGATTGAAGCAGATTCTGAATATTCTACAGATATTGACAAATCAGAAATTTCTGAAGAGAAAAATGAAGAGTCTAAACAAAATGAAGAGAAATCAAACGAAGATAAAGAAAATAAACAATAAATTAATTATTAGAATTAAAGAACAGAATCTTTTGTTTTGAAAACACGTTTAAAGTAATCAGATGGTTCTGAAGGTTCTTCAACATCATTTGTAATACCAGCAAGATTCTTTGCTAAATTTTTCTTGTATCCAACTTGCATTTGACGCTGAATTTGGATTCTTTGAGCCTGGGGGGATCCAGCACCGTGCATGGATTCTGTAAGATATCCAACTGCATTTCTACCAAGAGTCATATTTTCAATTAATCTTAAAATTCTCATTCTATTTTCTACATCTACACCTTTTCTTGCTGCAAGATATTTTTTTAACATTGGACCAGCTTCTGGATGTCTAAAATCTTTTTCTGATGGTAAAGTAACCATTAATCCACCTGCAATATCTTGTGCAAGTCTTCCAATTTCATAAGGGAATCTAGTTACATTGTGTTTACATACTTGTGCAAGCATATCGTCATTGAGGAATACACCAGATTTCATTTTCTGTCCTTGATGTGAGGATGCAATACCTGCTGCAAAAATTGTTTCATTAAGATGAGTCATTTCAATAATTTTATCTTTAATATGAGAAACTTTTGGAACGCCATTATAATCTGCAATTGTTGCAGCAGCACCAATTAGTACATCACCTAATCCAGTTTTACAAACATAACTACGTCTATGGTAACAGGTGAAACGTTCAACAAGCATTGATGCAAATTCAAATTCTCCATTCATGAAAACTTTTTCCCATGGAATAAACACTCTATCTAAAACTATCAAGGCCTCTTGTCCTCCAAATTTTGCATTGCCAACATCAATGTCACCTTCTTCCATACTTCTAGTATCACAAGATTGTCTACCGTAAATGTAAGTAATTCCTTCTGCATCTGCCGGAACTGCGCCTACAATTGCCCAATCTTTATCATTTTCAGTTAATCTAATTGTTGGCATCAAAATTATCCAATGAGAGTTAATACATCCTGTTTGATGTGCTTTAGCTCCAGAAACATAAACGCCTTTTTCATCACTATCAACAATTCTTGTGAAAAGATCTGGATCCTCTTGTTCAGAAGGGCCTTTACTTCTATCACCTTTAGGATCAGTCATTGCACCTCCAATAACGAGGTTTTCTTTTTGAACCATTTTTACAAATTCTAAAAATCTTTTATGATAATCAGTTCCATGTTTTTCATCAATTTCAAATGTTGTAGAATGTAAGGAATTCATTGCGTCCATACCAACACATCGTTGGAAACAAGTACCAGTATTTTGTCCTAATTTTCTTTGCATTTTATTTTGTAAAACTAAATCTTCAGCGCTCTCAGCAATATGTAAAAATCGATTAACTTTCAATCCAGTAATTGATGAATCTGCTGATGCAAGAGATTCTTCACGGACTGCAAGATCATAAGTTTCAGCTACTGCATTAATTGATGGTCTAATCATTGCATGATCTACAGGCTCTTTAACTAATTCTCCAAAAAGGTATACTTTGAGATTTCTATTTCTAAGACTTTCAATGTAATCATCTCCAGATCTAATTACTTTAGACTCATCAGCCATGTTCTAATTATGCTTAAGTTCTATAAATAGTCTGAATTCCAAAATGGATAATTTTATGAACAAAATATTATCATAGACCTATTCTAACGTCTAAAATTTTACAACCTTTTCCTTTTTCCATTACAAGTACAGGATTCATATCTAATTCTTTGATCTCCTTAAAGTCAGAGACTAATTGAGATAGTCTCTGAATACATTCAGATAATTTTGCAATGTCTGATGGTTTTTCGCCACGAACTCCTTGAAGAAGTTTTTGAGTTTTAATTGATGCAATCATATCATCTGATTCTTTATCAGTTACAGGTGCAAGTTTGAATGTAACATCTTTTAGAACTTCAACATAAATGCCACCCATTCCGAGCATAATTACTGGACCAAATCCAGGCTCTAATTTTGAACCAATGATTAATTCCTTACCACCTTTTACCATCTCCACAATTAGAACTCCCTTAATCTCGGCTTTTTTATCATATTTTTTTGCATTTTTAATAATAGTTTTGAATGCAGTTTTTACTTCAGCATCATTTGTTAGATTTACTTTGACACCACCTGCGTCAGATTTGTGAATAATTTGTGGTGAAGCAATTTTCATTACGACAGGATAGCCAATTTTCTTTGCAGTTTTTACAGCATCACTTTCTGTAGTAGCAAGTGAACTAGCTGGAAGTGGTAAACCATATGCTTTGAGAACTTCTTGTCCCTCTTCTTCTAAGAGATTTGGTCTTTTTTCATTTTTGACTTTATCAAAAATTTTCTGAGCTTTTGATTTGTTAACTTTGAATTTAGTGATTTTACCATTTGGAGATTTAACCCAATTTCTAAATCGAATCATTGCTGCAAGTGTTCGAATTGCACCTTCAGCATATGTATAATATGGAACATTACCTTTTGCTAAAATTTCTCTATTTGTGATTCCCTCATCCAATCCCATTAAGCTAGCAAGCATTGTTTTTTTGTATTTTTTTGACATTGTGACAATTACTTCTGCAAGTTTATCATAATCTAATGTTCCAGATGGAGTGCACATAGAAATTACTGAACCAACTTTTGGGTGTGCAAGAACTCTGTCTAAAACATTATTGAATCTATTAAAATCAGCATCTCCTACAATATCAACAGGATTTCTAGAGCTTCCCCAAGGAGGAATTACTGCATCAATCTTTTTTCTGACACTTGTGATATCAGCCATTTTGATATTCATTTTTGAACAAGCATCTGTTGAAATAATTGCAGGGCCACCAGCATTTGAAACAATAACAAGATCACCAGCTAATGGTAATGGTTGTTTAGAAAATGCTGTAGCATAATCAAATAGTTCTTCCATAGTATCAACTCTAATTGCACCAGATTGTTTTAGTAAAGCATCATAGATTTCATCTGAACCCATTAGTGCTCCAGTATGAGACATTGCAGCCTTAGCACCCTCAGGACTACGCCCAGATTTTAAAACAAGAACAGGTTTTTTGAGTTTTTTAGTAATATTTTTACAAACTTTAAGAAATTCTTGTCCATCTCCCATATCTTCAAGATACATTACAATAACTTCAGTTTGTTTATGATTAGCAAGAATTTTTAGTACATCAACTTCGCTCATTGCAGCTTTATTTCCAAGACTCACAACTGCTGAAAAACCAATTCCTTGAGCACTTGCATCTTCAACTAAAGCTGCACATATTGCACCACTTTGAGAAACTAGAGCAATCTTTCCAGATTTTGGTGTAATTTTTAGAAATGTTGAATTCATCATTGTTTTTGGATCAAGATTCATTACTCCAAGACAATTTGGTCCAATGATTTGGATTTTGTATTTTTTAGCTATATCTTTAATTTCTTGTTCACGTTTTGCACCTTCTTCATCAACTTCTTTGAAACCAGCTGTAATGATAATGACTCCTTTGATTTTTTTCTTCCCACATTCTTCTAAAACGGGTGCAACTAGAGTATTTTTAATCACAATTACTGCTAAATCAATTTGTTTTGGAACATCTAAAACAGTTTTGTAAGCTTTTTTAGAAAATACTTGATCACGTGATGGACTAATTGGATAAACAACACCCGTGAAACCATTCATAATGTTGGAGGTAATTGTAGCACCAACACTTCCAGCTTTATCTGAAGCACCAATTACAGCAATTGACTTTGGTGACAAAAAGACAGATTCAGCCATGATAAAATGAATTTAAGATTTTGTATAATAAAGTTATTCATAGAAATTTCTGATCTATGATTTTAACTACCCAACATCTTACCTGCAAGATTTTCTTTTCTTGGAATCCAAACTATGGATATATTAGAAAATTTTGCAATAATCAACCACGATTCTCTGGCTAAATCACGGAGTTTTTCATTATTTATAGCAAATTCATGATTTAATTGATTTACCGTATTTTTAGAATCACTGAAAATAGTAATTTCATCATCAGTATCTACAAATTTCTTTAATGCTGAAATTATTGCTAAATATTCTGCTTGATTATTTGTAATTTCAGATTTTTTTTCGTAAAATGATTCTCCAGTTTCTTTGACAAAAAATCCAAATCCGCCATTAGAACCACCAGATCCATCTACGTAAACACTAATTTTCATCTTTATACAACCTAGTTATCTTCACAGTTAGATTAACCACTATCATGTAAATTACTGTTGATATACTTTGAGATATTATTGATGCTAAATATGGATCATAGCTTATAATCAGAAAATAATATTGCAATATACCTCTAAAAATAGTATAAACAATTTCTCCAATTCCAAGTGAAGTAATTAATTTTTTAAGATCATGTTTTAATTTTACAGTATCTGTTTTACCAGATTCTAAAACGTATTTTTTTCTATTATCTAAATAAAATAAAAAACTAAACACGGAGAAATAAATTAAATAATCTGCAATTGTTGTATATGTAGCATTAAGATATTCAGTTTGTTCAGAAAGAAGTTGTGCAATTATTGCAGAAATAATTAATGATGCAGCAAAAGCAATTAGAATATTTTTATTAAGTTTTAGATATTCATGTAGCATATTATTGACCAATTTTTAGCATAAATAAATTGAAATTACATTATACTTTTTTTAAAAATTAAGATTATTAGTTCAAAATGATTAAACTCGTGCCTAAAATCACAGTAGAAAGTATAAAAAAGATAATCAAACAAAGTCAAATGAATAAAAAATGATGTTAAATTATGATGCACCACTATACAGACCACCTTCAGAAGCTAGATCATTGATTTTCCAAGTTACATTAGGTTGTTCATTTAACGAATGCTCATTTTGTGATATGTATAGATCAAAAGAATATTCTGAAAGACCATGGGAGGATGTAAAAGCTGAAATTGACATGATGGCAAAATATGTTCCAGATACAAGAAGAGTTTTTCTTGCAGATGGTGATGCATTAAATCTTGATTCTGAATACATGATTAAAATTTTAAAATACATTAGAGAAAAATTTGCAAATATCGAAAGAATTTCATGTTATGCTATGCCAATGAATATTTTGAAAAAAACTCCTGAAGAATTAAAGAAAATGAATAATGCAGGACTTGATATGTTTTATTTAGGAATTGAAAGTGGTTCGGATATTGTTTTGAAAAAAGTAACAAAAGGTGCAGTTGCAAAAACAATCATCAAATCAGTTAACAAAGCAAAAGAAGCAGGATACATCATGTCATGTATGGTAATTTTAGGATTGGGTGGAAAAAAATATTCAAAAGAACACATCAAAGGTACAGCAGAAGTGATTAGTGCATGTTCACCAAATTATGTTGGTGCATTAACATTATACCTAGAAAATGGAATCAAACAAGAATTCATTGATAAGTATAATGGTGAATTTGTCAAAATAAATGATGATGAAGGATTAGAGGAACTTTATGAATTGGTTAATCAAATTAACACAGAAGAAGAAATTGTATTTAGAGTAAATCATGGTTCTAATGCATATACTGTAAAAGGTACATTCCCTCAAGATAAACAAGAAATGCTAGATAAAGTGGAATGGATGAAAGACCATCCAGAGATTGTACGTCCTCAAGGAATTAGAGGATTTTAAATCATCAGCCGTAAAGTAAGTAAGAATTTACTTTACTCATTACTTTCTTAGTGAATGATTTGTGAAAATATCCACTAATGCGTTACAAACTATAATTTAATTAATTCACAATAATAGTTCCGACCTGCCAAGCATGTAGCATACAATAGTACGGATATTCACCAGAAACAGTTGGAGTCCATTCAAATGAATCTCCAGACATTAGTATACCTGAATCAAATGTACCGTCAGGGAATGGAGTAAATCCGTCAATAGTTCCTGATGTAAAAGAGTGAACTCCTGTTGAATCAGTATTGGTCATTATAATTTTGTCACCAATATTTGCTGAAAGATTAACTGGTGTGTAACATCCATCTCCCCCCATTGATACTGCACAATCTGCGGAATATCCAGATTTTTCTACTGTGCCAATGGTTCTAGTAATAGTTGAAACGGTATCAGCATTACTTGAAGATGTGTTACTAGAAGACGTATTACTAGAAGATGATTGTTCTGCAATTCCTGCGGAATATCCATCATCATAAGCATTTTTCAAATCAGATGCGATAGAACTTTTTAAACTTGAAATTTCAGACTCTAAACTTGCAACTTTATTTTCTAATTGGAAAACATCAGTAGTATAGAAAGTAGCAGTATAGTAAGTAAAGTAAGTAGTTGTAGTAGCACTAACAATAATGACCAATGCCAATACTACATACAATAATTTCATATTATTACTTAATCAAAGAAGTTTTAAAATAAAAAAGACACTACATCGTGAACCTTTGCACTTCAAAGGAAAAGACATTTTTAAAAACCAAGAAAAAATCTAAAAAAACAGATTATGTTAGTCAACTTTGAATGTAAAATCTATGATCTGTTAAGATTTAGTTGTTAAAAGATGACAATGGGATTTATGATGAATTTCATTTATGATATCATCAAAAAGTGTTATTTCTTCTAGGGATAATTTTGGATAGTCGACAATTAACAAATCAATATTATTTTCTTTAACATAATCAATTACCCAATGGGAAATATTCTCAGTTAATGCTAATTTTGTCTTAATTGGAACTCCTTGTTTTTGAGCAATTCCTTTCCAGTTTTCTAATTCCTTTTTTAATTTTGTAGTCTGATTTTGTGTTAATTTTTTGTCAGATTTTGTTTCAAAAAAATAAAATTTTGGTGGAGTTTTGTACATACATTCTATCACCGTCAATTCTGAATCAAATTTTTTAGCCATTTCAAGACCAAGTTCAAAGGATTTCTTGGTATGTGTTGGAGTAATAATTGCAACAGCTACTTTACGAAATGGCATATTTTTAGTTCACAGTAATTGTAAATTAATACTTTCTATTCCACCTAGGTTATTTTTGGATGTATAATTCTTAAAAAAACCCTATTTCAAAGCAAAATTAACTTTTGAGAAATGGTAAACCCGTAGTTTTTGTCAAATTAAAAATTATAAATTCTCAATAATAGATTTTAGGTTATCAGGAAGATCAGGTAATTCAGTATGACTTTCGTTATTTTGAAGAACTTCAGGACCAATCCGTCTAACTATTTGTGTTGCAATTAAAGTATCAATATTCCTTTGAATATCTTTTTCACTCATTACAGTTTTTAATTTTTCAAAAACCGTTTCTTCGTTTTCATATTTTTTAATCCCATATTGCACTAAAATGGTTTTTTCAGTAGTGGAAAATTCAGGCATATACTTCATTATAAAATTAAGGCTAAGAATCTTTTGTTATCAAAAAATGCTTAAAATATGATAGATTTTATTTTAAAATGATGCAAACAAAGTTCCAATTAATTTCAAATGTTTTAACAATGAGAAAATATGCTATGATTGGAATAGTTAGTGGCTTAGGTTTAGGAGTAATTTATTATTTTTTGACAATGTCAATGTTACCGACTCATTTTGATGCAGAATTAGAAATAGCACCATTTTACATTTTTACATCAATTGGACTGACAGTAATGATTTCATCTTTAGCAGGAATAAATTTTGCAATGATGGCATTTAAAATCAATCAAATGAAAAAAATGAATTCAGTGAAACCCAATTCAGTAAAAACAAATTCATCAGCACTTTTTGGAGGAGTTTTTGCTGCATTTACACCTGGGTGTCCTGCATGTACTGCGCCATTAGCCGTAATTTTAGGAGCAGTGGGTGGACTATCATTATTTCCAATGCAAGGACTAGAATTGAAATTTATTTCAGTAGGAGTATTGATCTTTTCAATTTATTGGATTACAAGAGGGTTACAAAGTAAAAGCTGTTGTAAAATTGGGTAAGTAAATTATTTTCTTCTTTGAACTTGGAAGATTTTGTATCCATATTTTTTATTTATTTCAGTTTCAGGTAATTGAGAAATATCATATTCATTAAAATTTTTAAAAACATTATACAAATTATTATCAATTATCAAACTATTTTCAGGACATAATGAATTTATTTTAAAACATCGATTAACAGTTGGTCCAAAAATATCACTTATTGTAGATGTACTACTCTGAGCTACTTTAACTGAACCATAACTAATACTAATTTTATAATTTAATTCAGGCATTTTTTCTTCTAGAAGTTGTTTTTTTAGATCAGAATGAGATTCAATCATATTCAAACAACATTCTAGAATATTTTTTGTAACTTTAGAGTCACTGAGATCTGTATTTGGGAATCTAAACATTAGAGCATCACCAATATTTTTTACTACTTGACCATCATAATTTTTAACAATTTTAGCCATGAAATTTAGAAAAATTTCATATAATTTAGTAACATTATCATCTGATAAAGTAGCAGAAATTTTTGTAGAATCTTTCATATCAATTACAGCAACACAATCATTTTGAGTATTTTGAGAAAATTTTAGAAGTATATCCTCTTGTTGTTTGATTACTTCCTCTTTTTGTTTAATTGTAATTTCTGCCTCTTGAAGTTTTTTGGTCATATTATCAAAGGATTCAGAAAGATCACCTATCTCATCACGAGATTTAATATTAGTTCTAACATTAAAGTCACCACGTGAAATTTGATATGTTGCTTCACTAAGTTTTGCGATAGGTTCAGAAAGACGTTTTGCTAAAAAATATGTTAAAATACTTAATCCAATCATTAAAGAAATCCCAATTATTATGATATTGACTTGTGATTGAAAAATTGAGATTTTTTCAAAATTAAGAAATATCACAGTTGTTGTAGATATAGAAATTAAAGTTGTGGATAAAACCAATACAAGTAATTTTTTCTGTAGACTGAAAAATGTAAAAGATGACATATACTAGTAAATGATCATTATGATTAATAGCAATGACGTTATTCTCAGTTTTGGTCATATAATAAAAAAGTGGGCCCACGGTGATTTGAACACCGGATCTTCGCCGTGTAAGGGCGACGTCATAACCGAGCTAGACTATGAGCCCACTGAAACATACCTCGTTGAAATC
>JGI20155J14468_10002735_pt1 | contig 12816 bp, 10 predicted proteins | sample COG_05_FD_14468 | JGI IMG/M metagenome (IMG submission 14468)
TGCTGGGCCAATTTCAAGCAGATCAAAGTACCCGTATGGAGTTTTTATCTATTTTGGGACTACCGCGCTAGCGCCTCACCCAATCACGGTAACAGTATCAAATCAAGACGCTCGTTTGGTAAGCCCTCAATCGGCGACAGGCGACCCAACCCAAATGCAGACATTTGACAGCCTAATCCGGGCTTTGCAGCCAAGGTTGTAAGCAATTCGCTGGCAAGTCGCTCTGTCGCATCAACGCCAGCGCTCGGCGTCAAATTCACATCGCCACCCGTGACCGCCAGAGCGATCTGTTGCGCTTTGTCTTGAGCGCCCCCACCAATGCGCTGCTGCCCGCACCAAAGATCAAGCGCTTCCGCCAATTCCACCTCAGAACCTACCACGTCAGACCAGGCTAATCGCAGATACCCCAATTCGGAAAACGCAGCAAACAGGCGGCTTTTCAGACTCGGCGCCGCCGAGACGACTGACTCGACCCGATAGTGAACCGCCTTATTGGACCGCTTTGAACCATAGACCAACCAATAAGTCTGTGATTGAACCGCCTTACCGACCCAATAGAATTGAGTGCTTTCGGGGCCGTACAATTTGGGCTGACCAAAAACCGCATTCGCCCACTCATTACTGCTACCGCAACCCCGGCCAACGCATTCAAACAAACGCTCATAACCCTCGTCCACTGCTCGATCAAGAGATGCCATCACTTCTTCTAGGGTCGCATCATCGTCTGCTTTATAGGTTTGTCCTTGCAACACGCCCTGAACCATCTGATATTCATCTCGGCTTAGGCTATTGCTAATTTTCTTGAGNCGGCTCAGAAAAATCTTGTGGCGCTCAACTGGNCCGGCCTGGCTNACCTCAACCACCTCTGAGNCGATATCGAGTTCGAGTGCAATNACCGCATTCGACCAACCCAGCCCACTCACCATTGTTAAAATGAGGATAAAGTAGGCCGATTTTTGCTTTAGAANATTAAAACTCATAGTTGCCACTCTAATTGATGTTGATGACGGCTTGGTGCGCCTGGAAACAGTTTCAAGCCAAAGACACTGGCGGTCTTTGGAAACACGTCACAACCCGTTAAGTCGTGAATCAAACGGCCAATTAACGGCATATGAAAAACCCATATCACGGGCTGCGCCTCAGCTAAAAGCCAGGCAACTAATTGATCCGAATCACCCGAGGGTACCAGTTCAGCCGACTCGGGCAGAAGCGGTAAATTGAGCACTTCTGAGACAATCTCCGCCGTCTGACGCGCCCTCAAATAAGGGCTCGAACGCACACCTTGCGCTGATGGGGATTTTTTCGCAAGTTTGTGTGCCGCAGCCTGGACCGCCGCGCTCCCCCACTGCGTTAAGGGCCGCGCGGCGTCTTTTCCTGCAAGCGCCCGCGCCTCGCCATGGCGCATCAACACGACATCAATCGTCTCAGCATCTGGGCTTACAGCATTAACCATTCACGTCTCGATCATCCGTTTTGGGTTGCGGTTAATTCCAGCAAGATCTTATTCAACCGCTGGACATAACTTGCAGGGTCTTTCAATTGGCTACCTTCCGCGAGTAGCGCTTGATCGAACAAAACTTGGGTTAGGCTCTTAAAGCGATCCACATCAACCTCTTCATCCAAGCGCTGGACCAAGGGGTGGCCGACGTTGATCTCAAAAATGCGTTTGGCCTCGGGCACATCTTGGCCTGCTTGCGCCAGAATACGCCGCATTTGCATCCCCATTTCATCCTCTGCAACCACCAAACACGCGGGGGAATCGGTCAAACGATGGCTGACTTTGACTTCAGAAACGGCATCGCCCAATTCAGTCTTAACGCGCTCAAGTAGACCCTTCATGGCCTCCTCAGTTTCTGCTTGAGCCGCTTTGCTTTCAGGATCGGCTTCACCGAGATCCAATGACCCCTTTGCGACATCCTGCAAGGGCTTACCATCAAAGTCCATCAGGTGACCAACCAGCCATTCATCGATTCGGTCCGACAACAGCAAGACTTCTACGCCTTTTGCTCGGAACACCTCCAGATGCGGGCTGTTCGCTGCTGTGGCATGGTTGTCTGCAGCAACATAATAGATCTTTTCTTGATCCGGTTTCATTCGAGCAACATAGTCCGCCAAAGACTGATTTTGAGTTGCCTGGCCCGTCTCCGTCGTCGCAAATCGCAGTAACGCCGCAATCTTTTCTTTGTTTGCAAAATCTTCTGCTGGGCCTTCTTTTAAGACTTGCCCAAATTCCGCCCAAAAACTTTGGTAGGCTTCGGGATCTTTCTTAGCCAGCTTTTCAAGGGTATCTAGCGCTCTTTTAGTCAGGGCCGACTTCATCGACTCAATAGCCGGGTCCTTTTGCAGAATTTCCCGGGACACATTTAGGGACAGGTCGTTGGAATCAACCACCCCTTTTATAAACCGGAGATACAAGGGTAGAAACTGCTCGGCCTCATCCATGATGAAAACCCGTTGCACATACAGCTTCAAACCCTTGGGGGCTTCCCGATTCCAGAGATCAAAAGGCGCCTTGGCAGGAACAAAAATCAAACTGGTGTAATCCAGTTTGCCTTCAACCCGATTATGACTCCAGGTCAGGGCATCCTGAAAATCGTGCGCAATGTGCTTATAAAAATCTTGGTATTCCTCGTCCTTCACCTCAGATCGAGACCGAGTCCACAGCGCCGTCGCACTATTAACGACTTCTTCTGTCGCAGCCTCGTCATCTTTTTCAGCTGGTTTTAAGATCGAAACCGGCACGGACACATGATCGGCATACTTTTTAATGACATTCTGCAGACGCCAATAATCTAAAAACTCTTCGTGTTCGCTTTGCAAGTGCAAGATAACGCAGGTACCACGCTCAGTTTTATCGATGGTTTCAATTTCATAATCGGCCTCACCGGTCGACGCCCATCGAACACCCTCGGATTCGGCATCGCCGGCCCGCCGGGTCTCTACAACAACTTTTTTTGCAACAATAAAAGCAGAATAAAAACCAACCCCAAACTGACCAATTAATTGTGAATCCTTTTTCTGATCACCCGTTAAACCCGACAAGAATTCCGCCGTGCCGGATTTTGCAATAGTCCCCAAATGACTCACAACATCTGCGCGGTTCATGCCGATCCCATTGTCGATAAACGACAACGTTTTCTGCTCTGCATCGGCAATGACTCGAATTTGGTAATCCGCACCCTCATCCACCAAGGCTTCGTTGGATAACGTTTGAAACCGAAGCTTATCGATCGCATCGGATGCATTGGAGATCAACTCCCTTAAAAAGATTTCTTTATTGGAGTACAGAGAATGAATCATCAGCTGAAGCAATTGCTTCGCCTCAGTCTGAAACCCGAGCGTTTCTTTTTCAGTTGCATCCGTCATGGCTTACCTCGCTTTTGTTATCTATAGAAAAGTGGGGGTTCGTTGAGTGAATTCAACCCCCCTACTGATATTTGAGATCAAAAAAAAGCGGCTATTAGCCGCTTTTTTTATGAGCAAACGACTAAGACCAGCCCGTCGCCTCTTTCAAAGCATCACCAATCGAGGCAAGACTTTTAACCGTCACAACACCTGCCGCTGTCAGCGCTGCAAATTTATCATCGGCTGTGCCCTTACCACCGGCGATGATCGCGCCAGCATGGCCCATGCGCTTACCAGGCGGCGCCGTAACACCGGCAATGTAACCCACAACCGGCTTGGTAACATGTGCCTTGATGTACTCCGCTGCCTCTTCTTCTGCGTTTCCGCCAATCTCACCCACCATGACAATTGCCTCGGTGCCTGGATCGTTCTCGAACAGCTCGAGCACGTCAATGAAATTGGTTCCAGGAATTGGGTCTCCGCCAATCCCAACACACGTACTCTGACCAAACCCTAGATCCGTCGTCTGTTTGACCGCCTCATAGGTCAGGGTACCGGATCGAGAAACAATACCCACTCGACCTGGCAGGTGGATATCGCCTGGCATGATTCCAATCTTGCATTCCCCTGGCGTGATCACACCCGGACAGTTCGGCCCAATCAGTCGAATCCCTAATTCATCAACCCGGACCTTCACGGCAAGCATGTCCAGCGTCGGCAATCCCTCTGTAATGCAGACGATTAGCTTAATCCCCGCCTCAGCCGCTTCCAAAATACCATCTTTAGCAAACGCCGCCGGCACATAAATAACGGTTGCGTCGGCGCCGGTTTCAGCAACCGCCGCGGCAACGGTGTCAAAAACCGGCAGCCCCAAATGGGTCTGCCCGCCCTTGCCAGGCGTTATGCCACCCACCATTTGAGTCCCATAGGCGATCGACTGTTGCGAATGCAGCGTGCCTTGAGCACCGGTGAATCCTTGACAAATAACCTTCGTTTGCTTGCTGACTAAAACGCTCATTGTGCTCCTCCTGCTGCCTTTACAACTTGTTCAACCGCATCCGTGAGGCTGGTTGCCGCAATCACTTTAACGTCGCTTTCAGCCAACGTTTTGACACCGAGCTCTGCGTTATTGCCTTCAAATCTAACAACAACCGGCACACTCACACCGACCTCTTTAACCGCTCCGATAATGCCCTCAGCAATAATGTCGCAACGGACGATCCCGCCAAAGATATTGATCAGGACCGCCTTAACCGCCGTATCCGACAAGATGATCTTAAAGGCTTCGCTCACCGCTTCCTTGGTTGCACCGCCGCCAACATCCAAGAAATTTGCAGGTTGTCCCCCAAACAGTTTAACCAAATCCATCGTTCCCATGGCCAATCCAGCACCGTTCACCATACAGCCGATGTTGCCTTCAAGGGCTACGTAATTCAGTCCAAACTTGGCAGCTTGCGCCTCACGTTCATCTTCTTGAGAAGCATCATTCATCAAGGCAAGCGCCTTCTGGCGATACAGGGCATTACCATCGATCGAGACCTTCGCATCGAGGCAATGAATATCGCCAGCCTCGGTCACAACCAAGGGGTTAATCTCAAGCAAAGACAAATCGCGCTCAACAAACAGCTTCGACAGCGTGACAAACACCTGCGCAAACTGATTAATCTGTTTGCCTTCAAGACCCAGCTTAAACGCCATCTCACGACCCTGGTAGGCCTGCCCACCCAACGCCGGGTCAATCACCGCCCGGAGAATTTTTTCAGGCGTTTCTTCAGCAACTTGTTCAATTTCAACGCCCCCTTCCGTGGACGCCATAAAGACGACCCGCCGGCTGGAGCGATCAATCACCGCACCTAAATACAATTCACGTGCAATATCAGTGCAGGTTTCGACAAAAATCTTAGAAACAGGCTGGCCATGCTCGTCTGTTTGAAAGGTCACTAAATTGGTTCCAATCAAACTGTCGGCAAACGCTTTGATCTCATCAAAGTCAGAAAACAGCTTCACACCACCGGCTTTACCACGGCCCCCGGCATGCACTTGCGCCTTAACAACCCATCGGTCACCGCCAATTTTCTTGGCTGCTGCCACGGCTTCATCACCGCTGTCTACAGCAATACCCTCCGAAACGGGCAGACCATATTCAGCGAACAATTGCTTGGCTTGGTACTCATGAAGATTCATATACTGCTTCCCTTTGGTTCATTGTAATCGTTGTTAATTTGTCGGGGCATTAGCGCTTTTCACTGCGTTCTTCGCCGCTAATGTCCTTTTTTACCAGGCGCTTTTAGCTATTAGCTATTAGCTATTAGCTTTTAGCTTTGCGCGTTTAGCTTTCCGCTATTCCAGATGCCCTTCCCGCAAGTTTATGGCGTTTCCCGCTCTTCTTTTATTTCGCTTTCTCGCTTTTATTTCGCTTTCTCGCTTTTGGCCCGCTTTCTCGCTTTTGGCCCGCTTTCTCGCTATGTCGGCCACTCGCATAGGATTGCTGCGTGTTTAAACCGTGATGGTCTTACCAACATCACACGCGTGCTGTTAAGCACTGTTTGACGCTGGGCGAACACCGTTTTTGACCTTTTTTGACGAACCCTTTCCGCGAACACCGCCGGGAATGTGCGAGCTGCGCCAAAACGCAAACCGCGCTGCGCCCTTTTCTTTCACCCCTCTTTTGAGGCCCGCAACCCAAGCCGTCAGCCTAGCGCCGCCTCAACATCCGTTCTCAGCGCCGTTTTCGGTGTGCAATATGAATGGCATGACCAGAAACTGCAAGTGCCGCTTCATGCAAGCCTTCAGAGAGCGTCGGGTGAGCAAACATGGTGAGACCAAGATCTTCCGCAGATGCCCCAAATTCCATTGCAATGACGGCTTCTGCAATCATTTCTGAGCAATGCGCGCCGATCATGTGGACACCCAAGACGCGGTCCGTCGCAGCATCAGCGATTACCTTGATCAAACCCGCTGTCTCATTACTGGCCATAGCGCGACCACTAGCTGCCAATGGAAATACCCCAACCTTCACCGCTGTTTCCGCGGCGCTGAGCTCGGCTTCAGTCGCGCCAACCCAGGCAATTTCCGGATGGGTATAAATCACCCAAGGCACCGTTTCATAATTGACTTGTGGTTTACCGCCCGCAATCCGCTCGGCAACCATAACCCCCTCTTCCATTCCCTTGTGCGCAAGCATTGCCCCCCGAACGGCATCGCCAACCGCGTAGACGCCCGCACAAGTCGTTTCACAAACCTCGTTCACTTCAATCAATCCTCGGTCATCGACGACAACGCCAGCATCCAAGGCAATCAGGCCTTTCGTTTCTGCCCGCCTGCCGACCGCGACGATCAGGCGGTCAACCGTTAATTTCTGGGTTCCGTCCCCGTCTTCATAGATCACCTCAACGCCGGACTTCTTGATTTTGCTGCCGGTCACTTTGGCACCCAGCCGAATTTCGAGGCCCTGCTTTTTATAGAGCTTTAAGGCTTCTTTTGAGATTTGTTCGTCCGCCGTTGGTAAAAAAGAAGGCATCGCTTCAAGCAGAACCACTTTGGCGCCCAGCCTGCTCCAAACACTACCGAGTTCTAAACCAATCACCCCCGCACCAATCACACCTAGCGTTTTCGGCACTGCGTCAAAAGCCAGCGCTCCGGTGGAGTCGACGATCATTTCGTCGTCTCTCACACAAGCTGGGATATCAACCGGGTTGGACCCTGGCGCCAAAATAATATGCGCCGCGGCAATCGTACTCACCTCACCAGCTGCATCCGTTACCTTTAATATTTTACCCGCTAGCAGCGTTGCCGTACCCGTCACGACTTCAACCCCGTTGGATTTTAATAACCCCGCCACACCCTTGGTTAAGTTTTGAACGATCAAATCTTTGTGGCGCTGCATCTGCGCCACATCCAGGGCAAGTCCCTGGGTCATAATCCCCAAATCCTCGAATTCAGACTGCGCCTGACTAAATTTGTGAGACGTATCCAATAACGCTTTTGAGGGAATGCATCCAACATTTAAGCAGGTTCCACCCAGCACCGCCTGACCGCTGGCATCCACCCAGCGATCGATGCAAACCGTTTTCAAACCTAACTGCGCGGCGCGGATAGCAGCGTGATACCCAGCAGGCCCTGCGCCAACGACCGCCACATCAAATTGTTTGCTCATGGTTCTTCCTTTAAATATCTAACAGGATCCTCGCGGGTTCTTCGAGAAAATCCTTAACGGTAACTAAAAACCGAACCGCTTCTTGACCATCAATCAATCGGTGATCATAAGACAAGGCCAAATACATCATCGGGCGAATCACGACCTCGCCATCAATCGCCATCGGTCGATCTTGAATTTTGTGCATACCCAGAATCGCGGTCTGCGGCGGGTTTAATATGGGCGTCGACAACATCGAACCAAACACCCCGCCATTCGAAATAGTAAAGGTGCCACCCGTCATCTCATCAATACTCAACTGAGCATTCTTTGCTTTGACCCCATACTGACCAATCTGATCCTCGATCTCAGCAAGCGTTAAGCTATCAGCATCGCGAATCACCGGAACCACCAACCCTCTCGGGGACGACACGGCAACCCCCACGTCTTGATAACCGTGATAGACAACATCTGCGCCATCGATGGAGGCATTCACACCTGGGAAGCGTTTGAGCGCCTCAGTACAGGCTTTCACAAAAAAGGACATAAACCCCAACCGGGTTCCATTGTGGGCTTTTTGAAACGCCTCTTTATATTGCTTGCGCAGCGACATAATCGCGGTCATGTCCACTTCATTAAACGTTGTGAGCATGGCGGCATTCTGCTGCGCTTCAACCAAGCGTTTAGCAATACTCGCGCGAAGCCGAGTCATCGGCACACGGCGCTCGATCCGGTCGCCTGAGGCAGCCCGGTCAACCCCAGCAGACACTGTCATATTTGTTGCAACCGAAATCGGGTTTTCAGAACCGATTTGTTGCGCCCGGGCCACCGCTTGCAAAACGTCTTCCTTATTGATGAGACCATTTTTACCGGTGCCAACTATAGATGCTAAGGCAATGCTCGACTCTTCCGCGAGTTTCCGAGCAGACGGGCTCGCTGACGGCGTCATCGCCACAGCCGAAGACGAGGTCGTTGACGAAGCCGAACTCGGTTGGCTCTCATCTGCGTCTTGCCCAGCCCCGTCAGCCGAACCCTCAGTTTCATTTTCACCTGCTTCAAATTCGGCTAAGCATTCCTCGGAACCCACTACCGCGCCAACCGCTTTTAGGATCTTGGTCAGCCGGCCAGCGGATGGCGCCACCACTTCTAAGACCACTTTATCGGTCTCGATATCGACCAGGATTTGATCCCGAGCAACCCACTGCCCGACCGCAACATGCCAAGTGGCAACCTCACCATCTGCAATCGACTCCGGAAATACGGGTGCGTTTATGTCCATGCGCTCTTAACTCCTGGCTTGAATCGTTTCAATTTCAGCGAACTCACCGTTTAAAGCCAGTGAGACCAAAGCATCCTGCTGTGCCTGGTGCAGGCCCATATTGCCCGCAGCGGCAGCCGCCGATGCCGCCCTACCCGCATACTTGAGATGTAGTTCTGCGACGTGGTTTTGTAATGCGCGCCGAATATGATGTTGGCTGCTATACCATGCACCCTGATTCATCGGCTCCTCTTGGCACCAAATGGCTTCCCTAACATTGACAAAATCCGCGAGCGCCACGCCCAAAGCATCTTGCGGAAATGGATACAGCTGCTCAATGCGAATAATTGCGACATGATCAAGGTTCAGCCGATCGCGCTCATGCTTTAAGTCATAATAAACTTTGCCACTGCACAAGATTAAACGGGTCACTCGCGCGTAGTTTATGGCGGATAAATCCTCAGCAATGACCGTCTCAAACGTACCGTCCGTTAAGGCCGTCAGACTGGACACCGCCTCCGGGTGGCGGAGCAGACTTTTCGGCGTTAAGACGATAAGCGGCTTTTTAGCTTGCCGGAGCATCTGCCGCCGCAACAAATGATAAATCTGTGCTGGCGTGGTCGGAACACAGACTTGGATATTGTGTTCTGCGGAGAGTTGCAAGTAGCGTTCTAGCCGGGCTGACGAGTGCTCCGGACCTGCGCCTTCATAGCCGTGGGGTAACAACAGCGTCAACCCAGATAAACGCGCCCACTTGTGCTCGCCACTGGTTATAAATTGGTCAATCACCACTTGGGCACCGTTGGCAAAATCCCCGAACTGCGCTTCCCAAATAACGAGCGTTTTCGGGCTGGTCTGGGAATACCCATATTCAAAAGCAAGCACCGCTTCCTCTGACAAAAACGAGTCATACAAGGCGAAGTCGCCAGGCAAACCAATCGCACCAATCGGCAAGATGGCCTCATCGGTCAGCTGGTCATGCAACACGGCATGGCGATGGGCAAAGGTTCCGCGCCCAACGTCTTGCCCCGTTAGCCGAACATTATGGCCCTCGCTCAAAAGCGTGGCATAGGCCATCATCTCTGCAAATCCCCAGTTGCAGGCCAGCTCCCCTGACCCCATTAAGGCTCGGTCTTTGAGAATTTTATCGACCTGGCGATGCACTGTAACCGAACACGCAAGATTATCGATCGCACCGGAAAGCGCTTTAAATTGCGCACTGTCAAATCGGGTATCAACCGGAGTGTCCCAATCTCGACCCAAATAGGGCGTCCAGTCAACATACAAACTCGCATTGGGCTCTTTGAGATAATCCCAAGCCACCGCATTGCCTTCATCTAAAGCGTCTCGATAAGCAATGATTCGTCGCTCGTACTCGGCCAGTTCAATGGCGCCCTCATGAATCAGCTTTTGTGAAAATTGCGCGAGTGTCGTCGGATGCGCGCGGATTGTTTCGTACATTTTTGGCTGGGTGATTGCTGGCTCATCGCCTTCGTTATGCCCTCGACGTCGATAGCAAACGATATCAATGACGACATCCTTCTTAAATCGCATTCGATAGTCGAGCGCCATTTGGGACACAAACAAAACGGCAACTGGGTCATCACCGTTTACATGGAAGATTGGGGCTTGCACCATTTTTGCGACTTCCGTGCAATAACGCGCCGACCGAGCGTCCTCACGTTTACTAATGGTGTAACCGATCTGATTATTAATAATAATGTGCAGCGTCCCACCCGTATAAAAGCCTCGGGTTTGAGACATTTGAAAGGTCTCCATGACAACGCCCTGACCCGCAAAGGCTGCATCACCATGAACGTTGATGGCAAGCACCTTGTCACCGACCGAGTCCCCGCGCCGGTCCATTCTAGCGCGAACCGACCCTGCGATAACGGGTGCCGCGATCTCAAGATGGCTCGGATTAAATCCAAGCGCCAAGTGCATTTCGCCACCGGGCGTCATCAGGTTAGAGGAGAACCCTTGATGATATTTAACATCGCCTGACCCTTCTGAGGGCTGATAGCGTCCTTCGAACTCATCAAACAGTGCTGCTGGATCTTTTCCAAGCAGATTAACCAAAACGTTTAATCGTCCTCTGTGCGCCATACCGATCACGGTTTCAACGACACCCGATGACCCTGCTCGATGAATCAGTTCTGCCAAACAACAGATAAATGTTTCGGCGCCTTCAAGTCCAAACCGTTTGGTACCAGGATATTTTTTGCCCAGATAGAGCTCGAGTCCTTCGGCGGCAAGGATTCGATCAAGCAGCCGTCGTTTGGTGCCATGGCCATAGTACGGCTTGGTCCGCGTGCTCTCCATGCGTTCCTGCACCCAGGACAATTCCTCTTGGTCGGAGATATGCATGTATTCCGCGCCAATGGATCCGCAGTAGGTTTCTTCCAGCGCTGCCACGATTTCGGACAGGGGCGCCTCAGACTCACCCATAGCCAGCGAACCAACCTGGAAGCGAGTATCTCGATCCGCATCTGACAAACCATGATATTCAAGCGTGAGCGACGGCACATCTTCTTTTATTTCAAGGCCAAGCGGATCAAGATCGGCCCGCAGATGTCCTCGGCGACGATAACCGTTGATCAACTCGCCGACGGCGAACTGTTTGCGCTCATGATTGGCTGAAATCGAAGACGCAGAGGCAGGTACAACCCGCGCTTGGTTTTTGGCTAAGAGTAGGAAATGGTCTCGGACTGTGGCGTGAGACAGATCCTGGCTTGCAGCGCTAGGATCTACCTTTGGGAGCTGATCGAAGTAGGCCCGCCAAGCCCCTGGGCAGCCTCTGGGTTAACAAGGTAATCCTCGAATAGCGCTTCCACATAGGCGGCATTACTGCCAGAGATGTGCCCGCTTTGCCACATCGATTCCATGGAGCCTTTGGACATGTTCGACAACTCTGTTTTCAAAGCCGCCTATTGTAGCCAACCTAGCCGTCGATCGATATCTCTTCGCACAGAAAAATGACCAAATTTGATTAAACTGCTCGTTCCATCAACATATTACGAATGTGACCAATGGCCCGAGTTGGGTTCAATCCCTTGGGGCAAACGCTCACGCAGTTCATGATGCCGCGACAGCGAAACACACTGAAGGGATCTTCAAGGTCACTTAATCGCGCCTCGGTTGCCGTGTCACGACTATCGGCTATAAACCGATAAGCCTGAAGCAAGCCTGCTGGACCAATGAATTTATCAGGATTCCACCAAAAACTCGGGCAAGACGTTGAGCAACAGGCACACAAAATACACTCATACAGGCCGTCCAGTTTCTCTCGATCTTCCGGGCTCTGCAGACGCTCCATCTTTGGTGGCAGCGTATCGTTTATTAGGTACGGTTGGACTTTCTTGTAATTATCATAGAATTGGGTCATATCGACGACCAAGTCTCGAATAACCGGCAGTCCGGGCAACGGACGAAGCTTCAATTTCCCGCCGCGCGCAACTTCCGATACGGGCGTAATACATGCCAGACCGTTCTTGCCATTCATGTTGACCCCGTCAGAGCCACAAACCCCCTCCCGACAGCTGCGCCGATAGGTCACCGACGCATCTTGTTCTTTAATCAGCGCCATAACATCCAACACCATGAGATCACGGCCTTCGGGGATCTCCACCGTGTAATCTGACATGTAGGGCCGATCGTCGGTCTCTGGGTTATATCGATATATACTGACTTGCATAATCTGTCCTTCGTCCAAAGCGTTTTTATTTTCAAAAAAAAGCGTTTTTGGTTTCAAAGCGCGCCTTTGTCTGTCGCGCTCGCTTCTCGTTTTCTAATGCGCTGGGCCATACTCAGCGTCAATACCTTCAAGTCGGTTTACAGGCCAGTGCCTTGCCTCACTTCAGAGTTAACGCACCCTCTTTCAAATGATTTCAGGTCACGCTCGAACCCAACCTAACGGAGCCATCAGGCCAAACAGTCTCTTCTAAGGCGCGTTCTATCCGACGCGGGCTTGCCATGGCGGGTTACGCCACGACACCCCTTTTAGTTCCCTAGTACTTTCGAATCATCGGCTCCATCGTGTCCATGATTTTTGGACTAAAATTCACGGCGCGCTGACTCA
>JGI20155J14468_10002741_pt1 | contig 12798 bp, 12 predicted proteins | sample COG_05_FD_14468 | JGI IMG/M metagenome (IMG submission 14468)
TTGGGTGATCTCATTCTCCAGCTCTTTGCGCTGGGCAATCATGATCTGCAGCTGCTCTTTGTCCTGGGGGCTCATCACCTCATCCTTCTCCAGGAGATTCTTGAGGATGCCCAGTCCACCCCGATCAGGGAGGAGGTCACCAACAGTGTCCAGGATGTGAGGTGCTTTGCCTTTCAGCCAGGAGCCCAAAGCAGTGCGCTTGATCGGCTTCTGTGTGAGGGGTTTCACACTGCAAGAATGTCAAGCCTAACCATTCCAGGGGTAAACTTGCAGCACAAGGAATTCAGATCCTTTTCAGTTGGAATCATTGGGGGTCAGAGNGGGTGNAGATANTCCGCCGGCTCCACCTGAAACGATTATGAAAACTGCCCGCATTCCCAGTGAGTGCCCGCTTTTTATTATCTGCAATAATTACCAACCTCACGCATCGAAGATGACTTCCGGGCGGATCAATTCACCTGTGCTGAAGCACACCCATTCTCGGTGGCCCTTTTTCATGTCGTTCAGCATGAAAACGTGCCCGTTGACGGCTTGTAGTAGGTTCGAAGTGCGCCACGTCGAACGTTCGCCCTTTTGCCGAAAGTACACACCGCCGGATGAAGGGGGCAACGACGCCAATTCTGGATCTTCCGCTTCAAGAAAATCCATGTTCATGCCGTGTCGCTTGGTGCCCACTCCTTGAGGCGCGTTGGCATCGAGCACCAACAATTCGAGATTCAGATGCTCTTTGATTTGAGCGAAAAGCAGGACGGTCAATCCTTCCACCGCCTCATACAACCCGGCATGAATGCGGCTTGTGCTGCCGTGTCCGCGCGTCTTGTTTCGAATGTAAATCATCCATTTAAACGCCTCTGCAATCGTAGGGTTGGAGGACATTTTTTCTTTCCAATTGAACGCTTCCTTCCAGTATTGGCGAATGGACACCATCATTTGTTCGGGGAGCGCAATTTGCTGCTGCATCAACTCAGCGTTGCGAACCAAATCGAATACCTTTCCAAACGGAAGCGAAAGCTGTTCCCGTTCTTGTTCGACGTGATCGACATTTTCCCAAACCAACGTCCATCGCGCGGTCAATTCCCAAATGTTCAACAACTCCAAAAATCGACTGGCCGGTTGGCCGAACTCGTGCACGCGTCGATGCAAGATATTCAGCTCCATGATGCCTCCTTGGTAAATCGAGCGATGCGCATCCATGCCCATCTCATCGAATGAAGCTCTGACACGCCGATTTAAATGGATGGGCTCCAATTCTACGAACTCCCCGAGGTTGGTTTCATTCCGGTCAAAAATCGGTTCATCAATGACGGAACAATAATATTCCAAAGACCCTTCGATGTAGGTCTCGAATGAGTGTAGATGATTTTCATTCCGCACTTGCAAGACCGAAAGATGCCGAAACGGCTTCTGAACATAATCATGGATGTTTCGAAGCATCCGGCCGGAACTCTCGCCGGGGGTGAGCTGTATCGTCACAATCGCCGCGTCCGAATCCTCCAAGATGCTCCCCACAGGTCGGTTTCCATCCTTGTCAAGGTAGTACTCGTGATAGAGCCAAGCCCAATTCATCCTACTTTCCAACTCCGCCAATTCTTTCTCATCCAACCAATTCCAATGGCAATCCACCCCGGTTGAAATACACACCACCTGTGGGAAATTTCCTGACTTTTGCCCGCTTCCATGGAACAACCATTCGCCCCAGCCATCCCAAACGCGTTTCAACTCAATCCACCAAAACAGCACCGGAATAGAAAGCGCATACGCTGCAAACGCTGTCGTCCAAGGCACCAATTTACTCCGCAAATTCAGCTCAGCTCTGAGCATAAAAATCTCCTTCAAATTCCTCCGCCAAAGCGAGCGGTATTCAAATCGATAGAGTTCGGTGTATTCTGGTTTTTCAAATGCGGACAGAAACAACAGAGCGGACATGCAAATGAAGGCAAGGCTTGCCTCTCCCGCAAAAACTAAGACACCCATATGCAGTGCACGGATCCTTGGAGACGAAAAATAGAAGCTCTCTGTTAAATAAAGAATTTGAGTTCGCTCGGCCGAATTCAATCCATCGATTCCATTGAGCCCTTGCGCAATGGCTCTTTCAAAATTGAAGTTCCGCTTCGCGCAATCCCAAGTTTCATTCAAAAACAGGAAAGCAGCGGCAAAGACAAACCATTGGAATGCATTGGGCAACATGTGATATGCCAGCCATCCAACATACAAAGCCAACATGACGCCGATGACTTGGGAAATGACGTTCGCGATGTATTTCTCCTTTCGGTCGCTCCGGGCTCTCGCAACCTGTGATTGGTAATCATCATAAACCCACGCCCACGATTCATATTGTTTTAAACGCTGGAATCGGTTGCCCTTATTGAAAATGACTGAACGAATCAGTGACCCAATAAACCGCCCAGGCATGGTGATAATCTGTCTAAGGTGTGGAAAGTCATTCCGTGTCATGATTTCCAGCACCATCATGGACAACCATCCGTAGCCGATGATGGGGTCGTCAGTGGCAGCAAAAACCGAAGCCCACCAAAACACCGGGGCCAACCCGTAACTCCAGTGGCCGCGAAATGCCCCAAAAAACCCCACCGCACCGAGTAAGACAAAGATCTCAGCCATCAGCCGAATTTAACCACAAAATCAGATATTTTTAGGGTCGGCGAAATGTCTATGGCAATTATTCTCCGTGTTTATGGGCAGGGAGCTATAGTTATTTTTGGAGTACTACATCCACGGGCTATTTGGCCTGGAATATATGGCTGGGACTTTCCGACTAAAGCTCCGAAAGCTTCAGTCGAGATTCCGAATAATTCTGTCAATTCTACTTGACCAAATCGGGGTTGATGGTGTTCGGCTTCTGTCCTGCTGGGTCCACCTGTACCTTGTGAAAAACTTGGCCCGCATCCCTAGTGTTTGCGGGCTTTTTCGTGCGTAAATTGCATCCATATCAAGGCTTTCAGAGCTAGGAGTTACTCCCAGTTTTTCCTAGGTGTTCCGAAGCAAGCCGAGATGAAATAGGGCCGCAAATAGGGCCGCAAAAACCGAAAAATAGGGCCGCATGAAGACGAGCATTTACTTCAAGAAGGATCACCGCCGCGATGATCAGTACGGACGGATTGAAATCCGACTTAACTGGAAAGGATTTAAGTTGTTTTAAAGCGCATAATCTTAACAAATGAAATATAAAGTTAAAACATCAGGAAAACTTTGTCATTATCAGTTTTCTAATATTACGGAAATAGAAGTTAATGACATTGAGTTTGGAGAAATGGATTATCACGCATTAGAGGATACCTTTCTCTTGGATAGGTCTTCTTTTGAAAATCAGAAGATTAGTGTAGATGATGAGGTCAAATTTGAAATATTTAATGAGAGTAATAATAAAATTTTAGAGTTTTATTCGAAAGACCTAGAACAAAACGAAGATGGAGGTAGTTGTTTTTGTCCAGAACCGCAATATAATGAGGAGTATAATAATTGTTTGGGGTCATTTAGTTACTTTAAAGGTGGGGGGGCAATTTTTGAATTTGAAACTAATGATGAATTAAAAGTTGAAAATTTTACCTATAGTTTAATTGTTTTTGAACTGGATGATGGAGAAATAACCTTAATGGATGATTTGTACTTCAAAAATAAAAAAATCGAAAATACTGATTTTGAAGAATCTTGGGGAGGAAACAGGATAGTTAAAATTTGGAAAGAAAACGGTGAAGTTTTTGATTTTAGTGAAGCTCGAGAGAAGGAGTAGAAAAAAATCCCGGCCGCGCAGGTGGGGAGCGCTATATTAAGAATCAGAAACGACCAGCATGATTGAAATTCGGCATCAATTTGAAACGAAAGATTGGTTCATTCCAGATTGGAAGTTGAAAGTTCTGATTCTTGGCACGTTCAACCCGCAATGCGGTGATACCGTAGACTATTTCTACGGCAGAAAGAAAAACCAGTTGTGGTCTTTAGTGAGTCAGTGTCTAGGTAAAGAACTCCACCCCAATCAAGGAGGTGATTTCTTCACTATGCTAAGAGAGGAAGGCATTGGGTGCATGGATCTCGTCCGCTCAATCCGTGTACCAGATGAGATAAAGGATGAGATCTGTGGCAAGGGGTACAGTGATCAAATGTTGTTTCGAGAAACCAATCAGCGGACGTACATGACGGATGAGATACTGGAAGTCATCGAGAAAAATCCGGATGTACGTGTCTTGCCAACCTGGGGCAAGGGATCCTTCAAGAAGAAGGATAAGCTTGAATTGTCGCGTATGCCCGAGTTGCCATTTTTGCATTCACCGAGCCCAGCGAGCCGGCAAGTAAAGTACGATGAGAAGTGTCGCCAGTGGTATGATGTCTGGCATCAAGGGAGGTGATCAGTTGAATTGACTCAATCCAGGCATGGGCTTCGATCTGTCTTATGTCATTCATGAAAAAGGGCACAACGGCGTGCCCTTTTTCATTCAAATCACCATGAATGGCTCACCACACCAAAGCCCTGTCAGGCTTTGTATTTGTCGCCAGTTAAAATGGCCTCAGCCAAGCCGCGCAAAGAACTGGGGGCTTTGTACTTGTCTCCTGTAATCAAGGCTTCGGCCAAATCCCTCAGATTTCCCGAGGGAGCCTTGTATTTGTCTCGACGAATCACGGCATCCGCAAAATCCCGCAGTGGTCCAGATGGGGCCTTGTATTTGTCTCCTTTGATCATGGCCTCCGCCAGATCTCTTAGATTTCCAGAAGGTGCTTTGTATTTATCACCCTTGATAATGGCTTCGGCGAAGTCTCTTAAATTTCCGTAAAGCATGGTTGTGTTCGATTAGAATTTAGAAGTTCTGTATTTCAGATTGAAACTGCAAATTCACGGGTGTCATTTCGACGTTGTCGTGGTCTGGTGCCGAAAGGGATAGGCCTTCTGAAAGAATTATTCTAATCGCAGGTGGATATCCGTATCTGATTTATTTTTACACAGCATCTCGGACCCTTACCTGTGCTTCTAAATCTTTAAGACATGCTTCAAAATGATATTGGATTTGTTTATCGGGATATTGATCAAAACTTCGAAAATCTCGAAAATGTAATTAAAGAATTAATGCTGCAACATCGAGACGAATCTGTAGCGGCACCGTTCTTTTATGACTGGGAACTTGATGATTTGAGGGGGCAACTGCCGTCATCTTGGAGTATTGAAATCAACGAAAAACTAAATGTTCCCAAGGACAAAATCAGAATAACAGTTGTCAACGCCTATTTTGATGCGAGTCGTCATTTTGATGATTATTTAGAAGAATTTGAAGGTGCTAACGTTAAGTTGATTGGTGAACCGATAGGTTGTATCAATCTGGATGGAGTAGACAACGAGGGAATAGTTGTAATTTCATCTATAGACGCTCCATATGATGAAGAAAATGAAGCCATGTTACTCGAATGTTTCAGCGCGAATGGAGAGTCCCCATATCAAATCGCTATTACACCCGGAGAGAAATGGAATTTTGCACCACAAACCTTTCCTTGCCCAGGAGAATATACAAGTGATGACTTCAAATTAGAGAAGTCAATAGTTGAGGAAATTTCAGCGCACATCAAAAATCTTATGCTATCCTGATTGGCAACCACACCCCAAATCATATTAAACACATTCAAACACGAATATGAAATACACACTAGAACTTTCAGGTAGGGGGCGCGAATGCAAACTGTACAAGGTCAATGATAGCGAGTGGAACAAGATGTGGGCACTTTACAAACAGCATGGTTTTAGCTTTGATGATTTGGATAATGCAGATGTGCTGAGCGAGTCTGGACTCGGCACTACCAGTGCCTCCACATTGTTCATGCAAGACAACGCCTTGAAAACTATAACTGGTCCGTTTGCTTTGCAAGGAGAATTTCAACTTGTGGTCCGCGATGAGAATGGCGGAGCCATATTTAATTCTGACGATATTGATGCAGATACCCTTCAGGAGGTGTTGAATTCCGGCTCTTCATCAAGCAGCAGCCCCTGCCTCACTGCGTCATTGATAGGCACAGGGCATGACGAAGACCTCTGGATCTGTGTTGCCGACATGATTAAGGGGGGCTTCTGGACGGCAGATATAGAAACTGAGATTGAGTTTAACCCTTCCAAACTCCAACTTGATCTCATGATGGTCGTTGAAGACCGCATCCATCTCTTGACAGGTGCTTCGTACGACGGGCAAAAACTAAATCCTGAATGGCTCGATGACTACACTAGCCGTGGCCTTGTCCTTGACATCAACTACCCCCCGAGCAAGTGGGGGCAATAATCATGGCCAAAGGAGTAGAATGCTTCATAGACCCGGGCATCGATTTTTCTTACCTGTCATCGGATCTTGCCACCACCAGCAAACACAAGCGATACAGTGCTTTTGAGAGGAGTGTCAGTTTCCGCCGGCCCCACAAGTTAACTAACTGATATTCAGCTAGTTAGGTGTTATTTTCAAGAAAAATTGCATCATTGGTTTTCAGCGTTTTAGTGCTCACCAAGATTTACCTGGGGGTACACTTTGGGGTACGAAATTCGTGTCTCGGGGGTACAAAAAAATGATCATGTGAGTGCAACAATTCGAGATGAGGAGCGTTCTCGAAAGCATGACCAATTCAAAATGGATTTCGTGTGGACTTGCGTTTGGCTTGGTGTCAGCTTCTGCAATCTGGAGCTCGTGCAACAAAGAGCCGCAACCTGAAGGAAGAACTGCTCTCGAACACGCCTACGAGTGTGAAGCAGTCCTGGGGCCATTGCCCCGGTTTTCTTGCGAGGATGCGGTGCCAGTGCCCGTGACAAAGAATGGCATCGCCCTGACGCTAGAGCAAGCAGGAGAAGGGGAGACCAACGATCCTAGCCTATGCGATTGTCCTGCGGCCTTTGGCAAGGCTTGTGACCCCGGGTTCAGAGTCGGCAGATACACCGGGCTGAATCAGGATGGAACGCCCAATGAAGATGTCGTGTTTCTGACCAATTGCCGGGATGGAGGTTTGGGCGTGATTGGGTACAAATTCTCGACTGGCGAGACGTGCTTCTTGCACATCAACAATGAAACAACGGGTGCGTTTGATTTGGACATCCCAAGGCCAGGTGAGGATGACTACAACAACAGTTGGCAATGGCCCAATGTGGTGGCGCATGACAACTGCCAGAACTGCCACATGGCCAGTCCCTTCCTGCATTCACCCGCCGTCGATCAGTTGAAGAATCCCGAGGATACTACAGAGCTTCTTGTGCCCATCACCGGAAATGGTCCGTATTCCATTGTAGGAGCTGAGTTTGGACCGTTGTATGAATCAGACATCGACAACAGCTGCACCTCGTGCCATCGTCCGCAGTGCACCGAACAATGGCAGAATTACCCGTTAGACGAGCTCCAAATGCCTGCGCCGTTTACCAATGCGACAGAATTCGACCACAGCTCAATCTCCAATGCCGACCGCCAGGCCATCCGCGACTGGTGCGCCACACTGGATTTCAACTGATTCCATCGTTGTTTGGGTTCCCTGAAACGCAATCAGGTTAACGTGATTGGGAGCGATTCAGTAGGGGTGCAAGCGGGGGTACAAGAGCAAAAATTCTTCAAAAACCCTTGTAAATACTGGCCCTTTCAAGGGGGTGTCGGATACCGCCGGCTCCACCAAGAAATAGTCACATGCTTGGAAAATTTTTAAGACGTACTACCTTGTAGTTCTCCAATTTTCACGACCTTTAAATACTCACTAAACTTACACTTTGACATGGGCATTTTTGGACCAACTAAAAAAGGAGGAGGCTTGGATATGCGATTCAAGTCAAACAGGGGGGGGTACTTGGGAAAAGCGGTGAGATTGACCCGAGCGCTTCAGAGTGGTTCAGAGGAAGAGGATACCAGATTCGAGCTCACAGAAAAAGAGAAAGAAGGAGCCAAGCTGCATTCCCGAATGTGTAAAATCACCGTCCCAGAAGGGAAAGACGAGTTGATTGAATTGTTGGATGAATTGGGACAATACATCAGTGACGAGCAGATCATGGCATTGAGCGGCATCACTGATTCCGCAGAAATAGGGTGGCATCCATATTTTGGTTCGGCCCAAAGACTCGCGCAATCGCTTTTTAGTGAGGCGTGCGAAAAACTAAAGGAACTTTCTATTGAGGAATCTCGGCCTTACGAGGAGTTGATGGAGCCGATCAGGGCGAAGGAACGGAGTCAAAGCAAAGTTCAAATGAAAAAGATGAAAAAAATTGCCGCTGTGGTAATTCTCCTCATCCTTTTTGCCATTGCAGTAAACGTCATCATGTGAATGGAGTCCATAGCTTGTTGTATGACACGACACATAAAATCATCACTGATCTAGAGAAAGGATGCAAGGCTGGAAGGAGATGGGGGTATGTCAAAATTCGCTTGAACTGGGGCTAGCGAATAGCCGTGTCCCCGAGTGTATGGCGGGTCTAACTTTGGGCAAAGCATGAATCAAACTGACATCCAAGATTTCCTTCAGGGGCTGCAGTCTCCGGTTAACGGCGATGCGCTTGATGCGGTGGTGGCTTGCTGCAGTTTTATTCAGCTGACAAGGGGAGCGAAATTGATTGAGACGGGGAGGCGGCACCCTTTTTTGTATCTCATTGTTCAGGGCAGCGTAAAATCCTATTATCTCAGTGAGGGAAAGGAGGTCTGCACGTGGTTTGCATTTGAAGGTGAAGTGGTGTCCACCATGGGGACGTTCGCGGGGCACCCTTCTAACGAAACGGTTGAATTGCTCGAGGATGCAGCATTGATTCGGATACACGTCAAGGATTTCAAGGCACTCTCCATCAACAGGGCCTCTGTCGCCCGTTTGATTACGGAGTGGGTCATAGAGCACGCCATCTTCTTGGAGAACCTGTTGTATTTGCAATCCTTGCCGGTCAAGATGCGATATGAATATATCCTCGAGGCACGACCTGAGATTCTGCAACGGGTATCATTGACCGACTTGGCTTCCTTTTTGGGCATGAGCAGGGAGTCATTGAGCCGAATCCGTTCGGCTCGATGACTTTGTGACTTAAGTCAAAGGAACGGGGTCGGGGGATGCGGACATTTGTGGCATGACCATAAATCTATTTGCGATGAACAAGAGTGCCTCCTTCGTTTCTGTTAGCGTCCTGCTTCTGTTAGTCATTGCCGCTTCGGTGATGGCATGCACCAAGAGCAAGGAGCCCACGCCTTGTGTCAATGAGGAAGTGAAGTTTGAAGGGCATGTGATCGTTGTGGGGGCAGGGGCTTCGGGCCTGGCGGCAGCGAAGCGGTTGGAGGAAGAAGGCGTCAGCTTTCAAATTCTGGAGGCCTCAGACCGGTTGTGTGGCAGGGTACAGAAAAATGAAGGATTCGCCGATTTCCCGATTGACTTGGGCGCGGAGTGGATCCACGAAGACAAGGCCATCCTGAACTACCTTCTCCATGGGGAAGGGGGTGAGCCCGATGCAGAGACCATTCTCTACCAGCCGATGGACGTCGATTACGCCGTCGGTTCCATGGTATATCCCATTTCCGAGCAGGACATGGAAGCGTACTATGAGGATTACATCTTGGAGTACAAGTTCAAGAGCACTACGTGGTATGACTTCCTTTACGAGAACTTTGCCCAGGGGGTAGAGGATCGTGTGGCCTTGAATGCAAGGGTGGCTGAGATTGACTACTCTGGAGACCAGGTGAAGCTGACCACAGACGAGGGAGTGGAATACTTCGCCGATAAGGTCATCTCAACGGTGTCTGTTGGGGTTCTTCGGTCCAATGGCATTGTGTTTGAACCGCCGATGCCTGAAGAAAAGTGGGAGGCCCTCCAAGATGTGGAGTTCCTGCCCGGTTTCAAGCTGTTCTTGAAGTTCTCAGAGCAGTTTTATCCCGATGTAATTTCAGTAGAGACATCTAGTGGCGAAAAGACGTTTTATGACGTCGCATATGGCAAGGAGTCAGAGAACCACATTTTGGGACTGTTGTCGACCGGAAGCTCTGCAAAAGCCTATTATGAATTGGAGAGTGCAGATGCGATTGTGGACGCAGCGCTGCAAGAGCTGGATGGGTTCTACAATGGCGCTGCATCCCAAGCTTATCTGGGGACTTACCTCTATCAGGATTGGGGGCAACACCATTGGACACAAGGTACCTGGACATCCGACCTCGATGCATGGCCTGAGGCGTTGGGAGCCCCGCTGGATGACAAGGTGTTTTTTGCCGGTGAGACCTTAAACCCTGTGGACGAGATCGATGGCTTCATGATCATTCGCGGCTCCGTGCAAAGCGCCATCCTCTCTGGCTACGCGGCTGTGGATCGCGTGTTAGACTGAACAACGCATCGGGCTCCCGCTCTCTGAAAGGCCTGAAATCATTGGGGGTCAGAGGGGGTGTCTACACTTCCGCCGGCTCCACAAGTAAGCAGCTATCTTCTGACTAATTTGAAGGTTGTCTGATTGGTTTTGTTTATGATGGTCAAATAGTACATCCCTGGGTTTGTTGCAGGCATTTGTACAGGACCTAAACACTTTCCTTCGATGACATTTCGCCCCAAGAAGTCATGCACGACGAAGTATTCATCGCCGCGCAAATTCTCAACGAATATTTCATCTGAGAACGGATTCGGGTAAACCTGATACCCTTTTTCGAAAAGGTCCTCTTCAACATTTGTCGAAGAAGTGCACGAACTGACATCAATTTCGCTGTACAAATTGGGGTCTTGGTTTGGGTCTTCGACCGTGTTGGCCATCATTGAAATTTTGACGATTTCATCATTGATAGAAAAGCACAGTTGGTGAAAATTATCGTTGTCATTGATGTCTGCGATAGAAATCGGTGCATGCGGTACCAGAACTCCAGAACTGTCAGAATAGCCAGTGTAGTACTGAAACAAGTCAGACTCGGCATCACCACTAATGTAGGGTGTGACGCCACCGTTCCAAGCAACTTGAATTGTTTGTGTTCCTGAATTGCATTCATTCAGATCACCCTCAATTTTTTGGGCAAAAAAGAGACTTGGACCATCAGCAAGCGGAACCACATTCGTGGTGGTCATTCCGTTCAGGTTGATGATTTCTGCACAAGCGGACTCTCCGGAGAAAGTTTCCGTTGTAAACAGTTCACCTACAACGCTTACTTCGACAGGGGGATTGGTAACCGCTGTACCAAATTCACCCAAGAGAAGCACCGTTCGATTCTCTCCGTTTTCATTGGCCGGGGCCAACAAAGCACAGATTGGGGTATGCACATTTCCAAGGCTATCGATAACTTCAAAATCAGTTTCCGACAAACTGGATGCATCCAGTGGGAATTGAAAATTGACCGGCATCCCATCCAACAGGCTTCCAGGTTGATTGCACAACATACCTGGAAGTGCATTGTCAAGTCCAAAAAAAGCCGACACAAGGGTGTCTTGTGATTTGGCATTTCCAACAGAAAACAAAATTGCTGTTGCTGCAACTGCGATTATTCTTCTCATATCATTTGACTTTTTGTGCAAGCTAATCACTGTTCATAAACCAGGGGAGCGATAAGGGGAGCGGATGTGGTGAATCTCTGCAACACCCGTAAAAGTTTGCAGTTCAATGAGCATAACATAAAGCCGCCGGCTCCACTAAATATGCTAATTTCTTTGGGAGCTAATAATGTTAATGGACATTGATTTTCTGCTGATGAGTAAAGGTGTTGGTTCGATATAATATTTATATATGCCCATTATTGCGTATATTACAAACCGAATTTTTGAGAATTAAAGGTTTTTCACCAGGAATCAATTTCAGCCTTGAAACTGACAACGGGTATCATCTGTTGTTATCTCAGGAATAGAATCACTTGATGACGACCACACTTGTTTTGCTAATCGCTCGTAGAAATTCTTGCTTATGATGTTTTCATTCTTTCACATTCAGCGCCCTACTCATTCAGCGCCCTATTCAGCGCGCCCCAGAGCGGACAGCCGCTTCCCGTTGCCTTCCTGTGTGCTCTCGGTCAAATCGCAGTGTGTCGCTCTTCTTTTTCATCCTTCTGCTGCTTTCCGGCGCACTGAGTGCTCAGGTGGGCATTGGAACAACCACTCCTCAAAAGGACTTGGATGTTGATGGCACCTTCCGAGTTTCGGGTGCGATGACGTTGGGTGCTACTGAGATCACCTCCACGGGTGCCGAGTTGAACTTGCTTGACGGCAATACGGCGGCAACTTCCACGGTTGTCGTCGGCGCCGACCGAGTTGTCTTCAATGATGACGGCACCATGAAGCAAACAGCAATGTCGGATTTGTTGACCTATTTCAATCTGAACCATCGACTCGGGATAAAAATCTCATCAGATGGGCTCAGACATTGACGGCGAAGCGGTGGATGATCGGAGCGGAAGCAGCGTTTCGCTCTCCAGTGACGGGAGCACCGTGGCCATCGGGGCGTATTATAACGACGGCAACGGCTCTTACTCCGGTCACGTCCGTATTTACGCATGGAATACCGCTACAAGTGCTTGGGAACAGCAAGGCGCTGACATCGACGGCGAATCGGCGGGTGATCGGAGCGGCTGGAGCGTTTCCCTTTCCTCCGACGGCACGACGGTTGCCATTGGGGCGTATTTAAACGATCTCAACGGAGGTGGAACAGATGCCGGGCACGTGCGGATTTACACGTGGAGCGGCAGTTCTTGGGCACAACAAGGTTCAGACATCGATGGCGAAGCGGCGTATGATCGGAGCGGTATTAGCGTTTCGCTCTCCAGTGACGGGAGCACCGTGGCCATCGGGGCGCATTTTAACGACGGCAACGGCTCTTACGGCTCTTACTACGGTCACGTCCGTATTTACGCATGGAATACCGCT
>JGI20155J14468_10002745_pt1 | contig 12788 bp, 7 predicted proteins | sample COG_05_FD_14468 | JGI IMG/M metagenome (IMG submission 14468)
ATAAAGAGAGAAGCTACTGAAAAATTCCCATAAATACCTAGATATATTTTCAAAAAATCCTAAATCTTCATTTATTTTTTCGTATTTACAATATATAATATTACCATCATTATCTTTTTTATCAACAGGTGATTTAATATAAACATAAGTATCATCTTTATTTTTTTTTATTTGTTTTTCAATATATGAATAGTCATAATAATAGATTACATATCTAAAATCATTATAATTGTTTTCATCATAACCTTTAATATCGTCAGTAAAATTTGGATTATCAAATTTTCCTTCTTTATATATTTTAAATGTATTTGTTCTTTTATATCGTATATCCTTATTCTTGTTTAGTAAATAAACATAATTTATCAACATATAATTATAAATTGTGTTTAATTTGAAAAATGGTGAGTTATTATAGGTATATTCTTTTCTAATTGCATTAATACTATACACGCTATACAATGTATAATTTATTATTGCAATTACTGTTATAATAAAAATTAATGCTATTATTAAATAAATTATATAACCTATTACAATTGTAGTATTTTCATTATCCATGATTTTATTAATCCCTTAATTAATATCTATAAATTAATAATCATTGCTCCAATTATCAAAATAAATAATGTGAATAATACAATTAGTGTTTTAAGATAATCTTTTAACCACTCTTCATATGTTATATTAATCCATCCAGTTTCTAATATAAAAAATGTCAATGCAAATATTGATGCTATAAATCCAGACATTGTTATAAATAATAACCATATTTTATAATATATTGTATTATCTTCATGATAACTATTGATATTTCTAGAATATTTTGATATTCTATCTTTTATTTCATTATACTTAACTTTTAATTTTTCACTACTAGGTAATCCATGTTCAAGTTTAGTATTATCAACATTAAAATCTGGACTAGCAAAATCAGGAGGATATATAAATAAATTTTTATTTGTTATTTCTTCATATTCGGGTAATATAACATTTTTTTTAGGATTATTAAGCATATGATAAAAACATTTCTCAGTTGGTGGAATATAATTTGCGTTAGGTTCAACAGGACTTGGTTTTAATGATTTTATTTTAATTGTTTTAAAAGCAGCATCTTCACTTACTATATAGGTTATCATTAATTTCAATCTATTATCAATATCTTCTTTAAAAAAATACTTCATTACATTATTTACATCTCCACCTCCATATTTTTTTATTGCATTTTCACTTTTAATAAAATTAGATAATTTTTTGGGCAAGCTATTACCATCATTCTTAATTAATTCTTGATATAGTTCAGGTATTATATATTTTTCAAATTCATCATTTATCTCCTTCATATTACCGTAAACTTCTGTATCAATAACATTTAAATTATTATAATAATTATAAATATAATATATTAATATTAAAAATACTATCAATATATAAATTGATAAATATTTTAAGAAATTATAATCAGTTTTATTTGTTAAATCATAATTAAAATATTTACTATATCCAACTAACTTTATTTCTTTAATAATTCTTACATATGATAAAGCATCAACAATATAATTAAACCAAAATATAATAAACAATATAAAATATATTGTAAACCACATTAATGTTTTTTGATCAACAATCAATGAATTAGTTTCATATAAATTGCAATATTTTTGATATAAACTATCATTATATGGAGAACATGAATTAACTGGTTCTGATAATATATTATATCTACTTATTAAAAATTGAATGATATCTAGTAAATTCAATAATAATATTGTTAAAAATATTAAAATAATTACAAACAAAAATATATTATCTATTATTCTTGTATTATCACTATTGTAAACTCTAATAGCAGTATCTACTAAATCGCTAAAACTCATTTGTTAATCTTAATATATGTATTTATAAAATATTAAAATAAAAATAATTTATATTGCTTTAAATATCCATAATAGTAAAAATATTGCTATTGGATAGCTAATTCTTAATAATAACTCTTGAAAATCAGTTAATACATTATCTCCAATATATTTGCTTATATAATGTGTTATCATTCTATCAATTGATATACCTAGAACAATTACTAATGAGAATAAAGCAAGTTTAATAATCTCTGTTTTTTTCATATTCATTTTATCCATAAAAGTGTATTCAACACGTCTTCTCGAATTACTATCTTCTTTTTGCACAGGTTTTTGTTGTTGTACATGTTGAGGTTGTTGTTGCATCTGTTGTTGTTGCATCTGTTGTTGTTGCATCTGTTGTTGTTGCATCTGTTGTTGTTGCATCTGTTGTTGTTGCATCTGTTGTTGCTGTTTTTCTTCTTGTTCCGTACTAGGTTGTAAAGCCATTTTATGTAATTGTTGGCTTGATAATTGCGAAGAATACATTCTTTCACCTTCTCTTTCTCCTATTTGGTCACCTATCAAATTATCATCTGAACCATATAATAAATTTAAATCAGTCATAATATCCTACTTATATAAATATAAATTTATTATTTATAAAATAAATAATCTTTTAGTATAACAGATTATAATAATAAAAATATGGATTATGAAATGATATTCAATTATATATCATTAATATTAGCAATTTGTATTTTCATTGTAATGTTATATATTTGTTATAGTAAAAATACTATTGAAAGATTTGAAACAGAAGGTGAAAAAGTAACAGCTACTGGAAAAGCTAAAATTGGTGGCGTTTCAAAAGTAGAGGTTACCAATGGTGGTTCTGGTGTTGAAGAAGGTACTACTATTGAGTTTTCTGAACCCGAAGAAGAAGGTGGTGTCAGGGCAGAAGGCACATCATTAATAGCTGATGGAAAAGTTACAGAAATTAAAGTAACAAAGAGTGGCAGTGGATATACATCAGCACCAAAAGTTAATTTTAAAGGAGCAGGAACAGGATTAGAAACAATAGTAAAACTTGGTGCTATATCTAAAATAGAAATGACAAATCCGGGAAAAGGTTACGTTTATGTACCAACAATAGATTTTGGAGAAACTCCATTGGGTGGTGTTAAAGCAGAAGCAACGGCTATTGTAAAAAATGGTGAAATAACAAGTGTTACTATTGATAATGGTGGTGAAGGATACAATTCAGATTTTGATGTAACATTTCAAAGTCCACAAGATGCCGAAGATGATACTAACCCATTTCTTTCACTAGGTGACAAAAAAAAAGAAGTTTTAAAACTTTTAGAAGATTGTGCCAAAATAACAAAAGATAAAAAAGATAAAATTAAAAAAAGTATTGAAGATGATAAATTAAGAAAATTAGAAGTTGAAGAATTAATATCAAATATTAAATAAGTAAATTAATCTTCTTCTGATGAAGAAGATTCATTCTCATTAACGAAAAAATTATTGTATTGTTGTAATAGCATACCTTCTTCACTATACATATTTTCTTTTTTCTTATAATCCATAATATTATCTCTGGAAAAATCTTCTTCATCATCATCGCTATCTCCTTCTATTTCTTCTTGATTATATTGATATTCAAGATAATTCATTTTATATTCAGGATTTAATAGTGATCCTTCTGGAAATTTTTTCTGTATTGGTTCATAATAATATATAGCAAACACAATATTATGATTTACTCCTTTAAAATCATAAAGTGTTCCATTGTTTGTTTCAAATCTAAGTGTCATTTTTGCTAACTTACCTATTGGGTGAAACTCTCTTACTGGTAATTTTGTAATACTTAATCTTTCACTATTAATACCTACACTATCAACACGAAATTTTGCCAAACCTAATGTATATTTAGAATATGATAATGAACCATATAAATGCTCTTCAATCTCTGGACATTTCATGACAATATATTTATTACCAATAAAATATATAATACCAGGTGATACTATTTTATATATATCTACTTTACCATAATCAAAGTATTTAACTTGATTATCATTTAAGACACTATGAAATATTTTCACCATATTATCATTATATCTATAAATATCTTTGTATGTATATCTACCTTGTGTATTTTTATTAGCATACAAATCAAATCCTAAATTTTCAGATATCGTAGATCTTTTCATATCTAAAATAAAAGGTTTTTGTGAATATATATCCATTAAATTTGTTAACTCTGATGGGTCAGAGTGTTCTTTGAAACCTATTTCAAAATTATTTAATTCATCATAATTAGTAAAAAATGTTTTTAGTGTATAATCACCTGGCATAATGTCCAATTTTTTAAATACATCTTTGTAATTAATTGTTTTTTTATGACCAAAACCAAAATTTTGCAATGTATTATCAATAATTTTATTCATTTTATACCATATTATTAAGTTACTTATAGTATTGCTATGATTATTATAATAACAATCATATACCTCTTTTTCATTTAGTACTCTATTATATATTTTAAAATCTTTAATATTTAAATTTTCCGTATCCCAGTCACCATCATGTAAATCAAAGCGTTTTCCAATATATTTATCTGTATAAAATACATTTTTTATTCCAATAGATGAGAAATGTGTTTCTAATTTAGTTGATATATTATCTTTTATATGTATATGCCATGTGTTATTTTCAGATATTGTCCATACAATATGAGTAAAATTATCTAAATTAATATTATAGATTATTTTTTTATTAGTATCATTACCAATTTCAAACAATAAATCATAAATTTGGTTTTCTTTATCTAGTCTAATTAATTTTACTATTATTGGTGCATTTTCAGATGTTTTTGGATTTATTAAATGATTATAGCTGAAATATAATAAAGTATATGAATTATTATCACCAATAGAATTATATAATGAAAATGCAGTTAATTTTAAACTAATTGTAATTCCTTTTGTTTCTCCACCTATACCACCTGAATTATATATATTGTATAAATTTACTACATTTTTAATATATACATATCCTTTATCATTAATATTTAAAAATTTATTATCTACTATCGAAGCATTTGTTATAACTGCGTCGGCTTCTATTTCATCTGTCACGCCATCTTTTATAAGACTATCATTATCATCTTTACCAATATAATAATATATTGAATTATTATCTGTATCCACATTATACATCGTTCTTGGTATACTTGCATCAATAATTTCCATACCTATAATATTTTTAAAAGGCGTACTAAACTCAACAACATAGTTGTTTGGGTCTGGGTAAATAGTTCTATCTCTATCACTACTATCAATTAAAAAAGTATATGTTTGTTTAATACTATTTGCTTTCAAATAATTAACGTCTTCTATAGACATATATACCTCTATTATTAATTAATATTGTATTGTTTTATATAAAGCATTTTATATTTTGAGTACATAATTTTAATAATCTCTTTAAATTTTAAAGTTTTATAAAATTTAAATAAAAATAAAATTATGTACTCAAAATATTGTTTGTTTTAATGATTTACCTTTCCCCTTAATTCTCTTTAATTTGGTTTTTAATTTTGGAAAGTATTTAATTATAAAATGTGTAATATCATCATCATTTCTACATTTATATATTTTCAAAAAATCATTGATATATACATATAATATTGTTTTATATACAACATAACAATAACAATTTGTTTTTTCAAACCATTTGTAATCACCTTGATGGTCTAATACATTTTTAGCAATTTTTAAGCTATGTTCTTTATCTTTTTTTAATAACTCTTTAAATTTCTTGCCTGTTTCAAGTGAATAAAATATTGTATTTAATATACATGCAAAAGTTTCAATGATGGCTTCATTTGGTATTAGTAATTGTCTTTCACTAATATTGCTGAGTTTTTTTAATATTTGCAAATTATGAGGTTTCCAACCATCGTAATGCATAGTAATATTATGATGTAATAACTCATGTAATATTACTTTTTCATAATCTTGATATCTTACTATATATATATTATTACCATTTATGTAAGTAAATCCACCATTTATATTTACAGNATTTACACTCATATGTTTTTTTGGTAAAGTACGCTTACCAGGATACATAATAATATAATAATTGAAATCTTTTATTATATTATATAATTGTGCTGTAAGATATACACGATAAATGCTTTTACATAAATGTTCACGTTTTTTCCTACTTATAGTACCTTTTACAATAATATTGAATGTAATATTTTTATAAGATATTCTGTAACATTTATTACAAGAATTATAATAATCTATTACAAATTTCCAATAAAAAAAACTATCATTTAATAAAAGTCTCTTGACATCACCAAAATAACTGCAATCAATTTCTTTTATTATACATTCTTTTATATCAAATTTATAAGCGGATTTAAACACACGATATAAAATATCTAAATTTCCTGGACAATTAATATTCATTAGAAATAAAAAATTGTTTAGACTCCTTAATAATATTAGATATATATTTATCTTCTTTTAGCTTTGTTCCAATAAATAATAACTTAGATGACATCATTTCAGTTTTGCTATTGACACTATTTGTTTTATTTGCCCAATGTATAGATCTTTCAATAAATAACTTACATACATTGTTTCTTATTGCATTTTTTAATTTTTCACATTTTTTATCAGTATACCATATATCATTTTCAAAATACTCCCATACATTATTTTCAATATATCTAAAATCACTTTTTAATATTTTATATATAGCATTTGCTATATCATAATCACTATTATTTGTAATACAATCGTCTATAATTTTATTCATTAAATATATAATATATATATAAAATAAATAACATAATGCTTATTTATAAAAATGTTAAAGGCGATAAATGTAGTGTTGAAAGCTCTTTAAAAGAATGCAATAAGGCTTTAAATCCAGATAATGCTCAAACATTCTTGAAATTTGAAAGATGTATTAATTTAACTTTTAAAGAATATGATGAAAAAGAATATATAAATGACAATATTTGTTGCATTGAATTTGAAACTACAATAGATAATATTAAAAATGAAATTAAAAATAGAATACGCAATATTCCGAGAGTTGATGCTTTCCAGGGAAAAGTCCCATTGCCTGTTTATGTGATGATAGCAAAAGTTATAGAGTATGATCCAAATGATAAAAATGCAAATACAATTAAAGTATTTTTAGACGAATTGGATGATGTAAATATGGTTAAAAGTTTAAACAAAATACAAAATTCATTCAAAAAAACTTCTTTGGTTAAATATACATTTCAAGGTAAATACAAAGTAGTAATTTATATACCAAATTTTATGAAAATTAAAAAAGGAGCTAATAAAAATAAATATACCTATTTTCCATCACTTGAATCAGTATCTCAGCAAAATAAATGGATGAACTTTGTTGTTAGTAAAAAATCTATGTATTTTCGCGCAGTTAAACAAGATACGGATTATACAAAAGAAGTAATTGATAAAATTGGAGTTGATGAATATTATGATTTATCACCACGTGATAGAAGAAAAAAACAAAAAAAAATAATTAAAAAAAACAGAGATAATTGGGAGAACGATTTATTATTTTATGAACTGGAAAAAACATGCTTTAATATGGGGTGTGTATCAGATCTTGGTGAAGATTTTGAAGAGTTAGTTCCTAAATATAGTATGGATGGTGCAGAAATGGATAACAATTCAAAGAAAAAATCACCATATTATCCATCTAAATGTTTTCAAACTAAAAATTATAAAGATTACATGTTTGATGATAGTGGAGAAGGAGAAGATGATGCCATTGAAAAAAAAGAAAAATATGCAGAAGAAGCCATTGATATTATGAAAGAGAAATATGAATCAGCAGAAGATGCAAAAAAAGCTATGGAAAATAATGAAGAGCCTGGTGAAGATTATTTTAGTGGTTCATTTGATTCTTTAATTAAAACCTCTGTATCAGAAGCACGAAGTGAAGTTTATGATAAACCAGGAAAAAAACCGCATCAATATTCAAAAGCTTTTAATAATAATATATTAAAAGATTTTGCTAGACGTAATAACAAATATCCTGGAATACCCGAAATGACATTTCGTTTATATAAATTAGAACAAAATAACAGCGAATTTAAAAGTTTATTTCATTATATGCCATGGGGGGATATGTTACTAACACAAGAATATGTATTAAATGAAGGTGAAATAATAAGAATGGATGATCCAGTCATTGATAAAAAAACACTAAATGTCAGTATAAATCAATTAGCATTTAAATCATTTAATAATAGATTTGAAATTAAATTTAATAGCAATAGTATATTAACTGTATATGATAATGGAAGAAATATTGGTTCTTTAAATGGAGCACAAAGCATAAATATGTCACCATTTAAAAATAGAGTTTTAAAATGCGAACTCAATAATATTCATATATATGGAGAAGATGTTCATGAACAAAATGACAATCGAGGTACATTACAATTAACTATTAAAGATTCAAAAGCAAGAATACCATGTAGTATAATTGTTGATCCAAATAATGGAAGTTTAGTAATTTATGATTTAGGATTTAATGTAGTTAATTAATATAGAAAAATTTTATTAATAGATAATAATACAATATATTAGGAAAGTATGATTAGTAGCGAATGGGATATATTAGATTTATATTTTAAAGATCATAAATATCCATTTACTGGACATCATTTAGATAGTTACAGAGATTTTATTAAATCCCAAATACCTTATATCATTAAATCATATAATCCTATAACAATGATTAAATACGATGATTATGATAATATAACTATGAAAGTTAATTTATACGTTGGTGGAGAAAATGGTGATGAAATTTTTGTAGATAGACCAACAACATACGAAAACGGCACCCCTAAACTAATTACTCCTAATGATGCACGCATGAGAAATTTAACATACGAATCGCATATATTTGCAAAAGTATTTATTAAAATAACTACACATGATTCAGCAAAAGAATTTACTAAAACTTTCAATAATGTTGCTATTGGTAGTATACCTATTATGCTTCATAGTGATACATGTATTTTAAAAAATCAAGGTTCTAATATTTTACGTAGATTAGGTGAATGTCCTTATGATACTGGTGGGTATTTCATTATTGATGGTAAAGAAAAGGTAATTGTCGCACAAGAAAAAATAGTTACAAATAAGCTATTTGTTACAAAATTACATGACAATAATGAAGGCTTTGGATATAAAGGTGTAATAAGATGTGTTGCTGATAAAGGTGCAATGGCACCAAGAACAGTAGAATTTTATTATGTTGAAACACCAGTTATTGATGCCATGTCTAATGAAGATATTAAAATAAAAAATTCTACTTTAAAGGATTTAAAGGACTATCTTTATGGTTCAATATATGTTTCACTGCCATCATTTAATGGTAAAGTACCTTTATTTATACTATTTCGTGCATTTGGTATTGAAAGTGATAAAGAGATATATAATACTATATTTGGAAATAAACTAAATGATAATGAAAGAAACTACTTTGATGATTTAATAAGACCTTCTATAATGAGCACGACATATATTGAAGATGGTTTTGAATATAAAATTTATACACAAGAAGATGCTATAAAATATCTCAGAAATAAAGTTAGATATGGAACTTTTGAGCATGTTAAATCTACTTTAACAATGGATGTATTTCCGAATATATCAGATTTCAATAGTAAAGGAAAATATCTAGGATATCTTGTATTACAATTTATTAAAACATTTATCAATGTAATGCCTATTAGTGATAGAGATAGTTATATTTATAAACGTGTTGACATTAGTGGTTTTATGCTATCAGAGTTATTTCAAGAAGCATATCAAAAGTTAAGAGATAGTATCCGTAACACGATGGATAGTATGTATTATTATGGTTCATGGAAACAACAAGATAATTATGATAATTTCATTAATGAACATAATATTTATAAATTAGTTTCAGCAATGATAGTAACAGATACCTTCAATAAATCTTTAAAAGGTAGATGGGGTCTTGCAACAGATGAAGATCCTGAAATGGGTAAAGTACAAGATTTATCACGCATTAGTTACATAGGATATATGTCACATTTGCGTCGTGTTAATATACCAATAGATAGAAGTATTAAAATAACAGGGCCACACAGATTACATTCACAACAATGGGGAATGATGTGTCCATTTGAAAGTCCTGATGGTGGTTCAATTGGATATCTTAAAAATCTATCATTACTTGCTAAAATAACAGCAGGTTTAAATATAGATAATATTGAGCAATGTTTAATTGATATTGGTATTATTCCATTGAAAAATTATAATTTATATACAAATAAAAATATAACAAATGTATTTTTAAATGGAACTCTATTTGGTATTACAGGCGACCCCATATTTGTAACACAATTACTTAAAGCATTTAGAAGAAATGGATTAATCAACATATTAATATCTATATCTTGGCATATTCCAACAAATGAATTACGTATATTTACAGAAGCAGGTAGACCATGTCGTCCTCTACTTATATTAAAACCCAATAAATCAGGTGATAACGAAATAGCAGTATATAAACACAAATATACAAATTGGTTTGATATGTTAAATGGGTTATCTATTAAATTAAACGATGACGAAAAAACAGATGATTATTATTATAGAGATATATATACAAACCCTCTTGATATAAGTATTTCTAAACATACTTATTCTGCTACTGGCGGTGCTAGTTATAATTCTTCTGAATATGATAGTAAATATTATGAAACAAATTATCAAGGTGGAGGACAAGACGATGCAAATGAAAGTCTAGGAGGTGTTGAAGAAGAAGGTATTTTTAATTTAATAACTAAAAAATTATTTAATTATGAAGGAGGTAAAAAAGAAGAAGATTACAACGATAATGAAGATGATGAACATAATAGCTATTATAGAGATAAATATAAGAAAATATTAGCTGTATTAGAAAATAACGCAGCATGTATAGAATATCTTGATAATGATGAAACTGACACGTGTTTAATTGCAATGAATAAAGAAGAAATTACCCCATATCATACACATTTAGAAATACATCCTTCAACTATATTAAGTGTTGTAAGTGGTAATATTCCAATGTGTAACCATAATCAATCTGTGCGTAATGTTTTTCATGCTGCTCAATCTAAACAAGCAATAAGTATGTATGCAACTAACTTTAATAATCGCTTTGATACTATGAGTTATGTCTTACATTATCCCCAACGTGCAATAATAAATACAAGAATAGCACAATATACATCAAGTGATACTATGGGGAATGGTTTTAACACAATAGTAGCAATAATGACATATTCTGGATTTAATCAAGAAGATAGTATTATGATAAATCGTGCTACAATTAATAGAGGTCTTAATTCACTTGCATATTATAAATCTATTACAGCAACTTCTAAAATTATTTCTCAAAATGAAAGAACTATATTTGGAAATCCTATTAAAATGAAGGAAGAAGGAATAAAAGTTTTGGGAATTAAAAAGAGAGACTATTCTCATATCAACGATAAGGGATTTATTAAAGAAGGTACATATATACCACAAGGCCAAGAAGTTATTATTGTAGGTATGTTAAGTGTTAAAGAGATTTATAAAGAGGTAAAACGTGGTGTATTTATTGAACAAGTCAAAGAAACTATATATACAGATATATCAATAAGTACTGATAATTCACTTTATGGTACAATTGATAAGGTTTATATATCAAATAAATTGGCTGGTGAAGATTCTATAATATGTAAAGTTAGATTTTTAAAAATTAAAAAACCTGAATATGGTGATAAACATGCTTCGCGTCATGGTCAAAAAGGTGTATTGGGTATGATTATACCAGAAGAAAATATGCCATTTACAAAAGAAGGTGTTAAACCAGATATTATTATAAATCCTCATGCTATCCCTTCAAGAATGACGATAGGACATTTAGTAGAATGTATATTTGCTAAAATGTGTTGTTTAGATGGTATTATGGGAGACGCTACTGTATTTATACCAATAGATAATGAAAAGATATATAAGAGACTTGAAGATAAAGGTTTTAATAAACATGGTAATGAAATATTATATAATGGTTTTACTGGTAGACAAATAGAAACTGAAATATTTATTGGACCAACATATTATTTTAGATTAAAACATATGGTTGCAGAAAAATTAAATGCTCGCGGAATAGGTAAATTAGCAGGATTAACACGACAACCTACCGAAGGAAGACGTAAAGGAGGTGGTTTACGTATTGGTGAGATGGAAAGAGATACTGTATTAAGTCACGGATTATCACTATTTTTAAAAGAAAGTATGATGGAACGTTCTGACAAATATACATGGTGTGCATGTAAAAGATGTGGAACACTTGTTGCATTTAATATAACTGAAAATATTAATACTTGCAAAAATTGTAATAATGACGATGTATCTGTAATACAAACTCCTTATACATTCAAATTATTTACACAAGAATTAGAAGCAATGGGTATACAAATGAGAATTAATACAGAACATATAGAACTGCCAATTGAACAAGTATATCTCAATAGAAATGATGATAGTGATAATGAAGATGGTGATGAACTTGATGATATCGAATTGTTTGATTATGAAGATGACACATTTATAAAAGATGAAAAATTATGGGAAGAACAATATAATTTTAAAGAACAAGTTTTCAAACAAAGTGGAGGAAGTATAATTGAAAAATATGAAGAAAATAATGATAATAGTGATGATGAAGAATTAGATGGTGGTAGTAACGCCAGTAACGCCAGTAACGCCAGTAACGCCAGTAACGCCAGTAACGCCAGTAACGCCAGTAACGCCAGTGACGCGAGTGACGCGAGTGACGCGAGTGAAGATGATGAATTAGATGGTG
>JGI20155J14468_10002756_pt1 | contig 12742 bp, 10 predicted proteins | sample COG_05_FD_14468 | JGI IMG/M metagenome (IMG submission 14468)
GAGAGCGCTGTCTGGGCCCAAGATTTATTTAAAGAGGACCAACAGAGTTCTCGAAGAAATAGTCTGGTTGTTAGTGGCTACGAATGCTGCAATCATCTTTCCAACACTACCAATAGGGAACCGGTATCTTTGCCGCGTTGGATCTTGTCTAGATTGTTGAGCAAAGATTCCAGTACTAAACTCGAACTTCGAACTAAGCACTCGGTCCGAGTAAACTTATTAGAAACGTGTCAGTTGAAAAAAGAGAGCCAAATAAATAGAAGTAACCCGTCTGATGAATTCCTTTTTAGGGAATTCTTGGAGGGGTTCGATATTATCGTGTTGAACGAACATTACCCTTCTCAGCACGCTTTATGCTGTGGCGCCTCTGGATCGATGAAGGCTATGCAGCCGACTTCAGCCTCGGTTATGGCGACTGATAAGCTTCCCACGGAGGAAGATGTTATTTCTATTACACTAGACCCACGCTGTGCATTACATTATTGTAAAAGTGCAAATTCTTCGAATGCTGTGATGAGCTTTTCGACTTTCATTTGCGAATATTTTTCGATTTCTGATTAAATCTCCGAGAACAAGCCTATGGCTGATAAAAAAAACCGCTCTTCGCTACTTTCTAACTGGCCAGATTCTCCTACATTTGAAGACCCTATCGATCTCCTTCCGTTCCAGAGAGATGCTTCGGTTGTTGAGAAAGGTTTCCCTGAAGCTGTCATACAGCCCAAGAGTTCGTCAGCGGTAGGCGAAATTTTACGCCAAGCTAACCATGATCGAGTGCCAGTGTATGTCCGAGGGGCCGGCACAATGTATGCGGGTGGAGCGAACCCGCATGCTGGTGGAATTGTTATGGACTTGTCTGGTATGGAACAACTGTTGGAGATTGACTTAGATAGAGGGATTGTAGTTGTGGAAGCGGGTACTAAGTTTGTCGCTTTATTAGAAGCACTCAAGCCTCTGGGTCAGACGGTTGGTATCGTTCCTTTGACAGGACCGACGGCCACGATCGGAGGGGCAGTTTCGTCTCATGCATTAGGAACAGGTTCGCCCAGACACCAAAGCATGGGTGATTGCGTTGCTGGCTTAGAGGTTGTACTTGTAGATGGGACGGTTGTTCGAACTGGAAGCGCAGGGTGTAGCGGTGCTGGATTTTTTCAAAGGTACTGTATTGGACCTGATCTGACCGGCTTGTTTATAGGAGCAGAGGCGACCTTGGGTGTCATTACTGCTGTATGTCTTTGGCTCTACCCTTTGCCAGAAAGTCGCGAAACGCTGTGCCTAGGTTTTCAAGACTCTTTAACTGCTAGCAAGTATCTTTCGGCAGTCCAGAGTTGCGAATTGACTCGTAACATGTGGTACGGTGGCGGCTATGAATCCGGCGCTATCAATGCTCGAGTGTCTGCAGCACGGCCTGATTTAGATGTCGGCTCTCTTCCAAAGTTTTGCGTGGGTATTGAGTTAGGTGGGAAGCAGGATGAGATTAATTATGACCGTGCGCGTCTAATCGCCCTTGGAAGCGATTATGGGAGTAAAAGCTTTGAGCTTTTTGATGAAATCTACTTTCAAAAATTAAGATTAGAAGAGACTTACTGGTACTCCTTTGCAGGCTACTTTACTCGCTCTAGATGTGCATTGCTGATGTGCTCTCTGCCGTCAAATAAGTTACCCCAATTTTTGAACTGTCTACAATCTATGAGAGAAAAATATGAGCAGTTTGTTTGGGGGGGCGCACTCGTCATTTGTCGCAGGGGATTGCATGGCGGAGTTGTAACTTTTTATGATGAAAAGAACCAATGGGAAGAGATAATGCCTGCGGTTTCTGATGCTGTTAAGCAGTTTACAAATGCAGGTATTGTCCCGTATAAAAGCGGTAAGATATGGAGTAAAAATTCTGCTCATTTTAAGAATTACCAACATTTACTGGGGATGATAAAGAAAGGCGTCGATCCTCGAGGGATATTGTCTCCCGGAAATTTAGGAGTCTGAAGCATGGGTAGCTCAAGCGGCGGTTCGGCTTTTGGAAAAACACAGGATAAGTGGGCAGAATTTCCGCCAGTCGCTAGAAATAGCACAAAAACTATGCAGATAAATCTAGGCTACCGATGCAATCAGTCATGTTCCCACTGTCATGTCGATGCAGGGCCTAACCGAACTGAAGAAATGCAGTCTGAAACAATTGATCTAGTCTTTGAATATATCGATCAGTGGGGTATTAGGACTCTTGATTTGACTGGCGGAGCACCAGAGCTGCACCCACTGTTTAAGCAAACAGTGAGGCGAGCTCGTCAGCGTGATCTGCATATAATTGATAGATGTAATCTAACTGTCCTATTAGAAGAGGGCCAAGAGGCGAGTGCGAATTTTTTAGCAAAGAATGAAGTCCACATTATCGCTTCTTTGCCTTGTTATTCGCCAGAAAATGTCGATACACAAAGAGGTAAGGGAGTTTATCTAAGAAGTATAGAAGGAATGATGAAATTAAATAAACAGGGTTATGGCCGAGATGGGAGTAGTTTATCTCTTGATCTTGTTTATAACCCTCAGGGCATAGATTTGCCGCCTGACTCGAAGATGCTAGAGTGCGACTACAAGCGGGAGCTTGCTCATCAAGGAGTTTTTTTTAATCAGCTACTTACCATGGTGAATATGCCCATTAAACGCTTTAAGCATTCATTAAAGAGGGATGGACTTCTTGACGGTTATATGGAAAAACTAGTCAGTAATTTCGATTCTCGCAATCTCGAGCGTCTAATGTGCCGCGATTTACTAAGTATTGATTATAGAGGTTATGTGTATGACTGTGACTTTAATCAGATGCTGGGGCTGGGTGGTGTTCATTTGCGAGATCTGCTTCTTGGATCTGCGTCAGACATGGAAATTAAAGTAGGAGCGCACTGCTATGGTTGCGCCGCTGGCCGCGGGAGTAGTTGCGGGGGTGCTCTACAATCTTAGGCAGTACACTTAACTAATGCCATCTATCTCGATCATTGTTCCTGTATTAAATGAAGCGACGTGCTTGGATAGCTTGTTGGTTCAACTAAAAGACTGGAGAAATGAGAAAGATGAGGTCATTTTTGTTGATGGTGGAAGCGAAGATGCAAGTCGCAACATGATCCTCGCCTCCGGCTTTCGTTTAATTAAAAGTGAACTCGGTCGTGCGAAGCAGTTAAATCAAGGAGCGATGTTGGCCAAAGGCGATATTCTATGGTTCCTACATGTTGATAGTGACATCTCAGAAATAAGTAGAGAGTCATTCCTTTCGCAGGCCCACAATGAATCATTTTGGGGCTTCTTTAAGATAAACATATCTGACAGAGCACTAATTTTTCGCATTATAGCCTTCTGTATGAACTGTCGTGCTCTTTGCACTCGAGTCGCCACTGGAGATCAAGGGATTTTTGTTAGCAAGTCCCTTTTTATGAAGGTAGGAGCTTATCCGGATATTAAGCTAATGGAGGATATCGAGCTAAGTTGTTCGCTCAAGCAAAGAGCAGCGCCAACAATTTTGCGGGGGCCTATTCACACATCAGCTCGGAGATGGCGTGCAAATGGAGTAGTCCAAACGATTCTCTTAATGTGGGTCTTGCGAATGGGCTGGTTTTTGGGTTGCTCCGATCGAACGATTAGAAGGCTTTATGATGGTTGGTAGCTTGCCATTTAGAAAAGAACCAACATTAATTGTTTTTGCTCGAAAACCAGTGAAAGGGAAGGTTAAAAGACGACTCGTAAAAGTAATCGGTTGCTATAGGGCGATGGAGGTTTACAGGTCTTTGTTGATCAGTACACTTCGCGAATTGCAGACGATAAAAAGAGTCCGAAAAATATTAATGGTAGCGAACCCTTTAGATGTTGGATGGTTTCGCCATCAAGCATTTTGTAGAGACTGGGTTGTACGGGCTCAAACTGCAGGCCACCTTGGACGTAGAATGCAACAAGCATTTAACTATGAGCTTAGAAGATCGGCCTCTATAGTTCTTGTAGGAAGCGATATTGCCGGAATACAAGCTACAGCTGTTCTTCAGGCATTCACTCTACTTGAAGAAGGGGTCGGGACAGTTATTGGTCCAGCCGTAGATGGAGGTTATTGGTTACTTGGCAGGAGCGATCGTGACGCCGATATATTTAAGGGCATTAGTTGGGGTAGTTCACAGGTATTCTCCGAAACAACAAAAAGGCTGGACAGGTCAGGGAGTTCTTACTGTGGTGTTCAGCAACGCAGAGATATTGACAATAGCAGAGATCTTGATTGGCCCTTCCTAAATAGGCTTCAGTTACGATAAATTCTGCACGCCCGAGAGACAAATCCGATATAATTAAGCTATTAATTAGTCGTGTTTTCGGAGAGGTGGCTGAGTGGCTGAAGGCGCACGCTTGGAAAGCGTGTATGCGTTAATTCGTATCGAGGGTTCGAATCCCTCTCTCTCCGCCAAGTAAGAAGCGAATAGGTCTGCTAATGTAAGAGTCCTCTGGGATGGCAAGAAGGTTAGCTTTTTCTCAGATCAAAGAGCTGGTCGCCGCATTGAAGTATGTTCCTAAGACAAGAAAACCGGTAGCAATTAGGAACCCTGATTTTCATAGAGTTATGAGTAAAAATTTAAATATACTGGCATGGATCTACAACTTTGCACTTATGAATGAATATATTAATGGGGCCCAACTTGATATGACAGGAAGATTAACGACCAGCCTCAAAACCTAATAATTTAAAACCCAATTTTCTCGTCTATTATATATTTTGGCCTGTCCTTCACTTCCGCAAAAACTCTGCCCAAGTATTCGCCGAGAACTCCAACTGCTATTAATTGAACTCCGCCAATAAAAAGAATTGTTATCATTAATGTTGTCCATCCATCTACTAATGCGTCGGTAAAAAACTTTGCCCACAAGGTGTGGATGATTCCGATAAACGACAAAAGAGAGATAGTGGCACCAATTGTGGTAAAAAATGTAAGTGGTTTTATCGAAAATGATAACAGCCCACTCATGCCTAATTTTGTCATCTGACTTAGAGTGTATTTAGTTGTCCCAGCGAACCTTTCGTGTCTGTCGTAGGTAATTGATGCTTGTTTGAAACCTAACCAAGGAATTAGACCTCTGAAAAACTTATCCTTTTCAGGGAGTGAAACGAGAAGGTCAGCAATCCTTCTACTAATAAGTCTAAAATCCCCCGTATCAGCGGGGATCTCAATATCGGATAGAAATCTCTGTATTCGGTAAAACGAGTATGCTGTGCATTTTTTGAACCAGGATTCTCCCTCTCTTTTAGACCTAACGGCATATACAACATCAAAACCTTCTACCCATTTTTCAATCATTTTAGGGATTACTTCTGGTGGGTCTTGAAGATCTGCATCCATAATGATGATTGCATCACCCGCAGCGTTTGTAATTCCTGCATCGAGAGCAAATTGATGACCAAAATTTCTACTGAACGAAACAATTTTGATCTTTTTGTTTACTTTGCATTTTTCTACAAGTATTTGCTTTGTTTTATCCTTGCTTCCGTCGTCAACAAATATGAGCTCAAATGAGTAACTATCGATTTTTTTTAATACAGCTTCTATTCTAGAGATGGTTTCAGGAAGGGTATCTTCTTCATTAAAGCAAGGGATAACTATTGATAACAACATATTTTAAGCTTCTTTAGAGATTAAGGTTGCGGGCTTGATTAAATTGTTTTTGTTATATTGTGTAGGCCTCTGCATTCTGAGCTAAAGTCCAGATTGTTGCAATTGTTGCCATCGCCACACATCTTCGCACATTCTAAATAAGTCTAACTTGGCAGTCCAGGCCAGAACGCGTTCCGCTTCATTTGGATTAGCAAAATATTGATCCAAATCACCCTTGCGACGCTGAGCATATTTAAAGGTAATTTTTTTCCCAGATACAAGCTCAAAAGTTTTTATTAATTCACGGACGCTGTGAGGTTTCCCAGTACCTAAATTGACAGTAAGTGTAGTCTTTGTTTGTATGATTTTCTCTAATGCTGCTATGTGACCAGCAGCCAGGTCGGTTACATGTATGTAATCTCTTAGGCATGTGCCATCTGGTGTATTGTAGTCATTTCCGTAAATTGAAAGTTCTTTCTGTCTTCCTGTGGCTACATTTGCAAGTATTGGCATTAGGTTATTTGGTTTGTTCTTGGGATCCTCTCCTAGAAGACCTGAGCAGTGGGCACCTACGGGATTAAAGTAGCGGAGTGCTGCGTATGTAAATGAAGGATTCCCAGATCGTATCTCCTTCAGCATGCCCTCAACTATGAACTTTGTTTTCCCATAGACATTTATAGGGTTCAAGGGCGAGGTCTCAGAATGTTCTATTAATCCGTTATCACCATAGACTGTGGCAGAGGAAGAAAATATTATTTTTTTGACATTGGCAAATAGCATTGATTCAATCAATGTAACTGTACCCGCTACGTTTGTAGCATAATAATCTAATGGATTTGTCTCAGAATCAGCGACAGATTTTAGACCTGCAAAATGCATTACTGCATGAATAGTATTTTTTTTGAAGATCCCATCTAGCAGGCTTTTATCACGAATGTCCCCTTTGAAAAAAGTTAAATTTTTACGAGTAATTCGTTTTATTCTTTCAACCACAGAAGATTTGCTATTACTTAGGCTGTCTAAAACAATAACATCGTATCCCGACTCTAAGAGCTGAACCGCCACATTAGAACCAATATACCCTGTTCCACCTGTAACAAGTATTTTCATCTGAATTTGTCCTTATCGGTCCTAGTCTTTGATTCCCGGTCAATGATTACCCAGATACCTTACCTATCTCATCAAGAATATCATCGGTGATTCGACTTGTCCTTCGTGTTCTAAGAACTTTATTTAATGCGTTTGAAACGTCGTGCTTACCCTTGAATGGATTTTGATTAGGGGTCATATGAACATTTGGAGGCAAAATAAGGTCCTTTTTTTGTCATTGGAGGGATTGGTGTACAAGTAAGTCCCGCGCCAGTCTCAGGGAAGGTAGCTCCCGATACCTTGAAATTTGACTTTTCCGTAGGTATTTTTGGGCAGTGTCCCCATCGACAAGTGTAAAGTAAATAAATTTCTAAATCCCTTCCTGACAGTTCTTGAGCGCTTGCAAAAGAGTACGCGGTGTGTCGCTTAAAAAGTGAATCTTCCGTCAAATTCTCTGACAGGTAGATGTCCCAAGGGAAAGAAAAGAAATGGTTTGAAAAGAAGATCGCTGATTTGGGGAAAATCTCAGCAGGATAGCTTTCATTAAAATCCTCGATAGGATTGTCTAGCGCTTCAGTACTAGGCATCACATTAAGGCAAAGTACTGCAGTCGCAACGATTGCCGGAATTAAAAGAATTGAATTTTTGAATAATTTGAGTCTTGAAAAATGGCCGATAGCGGTCAATGATGATAATAGAGTTATAGGCATTAAAGCGCAAAATGGCAGCCAAATACGAGGGTACGGGAATTTAAAGACAAAAGGGTAAAGTGCTGCTGCAATAGATATGATTAATGTAAACAAAACGATTCCTATCGATTTGGAGTTTTTTACGTTCAATATGGAGGTTATGATCGCAATTACAAAGGTGAAGAAGGTAACGTAGAAAAATGTTTCGATTCCTGGTGAAGAAGTAAGTAATTGAAATTGCCGGGTTAGGGTTTGACCGTCCCAATTTATCCCAGCAGTAGCGTTATACGTGACTGTGGCTTGAAACGAGCGCATATGCCCTAGGAAGCTGGAAAAGTCAAAATCGAACGAAGCAAATATATAAAAGAATGAAACGATTTTGGGCAGTAGGAATAACGGAAAGAGGACTATAGGTTCTTTTAGAGAATTTGCACTAGCTGCATATTTGGCCATTGTGAAGCATAACAAAGTCATGGCAAGAGGCAGGGTGCTTAATTTGCATTCGACTGCAACACCTAAGGTTACCGCAGCTACTGCGTAGAAAGCAATGGACGTTTTTTTACTCCACGTCAGAAGCAACGCAGCACTTACACCAGAAATTAAGATGGAAGCGAATAGCTCACCTATAATACGATCGCCTCCATATGAAACACATAACGCACTAGACATAAGTGATAGCAGTACGAAAAGAATTGAGCGATAGATCGTCAAAGAAGCCGTTGAGGCAAGAGCCGCACCCGACAAAATTACTAAAAAAGCAGCAGACAAAGCATAAAGGTTTACAAGGTAACTTATAGACACTACCGCCGGGATGAAAAGTGCACTGATGGAGTGAAGGAGCTTAGGGATTAGTAATAATGTTAGCCCACTTGTATAGCTTGCGGGAAACTGAGTATAAAGTTGTTGACCTGAAACCGGAGGATGAGCTGTTGTACAATTGAGCGAGGTGGTAAATTCACAGATAGAGGAGCCGATTCCTTCGACGAAAGGGATCAAGACAGTGCCGCTGGTTATAACGCTCTCTAAAATAGTCAGGAAAACTATTGTGTCGAACTCGAAAGAAACAATTCTTGATATTAAGGCATAATAGATAAAAGAGCCGGTGGTTGAAAACAAGAGAGCTTGATAGGCACATCGCTTCATATCGCTAGAAATTCCTTCTTGCTGTTCTGCTTCGGACGTATCCATTTATTATACGCAATACTCACAAACAATATAATTAATCATGCACATTTTATTGTGAACAATTACAATCCTTCTTCTGCTTTCAATGGTATGTAAGAATACCTCACTTAGTGATGCCAAAATTTCTATAGTAGTTCCCACGCATAACGAAACAGAAAACATAGCTGTATTACACAGAAGCATACGATAAGGACTATAAAATTGGGTTCGATTATGATGAAGACTCGAAATTTGATTGTACCTCTAGGAATCATGATTTCCGGATCTCTAATGTTTTTTTTATATCGAGAAAGGCTAGAAGAATCATATCAAAGACTTTCTGGCGTCTCTTTTGATTTTTTGGCGGCCGGTGTGGGAGCACTCTTTTTCTCTTATATTGTTCGCTCGATCAGATGGGGTATGATAGTAAAGTTTATTTTCCCTAAGTCCCGAAAACGCACCGCAGCACGTAATTATTTTCTTGGGAATGCTTTAAATAATGTCCTCCCTTTTAGGGCCGGGGATTTATACAGATTGGCCGATTATACAGGCCAAAAACCAACTGCTTTTAGTTCTGTAAGTGTCTCTTTGGGATTGGAGAAACTATTAGATGTAGTCGGACTTTTGGCTATTTTTTCTTTGGCCATCAGTTTTAGCTCAGGTATTTCATTGTCCGACATCCCTGATCTAATCCAGCGTTTGGTTGGTGTCCTGCTGGCAGTAATGTTAGTTGCGACTGTATTTATGATTATATTCTTTAGACAAATTTTGTCAGATCGTCTGATGATGCGTTTACCGTTATTTGTGCAAGAGAATTTAAAGGCTTGCTCGAAATTCCTTACAGATATTAGTAAACCATCAGAGATAATCCTTCTAATTGGTTTGAGTGTCGGCGCATGGTCACTAGAGGTAATTACGTATGTTTTTCTGACACTTTCTTTTGGCCTTACATTGACCTTATCTCAATGTGTTGTGTTATGTGTCGTTGCTACCTTTTCCACTCTTATCCCAAGTGCTCCAGGTTATTTTGGGACTTATCATTTTGTCGTGACATCAGTTTTAGTGGCATTGGGCTTTTTAAAAGATGACGCATTATCTTTGGCCTTGTTCATACACGGTGTTTTATGGTTATCAGTTATCTGCTTTGGATTGATAGGCTTCGTTTTTTTTCGCGAACCCAAAGCGGGAGATGATAATTAAGACGTTTCGAAATTAATATGTCTTGTGACAGAAGCTGCCAGCTTTATCGTGCATAAGTTAATCAAGAGATTACTATGTTCAGGTTGGAAAGTGGTAGGACTGGACAACTTTCATTTAGCAGACTATCACTAACAAGATCTCAGATAGGCTCATCTAAGACTTGTTCTGGCATAATTCCGCCAACCTTGCTCCGATACTTCGTCCTTTTTTGATCGCATAGTTTGTTCCTCTGTCTTCAGGGTAAATCTGCGCCATCGAGCAGATATGAAGACCTTCAATTGGGCCGTCCTCTGCAGGTATCATTTTGCTATAGTGTTTTTCTACGACCGGCTGTGACCATCGCGCTTTCCAAAGATGATGTTTTTGGATCCATTTTTCATTAAATTCTGGGAACATTGTTTTTAGATAGGGCAGAGTGTAGAGCAGAAACTCATCCTTACTCATTCCATAGAGTGTATCTGTGTGTGGGAGATATTTTGACAGGTAAACAATGTGTTTACCCCCATAGGTTGAAGCTTTTTCAAAATTAGTGTGTTCTATAATACCTACGAATGGGAAAGAAGGATCATTAACATTCAGCCAGTAAGTACTAGATAACGGCCTATCTAGCTCTAAAACTAAACAGATATTCCCTATGTATTTGATGCGATTTAGTTTTAAAAGGTAGTTCTCAGAAGCCCATGATTTCAACATTTTAGCTATTAAAGGTAGTGCGGTGGTAATGATTACGCGATCGGACTCCGTATCTCCTTTTGCTGCTTTGATGCTCCATTTACCTTCATTGTAATCAATAGACGAGACAGGGTTACCAAGTTCAATACGTCCCCCCAAAGCCTCTATGCGGCGCGAAAGTTCTTCTGCTACCTTTATAAATCCGCCTTTAAAGTAAGCTAGTTGCTCTCGGCCCGCGTTGTCTCTACTACTGCCACGCAAGGCAAGCTTTTTCCAAAACCAGACTGCGGATACATCTTCCGCGTAAGGTCCAAACTTCCCTTTAAGTAAAGGTTCCCAGACAACTTTATAAACTGACCTTCCACCTAAAGATAACAGCCATTCTTTAGCTGATTTGTTTTCGAGTTTCATCCAGTTCTTGACGCTTCTAACTCTTAAGGTAAGTAACCCGAGTCGAATCCGATTTAGGAAGGCCAAAGGTGAGAATTTGAGGAGATCCAATGGAGTAGATAATTTGTAGAAATTATTAGAGTAATACATTCCAGTATTAGTAGGATTAATTTCTACTTGGTTTTCAATTCCAAGTTCAGATATCAGATCCATGACAGCATGATCATTTGTAAACCAATGGTGGTAAAATTTATCTAGTATTTCGCCACCCACATCAAAGGCGCTTGCTAAACCCCCCAGCTCATTGTCAGCCTCTATAACTTTCACACGAATGCCACGTTTTGCGAGTTCATATGCGGCGCTTAAACCAGTAAACCCAGCCCCCACAATCGTTACCGTGTAGCCTTCTAGTTGAGTCGAGTTTAAAGCATGTTTCATGTTTATCATTATTCAGTTTTTGGGATGAGGTTGAAATTATTAATGCTAGANCATCTGGAAGATATTAAATCTTGTATTTGAAACTCTAATTAGTGCTAGTGTATCAAATTTCAACTCATTGAGAAGGGTTCTATTCGTGAAACTCTGTGCCTAGGGTTTCAAGGCCTATTAACCGCCAGTAACTACCTTGCGGCAGTCCAGAATTGTGAATTGACCCGTAACCTTCGGTGCAGCGGAGGTTATGAGTCTGGCGCCATCAATGCTCGAGTGTCTGCTGCACGGCCTGATTTAGATGTCGAGGGTTCGAATCCCTCTCTCACCGTCATAAATGCCATTAAAATAAATTTTTTGTTACCCGTTTTCAAGTCGGTTGAATTATGAGGTATTAATTCCAACTAGGAAAATATTATTCACACTTGGGAAAGGTATAAAAAGTAATTTGCTCGAAACTCTACTCTGTAAACTCTAGTCTTTTGATCCTCAGTCAATCATTCCCAAATAAATCACGACTATATACCTTGTCTATCACATCAAGAATGTCGTCGGTGATTCTGTTGGCTACGATGACATCTGCATCTCGTTTGAAATATTCCAAATCGCCGACCACGCGTGAGCCATAGAATTCAGTTTTTTTCATTGCCGGTTCATAGACAATGACTTCTATTCCCTTCGCCTTGATTCGTTTCATAATGCCTTGGATACTTGACGCACGGAAGTTATCCGATCCGGTTTTCATAATCAGGCGATAGATCCCGACAACTTTTGGCTGCCGCATAATTATAGAGTTAGCAATAAAGTCTTTTCTTGTACTATTGGCTTCGACAATCGCGTGAATGAGGCTTTGTGGCACGTCTTGGTAGTTTGCAAGGAGTTGCTTTGCGTCTTTTGGCAGACAATATCCGCCATAGCCGAACGATGGATTATTGTAGTGGTCACCGATGCGAGGATCAAGACAGACTCCGTTGATTATCTGCTTACTATCTAAGCCATGTGTCTCTGCATACGTGTCTAGTTCGTTGAAATAAGCAACACGCATGGCAAGATAAGTGTTAGCGAATAACTTGATGGCTTCAGCCTCAGTGGAACTGGTGAATAACAATTCAATGTCTTTTTTTATGGCGCTTTCCTGGAGCAGGTTGGCGAAAATTTCAGCACGCGCCGAGCGCTCGCCAATGATAATACGTGCAGGGTGAAGATTGTCGTAGAGCGCGCGACCTTCTCTAAGGAACTCGGGAGAGAAAATAAGATTGGTACATTTATAGCGTTCTCTAACTTTACTAGTATAGCCGACTGGGACGGTAGACTTGATGATCATGACAGCATGCGGGTTGATCTCCATGACATCTTCAATCACAGCCTCAACCGACTGAGTATCGAAGTAGTTCGTCTCTGGGTCGTAATCCGTGGGTGTCGCAATGATGACAAAGTCGACTCCCGTGTAGGCGACCTGCTTGTCTAGAGTTGCCCGCAAGTTTAGCCGCTTATCGATAAGGTATT
>JGI20155J14468_10002759_pt1 | contig 12731 bp, 7 predicted proteins | sample COG_05_FD_14468 | JGI IMG/M metagenome (IMG submission 14468)
CCGTCGCCGGAGAAGAAAGAGTTCCAAGCGGAAGAGGACGCTGAAGGCGCCGTTAATGATGGAGTGAATGAAGAAGTTTCGGAAGATGAAGGCGAAGACGGTGGGAAGGAGAAAACTAACTTTGACGAGATCGACGGCGAGATTTTGAACGAAGAGGAGGAAGAGGAGGAAATGATAGAGCTTGAAGAAGAGAGCGACTCGGACGATGAAGTTGCCGCGGCAGAATTGATCCGCAAATCTCTTTCCGCCAAGAAAACCATGAAAGTTGTCGTCAACGATCCGGCCCATGCCGAGGACAAAGACAACACCGCAAAGGAAAATCAAGACGACGAAGACGGAGACGAAGACGACGGTGAACTTTCCGAGGAAGAAGACATGACTGGAAAAGAAAGACGCGAACAAAGGAAGCTCGCGAGAAACTTCTACAAGGAGGATCGAAAGAATCAAAAGAAGGAGAGAAGGTCTAAGAAAGCAACCGAAGGCGTCGACGACGAAGCCGAAATGTCTGAAGATGGTGGTCACACCGACGATGATGACGAGGACGATATAGAAACCGCCCAAGCTGAAATCGACGAAATGGCTGATTTCGTTGATTTTAGAGAAGGTACTGCCTTAGATAACGATGAGAGAAGAAATGAAGCTCGACGGGACGCGCACGCGAAGAGAGCAATTCAAGAAGACGAAGAATACATAAAAAAAATGAAAGAGTTAGTAGAGAATGGATTCAAGAGACCGAAAAGGGGATTGAATGGCGAAGAAGACGATGACGGTAAATGGAAAACGAGAAGAACACAAGAGAGAGGAGATGATTCCGAGAGCGAGTCTGATTCTGATGACCTGCGCAACCTTCGACCCGAGGAAGCGGTTGAAGTTTCCGACGACGAGGACGAAGGCGCGAAAGCGTTTAAAGAAAGACAGGCCCAGCGATTTTCCATGAAGAAAGCTTCGGGGGGTGATACCCAAGAACCAAATGAGAACGAAGCGTTACCAGAAGTCGGCGAAGGTAAAGTATCGATGGAGGTTATGAAGTTGTTTGAGAAGGAGAAGAACAAAAAATCGACGAAGTACAACAATAAAGGCCAAGGGACCACTCAGAGTCAAACGATCGCGAGCGATCTCAGTAACAGAGGAGGAGGAGGAAGCGGTAGTGGACTCTCGCGAGGAAATTCTCAGTTTTCAAATCTAGGCGCCGCGCGAACATCGTCGACGAGTTTCTTAAAACGCAACGGAAGCTCAAAATCTCAGAGCGGTTTCGCGAAAGGTATCATCAGCGGCGGCGCTGCCTCGAGAACATTCGTGTTTGGTAGCGCATTAGACAACTCAAACTCGCAATGGGCAACAACACAGAGAGAAACTGAAACGATGCCGTCTTCCTTAGGTAACAACTTGCTCGGAGGTGATGAAGCTCGAACGGGTTTCGGCGACGATGTTGCCAACAATAACATCAACTCAAGCGCGTCTGTGATGGAGAATAAAAAGAAGAGTTTGTTTTCCATGTTACAAAAGAGCACGAAAGATGAAGATTGGGAGAAGGACGACGACCAGGGACAGGGGATCAAAAACGTGCTGGGAATGTAGGCGTAAAACGCGCGCACATGTAGAAGACATAGAGCAAACAACTACTCTCTGTTTATGTTATTGAAACTTTTGCGACAAATACGCGTTTATTACATCTTTAAGTGCTAGAATCTATATTTTATTTATATCTTTAGTTTTCCGCTCCGATGATTGGCTTAGCCATGTTCTCATCCTCCTTCGGCTCCTTAATGATAATGGTATCCGGAATCGGCGTCTTCGGACCCATTCTACCCTTCGGATCGTGATCAAGCATAATCTTCACCTTAATACCGACGACGCCTTGTCTCAACAAGACGTGTCTCGTCGAACTAACAATGTATTCGCGAACCGGGTTACCCGAAGAAATCATGTAACCATCCTTAAACTTCATAGCCTTGGCTCTTTGACCTCTCAATTTACCAGAGACGATGACCTCCGCGCCCTTTGCGCCGTTTTCCATGATGAATCTCAAGACGCCATAGCACGCTCTTCTGACTGCCAAGCCGCCCAGCAACTTGTATCGCAAAGACTCGCACTGCGAGATGGCGCACAAACCACGGTTGGCAACCTTTTCGGCGTACAACTCGACCGCGCCTTCGGCGAAACCAAATCTCTTTTGGACCAACGAAGTCAATTCACGGATTCTGCGACCCTTTTCACCGAGAACGTTTTGCGTTCTCGTCGCGCGAATGATGATTTCCATCTTCACCGGCGTCGATCGAACTTCAACTCCAGAGTAGCCATCCTCGGCGAGTTCACGAACGAGCATTTCGTTCAACTCGGCGAAGAAGACGCCATCGGCGACGAATTTACGCTTTTTAGAAATGTTGAGGGAAGACGCCTGCGTTGTCATTTAAAGAAAGAAAGAAAGAAAGAGTTTATCGTCGTTAGTATTCTTCTCTTCTCGTAGAGAAATTTTGCGTCTTTGGAAAGCCCTGTGTGATGTTCAAAACCATCTTTCTCGCTGAACGCGCGCGTAAAGTGCGTCAAGGTCTCTCCAAGCGAAGGCATCAAAGGCCTCGATGATTGCAATTCACGCGAACAAACTCGTGAATGATACGAAAATCTCGTCCGTGGATTGATTGCACCTTCGCACCGTGCGCTCGAGCTTGGTATTGACACCGGCAAGGCCCGCACATTTGCTCAAACACACAGACACAAGAGAGGAGTTTCTCCCTCTAAATCGACCGCCCTAAAAAAATTCTCGCGGAACCTTCCGCTTTTGCGAGAGACGCGACCCGTGCAAAAGCCTCGCGCAGACGAATGCGAACGTAAACGAAACCGTATCATCCAAAACAACGGGAAGACGACGGAGGAAAAGTCAACGAGAATGAGACGCGTACCATTTTTTTATCTCGCTTGTTGTTTGCAAACAATTTAATGAAGAAGAAAAAGGGAAGAAGTGTGAAATTGGACAAATGGGAAAAATCCAAAATTTATAGAAAAAGCACACAGCCAAAAGCAGAAAAGGAAAAAGAAAGAAAAGAAAGACCGTCGGCGTCATATCGATGTCACGTCAGTAGCAATAGTTTTAAGGTCAACAACAGTATTCTGAACCCCTGCGCAGAGGCTTTATTTGCTTTCATCACTCGCGACAAAAAGATGACTAAAATACGAGAACAAGGACGATGTAAAACGAAACTTTCTCCCTCTCGTTCTCGCCAGAGGAAAGCTACTTTGCCTCCACCACAGCCAGTGGTACGAAACTATCATCAATAAGAATAACATACTAAGAATACACTCGCGCGGTCATGATCATCAATCACGCGCTCTCTGCGTTTTGCAAACTCAGATTGTTCACCAACTCCTTCAAAGAAACGACGTTATCTTTCAAATCTTCAATCTCTTCGTCTTTTTCTCCCAAAAGTTCCAAGACGACGTTGTACCTCTTTTCGATTTCCGTAAACTCTTCGCGAAGCTGAGCGTCGGCCAAATCTTTCAACGACGTTTGACCGTGCGATTGAAAGTAACTTTCGTCTTCGCTCAACAAATACGCCGTGAGCTCTTCGCTCAGAGCGTCTCTCGTGGCCTCCAATCGCTTTATTCTCGTGTTCGCGAGCTCTAACTGTTCCGTGCGAGCTTGAAGTTGTCTCTGCGCGTTTTCTAAAATTTGCTGAACTTGTAAAGACGCGCCTTCTCCAAAAGAAGAGAGAGAGTCAAACGTTATGGGAACGGTCCACATGGACGGTCCTCCTTTCCCGTTGGTTTTTTGGCTTTGTGCTGATGTTGACACTCTCTCGCCACTAGGGGCGATACCATCGCCGCCGGTGCCACCGCCACCGTGACCGCGCAATTCTGCCAACTTGATGTTTGCTTGACGTAATTTTTCTTCCAAACTTTTTACCGACTCCTCAAATCGGTCCCGTTCTTCGTTCAACGTGCGATCAATCTTTTCCACTTTTGCCCGTTCTTCGGCGAGAAGATTCCGTAACTGTTTCATTTGATCTTTNATTTCTTTTTCGCGCTCTTCTCGTTTAGCTTCTTTCTCGGCGATATTTTGCAACACGGATTTTTGCGCTTCCTTTTCCTCCTCGCGCTCCGTCTTCATCTCTTCGCACTCGTCTTGTATTTTTCTAATCTCTTCATCTTTCTGAGCAATCTTCATTTTATGCGATTTCAGATCGGCGTTAATCTTCTCGCACTTCTCCATCGCTTCGAGTTTCAGCGCCTTTTCTTCCTCGGTCGCACTTTCAGCCTGTTCGATTCTTGCGAACAACACCGCCTCGACTTCTCGCCATTCGTTTGTTTTCTCATCCATTAATTTCTCGTTACTTTCGATTTGTTTCAAGAGCGGTCGCGTGCTTTCGGGCATTTTTCTGGTCAACTCCTCCAACTTCTCCTCAGCTATTCTGCATCTCTCCTCGACTTCGATTAAATCTCGTTTCAATCGTTCCTCTTGCCGTTCGTATTGTACCGTGTTGCGCTTGAGCGCGTGCTCCAAATCTTTCTTCAGTTCTACGAGATTGAATTCTCTTTCTTTCGCCTCGGATAATTCTTGCTCTAACTTGGCTTTACCAGAGTTCGTGATGGATAAATCTGCGGTTTCTCTTCTCGCTTCCGCCAGTTTATCCGAAAAGTATTGATTCTTCTCCTCTAAATCCGTCGTCAACTCTCGATTGTTCATCTCGGCGACTTTCAAATTTTCTTGCACGCGAACGAATTCGTTGTTTCGCTCTTCCATCTCTTCGTCTTTTTCTCGTAACGTAGCTTTCAACTTTTTAATCGTCCCTTCCATTTCTGATTGTTTCTTGCTCAACACTTCGCCTTCTTTCATGACCTCGTCGATAATTTTATCCTTCTCTTTCACTACATCCGAAACCGCTCTATTTTTCTCTAAAGATTTCTTCAATGTGTCTCGCTCTTTCGTCAACGCGAGGACTTTCCGCTCAGCTTGAGCGACGCGATCTTTCATCTCTTGTTCGAGTTTTAAAGCCTCGCTTTCGTCTTGTCTTTTCAATTCCGCGTCGGCTTCGTTTTTTCTTTGCAAAGTTTCCTCTCGAGNCGCGAGCGCTTGTTTCGTCGTTTCGAGTTCTTTCGATTGTTCGAGATGTTTCGCTTTCAACGTCTCGAGCTCTCTCAGAAGCTCCGCAGTTGCATCGTTACTTTCGTCGTCGTTTGCTCCTTTCTCTACTGCTGCTATTTTTGTTGGTGTTGTTGTTTTTGTTGTTGCCGCTGCTGTTGCTATTGTTGTTCCTTTAGTGCTATTACTAGTAGAAGCGTTGGCATCAGATTCGCTCGTCGATTTTTGTGGTGGTGGTGGCGGTGATGGTGACGATGACGCCGGCGCTACTTGCGCCGCTGGTTTCTGCTTCGCGTCGGGAACCGCCGGCGAAGCTTTCTTCTTCTTCTTCTTCTTCTCGTTTTCTTCCTTCTCTTTTTGAGCAGCGGCTGTTGCTGCTGCTGCTGCTGTTGCTGCGGCGACGGCGGCGCGCTCGCGTTCGCGTTTTTCTTCTTCTTCTTCTTGTTCCTTCTTCTTTTTCTTCTCTCTCTCCTTCTTCTTCTTCTCTTCTTCTTCTTCTTCTTCTTTCCTCTTTTTCTCTGCTTTTGCCTTCTCTAGTTTCTTCCTCGCTTCTTCTTTCTGTCTCGTCGCGTTCGCTGCCGCTTTCTCTTTTACGACGAGTTCCTCCTCGTTCATTGATAAACTCTCTTCCTGCAAGTTAAAATCATCATCGCGAGAGAGATGATTCATCCTTTCCGCTTCCATGACTGTATTCTTCACGGCCTCGTCCGTCATTCCTTTCATCTGCGAATACGCCTCGTCTGCTTTCGTTTCCAACTCTTTCACCACGTTGGAGATGGAATCGGAGAGCGAGGCGAAGTGGAAGTCTGCTGAAGTCGGGAGAGAAATCGACGGAAGCGAGAATCCCCATCCCGTGGAATCACTTTCTTCTTCTTCTTGTTGTTCTTCTTCTTTTAATTCTTCTTCTTGTTCTTCTTTTAATTCTTCTTTCTTCTTAGTAGTAGGAGTATGAGTAGGAGTCTCGCTCATCTTCTTCTTCTTTTGTCTCCTCTAGAGAAGAGAGAAGAACAAGAAGAGAGACTTTTTCTGTTGTTTCACTCAGACAGAAGAAAGAAAGAAAGAGCTTGTTTGTTTTAGAGCGAAGAGAGAAAAGAAAAAAAAGAAAAAAATTTGTCTCGTGTGTCTCCTCTTTCGTAAAAATATCAAATTTCATTCTTCATAGGAGAGAGAGAGAGAGCGAGAGAGAGAGAGAGAGTGATGATGATGATGATGATGAGAGAATGAGGACGGAAGACCAAAACCAGAAGAGAGAACGGGGCGACGATGATGTTGAGAACAACAACAACAACAAAATCAAAACTGTCTTCTCCAGAGTGCACGTGTACGATAACGAGAACAAAAGACGCATCCAAAACGACTGGGGAAGAGACCCGTTTTTTTGGGCGACGCCGAAAGTGTTCGCGAAAGAAATTTTAAACGCGCGAGCGGTGGAGAATACGAACGAAAGCGTTTGGGAGATTGAAGATAGAAGAATAGTGGGTGGTGCAAAGCATAGAAACAGTGATGATGATGATGATGAAAAGAAGAAGAAGAACAAAAGAATCATCAGGAGAATACGAAAGTGCGAACTGTGCGGCGTTATCGTCGAGTTTACCACGAGGAAAGATTCCAAGATATTTCTCTCTTTAGACGATGGGACCGGAGTCATCGAGTGCGTGATTTGGGCGCCTTCGACGATAACCTCTTCCGAGGATAATAATACTTCGTTCGGTTTCGTGGACGAGGAAGAGGAGAACTATTATACTCTCAACCAAGTGGAACGAGACCCGTTTGGGAGGATGGTCGCCGACGACGGCGTGTTACTTCTTCACGGAAAACTTCGTCTCGGCGAAACCGTGTTCGTCCAAGGCAGAGTGAGTCTGTATAACGGGAAGAAACAGATAGTCGTAAACTCGATGCAGATGATATGCGAGAGAGAAGGGTTGGCGAGAGAGAGGGATTTAGAGACTCTGTTTTGGTTAGACGTGGTCGAGCAAAGGATGGATAAAGGATATTAGATTGTTAGATATATTAGATTTGATGTAAAAATGTATATAAAATTTTAGCTTGTTCGAGATTTTTGACTCTTTCCCAAATTTTTTTCTCCTCTTTCTTTCATCAATCGTCCTTCCCATGCTTCCTTTCAGCTCCAAAAACACACAAAAGGAAGGCGCTTGATGAAAATTCGCCATATTTAGAGAGAGAGAATAGAGATAAAAAATGGTGACTCCTTTGGTGAAAACGACCAAGATCAAGAAGAAACCCAACGGGTTCACGCGTTATCAATCCGATACCGCGAAGAGAGTTTCGGTACGTCTCTTTTACTCGCGCATTACGACGACTCTCGTGGTCGAATTTCTTCCGCGAAAAAGAAATGTGGAGACGGAGAGAGGTCTTTTTATCTGTGGGGAGGAGAAACGCGCGTTTGCGACGCGTAAAAGAGGGATATCGAGACGTAAACGCATGAAATGAATGTTTTTGCGTTCATTTTAATCGTCATCTCGAGATGTTGTGCATGCGTGCACCCCTCTTTTACGCATTCAAAGCGCGCGATTTTCCCTCCCTTTTTCGAGTCCGCGAAGCCCTTTGTCCTCGTGGAGTAAAAGTCTTTCTCAAAATCGTTCGTTTTAAAACAAATTTTCACTCCTCGCAAACTAACCTCGATCATCCTTCTCTCTTTCAACAACAACAGACGTCATGGAGACGACCGAAAGGTATTGATTCTCGCTTCAGACGTAAATTTAAAGGTTTGCCGTACATGCCGAACGTCGGCTACGGTACCGCCAAGAAAGCCAAACACGTCTTGCCGAATGGCTTCTTGAAGTTTGTCGTCAAGAACGTCAAGGACTTGGACCTCTTGTTGATGCACAACAGAAAATACTGCGCGGAAATTGCCCACAACGTCTCTGCGTTGAAGAGAAAAGCTATCGTCGAGAGAGCGGCGCAATTGAACGTCTGCGTAGTGAACAAGGACGCGCGCTTGCGCTCCGAAGAAGACGAATAAATGTGTTCGTTCTTCTTCGAGATGTAGATTTTTTGTAGTAGAAGCTTAGTAAAACAGAGAGAGAGAGAGAATAGAGAGAGAGAGAGAGAGAAAGTTGTGTTTTGTAATATGTATGTTATATATCACGACGCGACGAGTGACGATGAAATATAATTTAACTCGCTTATATCGCTTATAAAATTTTCGTTTTCTTTTCACGCACTCAAAGTTTTGTTGCCATGGTAAATTATATTCTAATATTCCTCATTACGACAGTAAATGTTCTTCGGCAGTCGCGCGAAAGGAGGAAGACCTGTGACAGAAGATGAACGCGCAAAAGTTTTGGAGGAGGAGAAATACCCCACGCTCGATGAGCTGAGAGACTCGACGGCGATCGAGTCGACGAACAGTTTAGACTTGGTTGGTTTGAAACAATTGAAACAAGAAGAAGAAGAAGAAGAAGAAGAGAAGTCGTTGCCGTTGAGGAAGAAGAGGACGATTTTAGAGGAGTGCGCGGAGAGTATCTTGAACGAAGCGCGCAATCATAGCGACGGCCAAGAGACGAACGAGGAGGTTCCTGAACCGCAAATCGTGTATCACGTGAAGAGACTGGCCGAGTTAGCCAGCAGAAGTGCCAGAAGTGATGATGGCGAAGACGACTTTTTGCGAGACGGCGACGGCGGCGTTCGGAACCAAGAAAATAAAGGCAACCACAACCACCGCCACCAAGAAGAAGATAAGAATTTCAACGGAATTCAAACGAACGAGGAAGCTGATATCGTCATGACGGTATTCGAAACGATCGCGGAGAGAGAATCGGCGCTGTTGAGAGAAACGTGCGCGGAAAGTTTGGGTTTACTCTCTCGGGCGTTTCTCGCCGTCGATTCGATTTACGAAGAAAAGCTATTGGAAATTGCGTTTGTTCTGTTGGAAGACGACGATCCAGACGTCGTCAAAAAGACGGAGGAACAGTTTTCGGTTATTTGCGAAAACATAACGAGAGATTCCATCGATAGAATGCTTATACCGCACGTGATTAACGTGATGTTTAAAGAGAATGACGAACAGCTGCGAATATCTTCCTTGAACGTCATGAAGAATATTTTGGTCGGGTCAGGAAATAGTACTACGTTCGTTGAACATTGTTACCATGGAACAAATAGTATTGGCGAAAAGGATTTGGAAACGATGGATGAGATGATTGGGTGCTTCTCGAGCGCTTCGCAGGATAAAAGTTATCGCGTGCGAGAGACGTTTATTCAAAACGCAGTGGAAGTAGCCCCACGATTAAGAGAGATAACACTGACGGTGGACGCCTCGAAAATGGCCGCAATAGAGACGCACTTAAGAGCTTTAATCGATGGATTCGTCTTGTTGTGTGAGGATGAAAACTGGGCCGTTCGCTTCAACTGCGTGAAATCGCTCCACGCGTTGGCGAAAATTTCCTCCTGGGACTCGGTCGTCGTCGACAAAAAATCTGCGGGTACCGATATCAGTACCGATAAAGTGTTGGACTTGTTCGATAAGCTTTCCAACGACGTTTCTAAGAAAGTTCAGCTATTGACGTCGTGCGAGCTTGGTAACGTCCTCGCTTCTTTGCTACCCGGAGATGTCAACGATGCAAAACTTTCTGGAATAATTCAGAAATATTGCGATACGGTTCGAGAAGTGAGCACGAATCGTAGCGGTGCAAACGCGAAAGATGATGATATTGAACAGATTCGGATAAGCTGCGCGAGTTATTTTGGTGCCATGTGCGAAAAGTTAGCTCCGATTGGGAAGTGGGACGACATTGTTGAAGCGTTTAGATTACTTTCGTCGCCGCCACCGCCGCCGCCGCCTTCAGCCATCGACGGACACGCTAACCATAGTGATCCGAACTGGCTGTTGAATTCAAACGCTCACAAAGCGAGACTTGAAATTGCAAAGTCGCTGGAAACAATCGTAAACTCACTTCCTGGTGATATCGTGGTCAGGGATATCTGCCCTATCGTGGAAGCAACGTTTCTGAATGATCTCAACGACGAGGTGAAAATTGTAACCATCTCGCAGTTACATCACCTCCTTCAAAAAAAGTGTTCTGCGATGATGAAGAATGAAGGTACTTCTGACGAAAATAAAAATGCGTCTTCTCCTCCTCCACCTTCTTCTGGACGTTCTGCGCCGATTGTGAACCTCTTATCTTCGCTCGCGGAAGATTCCAGCGCTTACGTTTCCCTTTCTCCTTTAAAGTCTAGGAAACCGGCGGCGGCGGCGGATTCCGTGGGAAGTTGGAGAGTTCGACTCGAATTGGCTTCCTCGTTGGGGAACATCTCGAACAACATGCCGATGCAACCACGACCGTCTTCTCTTCTGTCCATATCTTTGAAGCTCTTGAAAGACCCAGTGCATGACGTGAGGAAAGCCGCGAGCTCGATGGATTCGTTTTATTACGTGTTCAAGAACAGTTTAACGCTTCTGTTTTCAGAACCGCCGACGTGGTCTTCGTCCAGTCGCGCTGAATACAAAGACGCTTCAAATGCAATCGAAAGCGTTATTAAAATGGCATCGAGTAAGATTTGGACGGAACGCAGAACGTTCGCAGAGTGTTCTGGACGCGCGCTACTCGCTTTAGGCGAGCAAGAGGAGAGAATACAAAAGCAAGACAAGAAACTTCTTCAAATGCAAAACACGTTACTGACGAAACTGTGCTTTCTCGTGGCATCCGATGCGGTTTCGAGCGTTCGCTTAGCCGCATTAGAGGCGTTGGTAGAATTGATTTCCAAAGATAACTCTATAGCGAGCGATGCGATCGTTCTCTCGGCGCTCGAAAGCGATAGAAATGAGGATAGCGTTGGGTTGAACGCCATCGAAGTGGAAGCTCGAGAGCGATTGTCAAACGTGATTAACGAAGTGAGCTTTTCGAAAATAACCGTCTCTTCGTGACTCGACGCGAATCAAATATAAATTAGAACGACGACATGTATACTACTGGTACTACTAGTACTATCAAACACTAGATAGAAGAAAAAGAGATTAGCGCGGCTGCTGTATATACTTTGTACTTATCATAAACGGAGTACTACTCTAAATATATAAAACAAAACAACTCTCTCTCTCTCTCTCTCTCTCTTTCTCTCTTCTTTACTGATACACGCCCACCTCCGCCGCTCTCACTACTCGATCGTGTAATCTATACCCAGCTTTTGTTACCACAGCAACTGACCCGGGCTCTTTTTTCGTTTCCCCGACTGGAACGTTGAACAACGCCATGTGCTCGTTCGCATCGAACGGTTCGTCCACTGGATCGAATTTTACCAATCCGTTCTTCTTAAATCCGCTACTCAGTTGTCTTTGCGTCAACTCCACGCCTTCTTTAAAACTTCGCAAAAGAGTTTCCAATTTACCCGCGTCGTTCTTTGCCTCTGCGATGATCTCTTCCGTCACCGTCGCGCACGCTCGGTCCATATTATCCGCCACGTCTAATAAATCTTTCGCGAAGCCTTGCACCGCAAACTTCTTCGCGTCTTCGTTCTGTCTCTGCGTTCGCGTCCGTAAGTTTTCCATATCCGCTAATGTTCTCAAATGTCTTTCGTTTAATTCGACGATTAAAGCGTCTTTCTCTGCCATTTCGTTTTGTTCTTCTTCGTTTTGTTCTTCTTCTTGTTCTTTTCCTCCTCCTGTCGCTCCATCTCCTTCCGCGGTTGCTGCTTTTTTTTCTTGGCTGTTGTTTTTTCCGCCGTCGTCATCTCCTTTCGGCTGCTGCTGCTGCTCTCGCTCTCCCTCTTTTTGGGTATTTCGAGCGAGAGAAGTCGTGCTCACGCATCTGCTGCTGGTATTCTTTCCTCGCGAGGCGAACGACGAGATGAACAGACGAGATGATGATGATGGAGCGTCGTTGTTCATCATCCTTCTCGATAATAAAGACGAAAAAGAAGAAGAAGAAGAAGAAGAAGTGAAATTCGATCGATTGGAAAAAGAGGCAACACCTCCTGCGCCTCCTCTTCCTCCTCCTCTACTTCCTCCTCCTCCTCGCGATACCAACGATGATGATGATGATATCGACGACGAGATGATGATGATGATGATGAGAGGAACTGTCTCATCATCATCGATATCATCTTGGACTTCTGTCTTATTCGTTGTTGTTGTTGTTTTATCATCATCATCGTCGTCGTCGTCGTCATCCGAAGAGAATTCTTTTTCTTTGTTTTCGTGTGTCCTTTTTGTGTGTTGTTTTTTTGCCGAAGAACTCTCTTCTCCCTTTTTCCTCTTTAAATAATAATCGATTGTGTCTCGATTCTAAAACCCAAAAAAGTCAAAAAATTTTGAATCCACCCCCAGTCGCCAGTCTGCCAGTTCCAAGTTCCAAACAACAAAACAAACGACACAACGAACAACACAACGAACAACACAACGAACAACACAACGAACTTTGAAACTCCTTTTGTGTGACAGACACCCAACAAACAAACAGACTTTTGGGGGGACCGACCACCAATAATAGAATAATGAGCGGCAGATTAGACTCCTCCTCTTCTTTAACTTCGTCGTCGTCTAAAGTGAATAACTATTGGACGTTCACTGTGCTCCTCGTGTTCGTGTTGTTTCTCGTCGACGGGTTCAACACCAAGACAGATTTTAACGTTGGAAGATATCAACAAAAGAAGGAGACAGAAGTCGTAAACAACGAGTTTGGCGGTATTGGTGCTG
>JGI20155J14468_10002761_pt1 | contig 12726 bp, 12 predicted proteins | sample COG_05_FD_14468 | JGI IMG/M metagenome (IMG submission 14468)
CCGGAGCAATTTTATTTGCTATTTCTATAGATTGCTTCCAATTTTTTACAATAATAATCATTCCATTATTATTCCAACTAGCCTTAGCTATTTCTGCTCTTTCTAAACATTGTATTAGAGAATTAATCTCCACTTCTACTTGCTTTGCAAAGTCTAGGTTATCTGTTATTAATATAGATTGCGCATCTACGTCATGCTCTGCCTGAGACATTAAATCAGCAGCAATCCATGTAGGGTTACTTTTGTCATCAGCAATAACTAATATTTCTGATGGTCCAGCAACCATATCAATGCCAACTTTACCAAACAGTTGTCTTTTTGCTTCCGCTACCCATGCATTACCAGGACCAAAGATTTTATTTACTGCCTTTATAGATTTAGTGCCATAGGTCATAGCTGCAATAGCTTGAGCTCCTCCTATTTTATATATTGTTTTTACTCCAGAAATTTTAGCAGCTACTAATACAGCTGGATTCAAATATCCATTTGGACTAGGCACACACATAGAAACATCTGGAACATTTGCAATTTTAGCAGGAATGGCAGTCATAATCACTGAGCTAGGATAAGAAGCCTTTCCTCCTGGCACATATAAACCAACAGAGTCAATTGGTGACCATCTAGAACTTAATGACACATTACTGTCATCTACAAAATTAATATTTTTTGGAAGTTGTAATTCATGATAGACACTTATTCTTTCTGCTGCTTTTTCAAGAGCAGATATAAGTTTTTTGTCACAATTATCATAAGCAAGGTCAATATCTTTTTTATCTACAAAAATTCCATTTTCATAAATATTATAATTGTCATATTTAAGTGTTAATTCATTAATAGCTTTATCACCATTTATCTCTACATCAGAAATTATACTTTTAACTTGATCAGCAATATTCCTATCAGGGCTTCTGTTCTTAGAAATAAACTTATCTATAAGTGTAATAAAGTTTTCATTACTATGATTAAGAATTTTTTCCACTTAATACCTCCTGAAAAAGACCTATAATATGACGAACATTTTCAGAACGAGTTTTAAAGGATGTTCTATTTATTACAAGATGAGATGTTATCTCAAGTATTTTTTCTATTTCTACTAAATTATTAGCTTTCATTGTCATTCCTGAAGAAACTAAGTCAACTATTTTATCTGCCATATCCAAAGTAGGAGCAATTTCCATAGCTCCATTCATTTTTATACAATTAATATTAATTCCTTTTTCTGCATAATATTTACTACTTATATTAGTATTTTCGTAGCAACTTTTAATTGTACATTCTCATTTTCAATATAATTCTTGGGCTCAGCAATAGAAAGGCGACACTTACCAATATTCAAATCTACTGGGGCATATAGCTCTGGATAATTAAATTCTTTTAATACATCTAGTCCTACAACCCCTATATCAGCTCCTCCAAAAGCAACAAAAGTTGCTACATCAAAACTTCTAACTCTAATAATTTTTAACCAGGACAAATTAGAAGAAAATAATAACCTCCTATCACTTGTATCAAAAAATGCTTTTTCAGGAATAATATTAGCTTTTTTCATTAACGGAACTAATTCTTCTAAAATTCTTCCCTTAGGAACAGCTAAAATAATATTTTCAGTCCTAATTTTACTCATATTGATCCTTTATTTCTTAGAGGGACTACCGCTGGCTTTATAGGTTTTCTTACGTCCTCTATATATAATTTTAAACCTCTTACACTAAATCTAATTGAAGCTTTTTGGTCAAAAGTAAACATCAAAATACCTTTATCATATGCTATAGAGATTAGGCTATGTAAACCTTTACTTTTTTTATCTAAAATATTTTCTACTATAAAGGAATCTACACAATGTATCTGTATAATACATAAAACTTGTAATAAATTCTCATCTTTGGCTTCGCTACACTCCCATGTAAACCTCTCTACTGACATAAGAAAAGTATTTTTATCTTTTAAAAATGTTATCTCACTATCAAAAACAATTGCTTCGAACAAACATTTTGATAAAACTTCTAAATCGTTATCATCTTCTGCCCTAAGTTTTATAGGTTTATAATTAATATTGTCCTTACTAAACATTTATTTAACTATATCCTTTTAATTCTAGCACCACATAAAGAAAGTTTTTGCTCTAACTTTTCATATCCGCGATCTAAATGGTATACTCTATTAATAATAGTTTCCCCCTCAGCCTTTAATCCCGCTAAAATTAAAGAAGAAGAAGCTCTTAAATCAGTTGCCATTACTTGGGCACCATTTAAGCTATCACAACCTTTAATATAAGCTTTAACGCCTTCAACACTAATATCAGCACCAAATCTAACTAATTCTGCAATATGCATAAACCTATTTTCAAAAATACTCTCCTCTATAATAGAATTTCCTTTAGCTATAGTCATTAGAGCCATTGCCTGCGCTTGTAAGTCAGTTGGAAAACCTGGATAAACCTCTGTTTTAAGATTAGCGCTTTTTATTATACTTGGACCTTCTATTTCTATACTATTTGTATCATATTTAATCAGAGCTCCTGCTTTCCTTAAGTATGATAAAACAGTTATTAAATATTTTTCTTCTGCATTTAATAATTTTATTTTACCGGATGTTATAACAGCTGCCATAGCATAAGTTCCTGCTTCTATTCTATCTGGCATCACACTATGAATGAAGCCTTTTAGGTAATTGACGCCTACAACTTCTATAGTATTCATATTTAGCCTAATTATATTTGCCCCCATTTTTATAAGAACATCTATTAAATCATCTATTTCAGGCTCTAAGGCAGCATTTCTAATTATTGTTTTTCCTTTTGCCAAAGATGCGGCCATGATTATATTTTCTGTCGCCCCTACACTTACTTTAGAAAAAGTAATATCTGCTCCTTGTAGTCTACCGCCAGGAACTTTAGCTTTAATATAACCATCTTGAATATCGATTTTTGCTCCCATTTTTATAAGTGCGGCAATATGTATATCAACGGGCCTTGATCCTATTGCGCATCCTCCGGGCAAAGAAACTTCAGCCTCTCCAAACCTAGCTAAAAGTGGCCCCAAAACCAAAACAGAAGCTCGCATTTTACGAACTAATTCATAATTTGCATGTGTAGAAATATTTTTGACTGGCTCCAAAATAAATAAATCATTTTTTTTATTTATTTTTAATCCTAAGGATATTAATAGTTCCTGCATTGTAAAAACATCAATTAAATCAGGAACATTACTTATTTCTGAAGTTTCATTTGTTAATAAAGAAGCCACTAATATAGGAAGTGCGGCATTCTTTGAACCACTTATTTTGATTGTACCTTCTAGAGCTTTTCCTCCAAGAATTGATATTTGATCCATACTAATTTAACCATCAAAGTTTAGGTAGAGTAACACCACGTTGCTTCATATATTTCCCAGACCTCTCAAGATAAGAAATATCACAAGCAATATCACCTTTTAAAAATAAAAACTGGCAAGCACCTTCATTGGCATAAACTCTTGCTGGCAAAGGTGTAGTATTTGAAAATTCAAGAGTCACGTGTCCTTCCCATTCAGGTTCTAATGGAGTTACATTTACTATAATGCCACAGCGCGCATATGTGGATTTCCCTAAACAAATAACTAATACATCCCTAGGAATTTTAAAATATTCTACTGTTCTTGCTAGAACAAAGCTATTAGGTGGGATGATACAATTTTCTGATTTACGTTCAACAAAAGATTCTTCTGAAAAGTTTTTTGGATCAACAAGCGCGTTATTGACATTGGTAAATACTTTAAATTCATCCGCCACTCTAGCATCATAACCATAAGATGATACTCCATAACTTATGACATCCTTTTTATTTTGTTCTGCTACAAATGGCTCTATCATATTCTGTTCCGTAGCCATTTTTGTAATCCAAGAATCTGGCATTATTGACATTATATAATCCTATGTTTTAAATTTATTTAATAGTTACTATAGATAAATAATATTCTCAAATATTTACTTATTCTTTATTATTTTGTAATTTACGTGCTTTTAATTGAGCTTTTCTTCTTTTTAAATTTTCTTTCATTTCTAAAGCTAAACGCAGCTCTTTATTTTTTAATTTTAATTTACTATTCTCTTTATTATTTAAATTCATTTGAATCCAGCTTAATTAATTGTATGTATTTATTTAATAAATATTAATGACTATATAAAGATACAATAATACTCATAAATTGCTAGGGAGTTAATCAAATTAATAAAAAAATATGGCTTAAAGGAAACACTTCCGGTATCATTGGAAAATTATTCTCTTATATTGATTTAATTTTTGTAGATCATGGAATATTTCGCTTTAAGTGGCGATCTCTGCATAAAATTTCTGAAAATACTTATAGATCAAACCAACCTTTCCCATGGCAAATATTAGCTGACAAAAATAAACGCGGAATCAAAACTATTATTAATCTAAGAGGAGTGAGAAATTGCTCATCCTTTTTCTTAGAAAAAAAAACGTGTGAAGAACACAATATTAAACTAATTAATTTTCCTGTAACATCTAGAGCAGCACCTAAAGTAGAAACTATATTAGCAGCAAAAAAATTATTTAATGAAATTGAGTACCCAATTATTATGCATTGTAAATCTGGAGCTGATAGAGCAGGTCTAATGTCAGCATTATATTTAATTTTGCATGAAAATATGCCTGTTGATGAAGCAAAAAAACAACTTTCCTTTAAATATTTGCATATAAAGCATGCCAAAACTGGTATTTTAGATGCATTTTTTGATAATTATTTAAAAGAAAATAAAAATAATACCTTCCTAGAATGGGTAAAAAATGATTATGACCCAGAAAAACTTAAACAATCTTTTAAAGTTAAAAAACTTAGTGAAATCTTAAGCACTTATATTTTAAGAAGAGAATAAAATTTATTCTAAGTTTTGTAATAAGGCCATTTTCTTATAAAGGACTGAGTTTTCTAATAACTCTTCATGAGTTCCTGATGAAATAATTTTACCTTGATCCAAAACAATAATTCTATCTGCATTTATGATAGTTGAGAGACGATGCGCAATTGTAATAGTAGTTCTGTTTTTAGAAATACTATTAAGAGTGATTTTAATTTTATTTTCTGCTTCAGAATCTAAAGAACTAGTAGGTTCATCTAAAATTAATATTTTAGGATTTCTCAATATTGCTCTTGCTATAGCTATTCTTTGTCTCTCTCCTCCTGATAAATTGGCTCCATTTTCTCCTACCATAGTATCATAGCTATTAGGCAACTTTTCAATAAAATCATGTGCCCCAGATTCTTTAGCAGAACGCATTATATTTTCCTTATTAGCTATTTGATTGCCAAAGTGTATATTTTCAAAAACTGTGCCATGAAAAAGCAAAGTATCTTGAGATACTATAGCTATATTCTTTCTTAATGAAGCTATTTTAATACTCTTCAAATTTTTGCCGTCTATTAAAACCTCTCCTTCGTCTGGATCAAAAAACCTAAGTATTAAATTCACTAATGTTGACTTTCCTGAACCACTTGGGCCTACTATAGCAATAGATTCTCCAGAATTTAGCTCTAGATTAATGTTATTTAAAGCTAAAATATTTTTATCTGAATATTTATACTTAATATTTCTAAATATTATTTTGCCTTCTTTAACTTTTATAGATTCTGCATCTAATGCATCATAGACTTTAGCTTTTGAATCTATACCTCCAAAAACTCGGATAGCAGCGGCTGTTCCTTCCTGAAGTACAGAGTTTAAAGTTCCTATTGCTCTAGCAGGTCCTACAGCAATTAATAAAGCACTAATAAAACCAGAAAACTCTCCTACTGTACTAGTTCCTGAAACTATTTGCCAGCCAGCCAATAAAATTACTAGTGATATTGCAATACCTCCAATAATTTCCATAACTGGCTCTAATCCTGCACGAGTTGATATTACTTTGATTATTATGGACTTTAGGTCACTAAAATAATTTATAGCTTTTTTGTTTTGAATATTTTCTAATTGATAGCTTTTAATTAATCTTGCTCCTAAAAAACTTTCATTTAAAAATGATGACGTTTTTCCAATATGCTCCTGCATAGCATTTGATAAGAGTCTACTCTTCTTTCCAATCCTTATAATAGGATAAACCGCTATAGGATAGACAGCTATTACTGCTAAAGCTAAAACCCAGTTTAACCAAAACATAGAAATTACTAAACCAATCAAAGTAAAAAAATCTCGAAGAAGATTATTAAAGCTTCTTATCATAGCTTCTTTCATTAAATTGACATCATTCATAATTCTAGACTGAAGATTTCCTATCCTCTCAGTATTTATAATATCTAGATCTAAATTTAATAAAGATTTAAATAAATTAGTTTGTATTTTAAAAATTATAGATTGTACCAATGTATTTATAAGAACAGTTTGTTTGTATAATGCTCCACCTTTAATAACAGTTAGAATAATTATAAAAACAGGAATAAAACTAATTTTTTTCCAATTAGCTTCCTCTAAAGAGATAAAAGCATAATCTATTACAATTGGATATAAAGCAGTAGATCCAGCTATAAATAACATTAAAATATTAGCAATTATGAAAGAGTATAAATGTACCTTTCCATAATTTTTCCAAATTCTTTTAAATGCTTGAATTGGCGACATAGAGTTAGAGTTAAGCATAATTTTTCCAAATCATTAAGATACCTACTTTTATTTTATACTACTTAAGTTAATTTAATAAAAATTACTAGAAACACATAATAAAATAATCTATTAATAAAAAATAATGATAAATTCCAATAATAGTAGAATTTTTAACTATATTAATTATTTCACCTTAGCATGTATAGTGCCAATAGCCTATTTTGCTCCTCTTGGAGAGTGGTTATTACTAAGTTGTTTTGCTTTATCAACAATCATAAAATTAATATTAAACAACTTTACAATAAAACTTTATAATTATTATATATTATTAATCTCTATATTTCTTTTAATAATTTCATACTTCTGGTCCATAAATCCTGAAAGAACCTTAGAAGTTATATTACCAACATCAGGAATTTTAATTAGTATTTATATTATTCTTAATATATCTAGCTCTAATATAACTAAAAACGTACATAATATAGTTGGAATTCCTTTATTACTAACATCATTATGTATTTTTTTAGATTTAGTGTTTAATACAGAAATTAGATCTAGCTTAGCTTTATTAGTGGGAGACAAACCTACAAGCATTAGTGGAAACTTTAGCAGAGGTATTATTATTATATCTATTATTTTACCTATATCAACTGCTTTATATATACACACAAAAAAGTATATACTTGCCTTTATTTTAATGGGATTAGCATCTACAGTAGTTTTTTTGGGACCCAATGAATCAGCTAAAATAGCTTTAATTTTTTCTTGTTTTTCCGCTTTAATTATTTATTTTTTAGGACCTAAGTCATTTGTAGCATTTGGCATAATATCTTTGATAATAATTATTTTTAATCCTTTATTTTCAATTTCAGTATTGCCAAAAATAGTGCAATTAGAAAAAATAATAGAAATAGCTGCGCCTTGCACTGATGATGGGGCAAAAATAATAACAAATGATAAATTAAAAAATAATAAAGATATTTCACGACTAATTTTAGAATTTGAAAAAATTAAATCAGACTCACCTGTGCCTAAAAAAATTATTAAGCTATTAAATGAAAATAATATTAAATGTTCAAGAAATTTGCAATGGCAAAAAACTCGCCCCGGAGTCTCCATTATGCACCGTTTTTTAATATGGAAATATGTTGCAAAAGAAATTTCAAAAAAACCAATACTTGGGCATGGCATAGGAACCTCAAGGTTTATTGGTCAAAATATTATCCTAAATATACCAAATACTAAACTAGAAATTAAGGGTGGCATACCATTACATCCTCATAATAATTTCCTTGAGATATGGCTTGAATTAGGCTTACTAGGCATAATAATTACTTCCTTACTTTGGATAAATATTATCAAAATTGGAACAAATATAAGAAAACATTCATATGTATTAGGTACAGGATCATGCTCCTCTATTGTTGCTATCTTTGTTGTAAGCAATTTGAGTTTTGGAGCATTTCAAGCTTGGTGGATGGCAAGTATTGGATTAATTTTTTTAGTAATTTTTCAAGCTACTAAATATAAAAACTAATTTAAATAACTTTAAATTAGAATAGACATCTGCGTTAAATTCTGCTTTAGGTTTAAATTATAATTAAAGTAATATTTATAAATGTTATTAAAAAAGGTTATTGAATAAAATATGGTAAAGTTTCTTAAAGAAGGTTTTAAAGATTTTAAAAAAAACTATTATGAGAATGATAAACCTTATATAGATAAATATGTAAAAAATGGCCAAAAACCTAAATTTATGGTTATTGCATGTTCAGATTCTAGAGTAGATCCAGCAATATTGTTTCAAACTAAACCAGGAGAAGTTTTTTCAGTTAGAAATGTAGCTAATTTAGTTCCACCTTATAGTCCTGATGAAGGTCTTCACGGTGTTAGTGCTGCTATTGAATTTGGAGTTATGGATTTAAAAATAAAAGATATTATTATATTAGGACACGCCCACTGTGGAGGCATAAAAAGACTATGTAATAATTTTAATTCAGATATGGATAAATCACTTAATAAAAAAGCTCCTAGAGAGTTCATTGATAGTTGGATGAATATTGCTTCTTCAGTTATTACTAAAATTGATGCTAAAGATCCTTTAGAATCTCTACAACATTTTATAGAGAAAGAATCTATTAAGAACTCCATAAAAAACCTTAAAACATTTCCATGGGTCAGCGAACTAGTTAGAAATAAAGAATTAAATATTCATGGTTGGTGGTTTGAATTAAAAAGCGGTGAGCTTTTTTACTTTGATGAAAATAAAAATGATTTTTTAAATATAGATAACGAGAAAAAATAAAAATTTAAACCTAATATCATTATAAAAAAATATTATTTTATAGGCTTGTTACCCCAGAGAATCTTAGTCATACCTGGAATTAGAACCTCTTCTTTAATTTCTTTAAAACCCGCACCTTCCATAATGCTACTAACCCAGCTAGGAGTAATTGATTTAGCTGTTGGAGTAAAAGCTAAATGCTGTAATTGCCATAATGCTGCCAAATGTGGTCCAGACCGATCGTTATCTACCATAAAATCATGTACAAGGTATATTCCACCCGGTTGCATAACGCTATAGGCCTGCTTGGCTAATTCAGGAATAGACTCTTCTGGCACTCCATTATAGAGATAGCTCATCAGAACTGCACCTACGTCTTTTGGCCAATTATAGTCCAATGCATTGCCTCCAATAAAACTAATTCTGTCTGAAAGCCCTGCATCTTTTACTTTTTCTTTACCAAGGCTAACTACATGAGGAAAGTCAATAATAGTCACTCGTAGGTTAGGGTTTGCTTCACAGAGTCTTATAGATAAACCTCCAGTACCACCTGCTACATCAAGTAAATGATCAACTCTTGAAAAATCTACCATACGCGCAAGAGAGCTCCCTGGTCCTAAAGATCCTGCATGCTGAGATTCACTATATAGATGTGCCTCTTCTTTATCTTCCATCCATTTTGCATAACTATCGACATAATCCGGCGTCATATTATCTGTAACAACACCTTCCAACTGTTGCATGAAACCATACATCTGCCTGTCTATTTGAAGACGCAGATAATCACCAAAATCATAGGGCGCACCTTTTACCAAAAAAGACTCTGCGCCTTCCGAGTTTTTATAGAGATCATTTTCACGTTCCAATAGCCCAATACTATTTAAGGCGGTGCAAATTGTAGTAATACGATTTTCTGGAACCCCTGCTTCTATAGAAAGCTTTTTAGCAGTTTTAGGTTCTCCAGAAAGACTGGTAAAAATATTACAATGTAATGCTACGAATAATGCTTTTGAAGCCATAAACCCAAATGCTATATTTGATATTTGCTCGGCTTTTACTATTGATTCCATTATTTTTTCTCTTTATTTTGTAATTATATTGTGTACTTTTAGTGATAAAAAAATTATAACCTATTTTATAAATTTACTCCACATAAAGTAAAATTAAGAAATCTGACGATTAGTAAATATTAGATTTGATTTATTCCAATATTTGAATGAAAAGTGGTTTGAGTAAATTTGAGCCTGATAAAGTCAAATGATGGCTATCATAAAATAATGGAGAACCATCTTCTAAGCTATATTTACAATAATCAGCACAAAAATATTGATGAACATTAAAAGTTTTTAAGTTTTTAATATCAAGATTATTTAGAATATTTTTAACTTTATTATGCTCTAGTAAATAATCTTCTGTTCTACTAGGAATAATTTTTTTATTATATTTCATTGCATTATACATCTCTCTAGGCACTACAAACCCTGGTCTTGGAATAGGCATTATAAATGAAATTTTAATATTTTTTTTATTTGCTAATTTTATAAAGTTAACTATTTCAGGCCTATTTAATATTGATGAATAATGAATAATGGCATGGCTTATATTATATTTATCCATTTTTTTAAATAAATTTTTGGCATTTATACTTTTGCTCTCACTCATTAAAGGATCATTTTGCACTATAAAATAAACTTTTTTATTTAATTTTGAGGCAATTTCAGTGAATGAAGTTTTGATTGCATCTGCATGACTATCTCCAATTAGTATTATTTTTTCTGCATTCGCCTCTTCTAATAAATTATTTAATGAACATAATTTTGCTAAAGGGTTAATAATTCTTATTATCTTTCCACACCTATATGCAGCCTTATCAAAGAATCCGTTCTGAATATTTAATTCAGTTGTATTTAAAAGGCCTGCTTTTATAAATAAGGCACCATAAGAAAATACAAAGATAAAAAGTAGAAAATAAAAATACCTATTAATAGTAAACAATTTTTTAATTAATAAACTATTTGTAAATTTCTGAAAAAAATAACTAATACCTATCACTATAGCCATTAAAACAATCATTATATAATTATTTTGAAACTCTAGCATTGTTACGGATAAAGGCTTGTATAGATATAATATTATGATTGGATAATGAAGCAGATATATAGAATAAGAATAACTTCCAATATAGGATAAAGCTTTTCCAACTCTACTATTTTGAATAAATAAAGGAATACCAAAAATAATTACTAAAGCAGTGATTATGCATATAAATAAAGAAAAAATACCTGGATGGCCTTCAATAAAGCTTGAGCTATATATATTTATTAAAGAAAAATTAATTGCGAAAAAAGGTGCTACTATTAAAATTAGAAGAAAAATTATGCTTATGATATCTTTTTTGAAGTTATTTATTAAATGAACTTTTTTAAATAACGCATAATTAGCTATTATATATCCAAGAAAAAACTCCCATATCCTAAAAAATATCATGAAAAAAGAAGTTTTAGGAGACACCTCAGTAATCATAAAGCACATGCCTAATGATGTAAAAAAAATAATTAGGATAAAATATTTATTTTTTCTAATTAAGAACGCAATAAAAGGCACAATAAAATAAAACTGGAATTCTATTGCTAATGACCACATGTGTAAAAGTGGTTTAAAATTATCTTTATTAAAATATGTATTATCTAACCAATAACCAATATTTGAAATAAAAGATAAAGCATACCATGTCTGATATATAGTTTCCTTAAATTCCCTATACTCTAATATTAAGAAAGATATTATTATAGTAATAAATATAGTTAAATAATAAGGAGGAATTAATCTATTAAAACGTCTTGTAAAATATTCTTTAAAATTTGTATTTTCATATATAGTTGCCATTAAAAACCCACTAATAACAAAAAATATATCAACTCCTAAAAAACCATATTGGAAAAATGAGACTCCAAAATGAAAAAAAAATACATTAATTATTGCTATTGCCCTAATAATTTCTATATCTCTTCTAAATTTCATATTGATTTAACCTTTATATTTTGAATTTACTGACTAAACTACAATAATTAATTTTTTTCTTCAATTTTGTATAATCTTATTATTTTAATAGTCACTTATAGTGTGGACTATTATCATATTCAGGACGTGCAATTGCAAGAATAGCTGCTTTGAGTGAAACTTTCCCAATAGCTTTTCCCTTTGCGTCAACAACTGATGCAACTCCTTTATCAGCTGAATTCAGTATCTGTAAAGCTTCTTCAAGAGATGCATTAACATTGATCTTCAGATCACAACTTATGATTGATTTTTTTAAAATAGAACTAACTTTTAATACTCTGCTTCTATTTATATCCTTAATAAAATCAGCAATATAATTATCTGCAGGCCTTAAGATTATATCCTGAGGATTACCCTTTTGAATAACTTTACCATCTCGCATAAATGATATTTCATCTCCAAGTCTTAACGCTTCATCTAGATCGTGCGTTATAAAAATAATAGTTTTATTTAACTCCTCCTGTAAATCTAGAAGAATATCCTGCATATTAGTCCTAATAAGTGGGTCTAGAGCAGAAAAAGCTTCATCCATAAGTAAAATTTCTGCATCTGTAGCTAATGCTCGAGCTAATCCAACACGCTGTTGCATTCCTCCTGACAATTGGGCAGGATAGTATTTTTCAAAACCTGTCAAACCTACTTTATCAACCCATACCTGTGTTCGCTCTTTGACTTCTTCTTCAAGAATTCCCTGAATAAACAAACCATAAGAAATATTTTGAAAAACTGTACGGTGTGGGAATAATCCAAATTTTTGAAAAACCATTGATGCTTTGTATCGACGG
>JGI20155J14468_10002787_pt1 | contig 12642 bp, 10 predicted proteins | sample COG_05_FD_14468 | JGI IMG/M metagenome (IMG submission 14468)
AGACATTATTTACCTTTTTTAGTTCCATAAAGAGATCTTCTTTTTTTTCTGTTTGCAACACCTTGAGTATCTAAATTGCCTCTTAAAATATGGTATCTTACACCGGGCAAGTCCTTCACCCTACCACCTCTAATTAAAACTACTGAGTGTTCTTGTAAATTATGGCCTTCACCTGGAATATAAGCTGTAACTTCAAAACCGTTTGACAATCTAACTCTAGCAACTTTTCTCAATGCTGAATTAGGTTTTTTTGGTGTTGTTGTATAAACTTTTACACACACACCTCTCTTTAAGGGCTGTTTTTGCAGAGCAGGAACTTTGTTCCTTTTGCTTTGTTTAATTCTTTTGTTTTTTAACAACTGGTTAATAGTTGGCATAATTTAAAAAATTTTAATAATTATTTGTTTTTGAGAGAAAATAACTGACAGGTTATTTATGGCAGCGTTTAGTGTCTAAGATTAACACTACATTCCAACCAAAAACATCGCCAAAATACTTAATAATCGAACTTTGTCAAACTAAAATTATGAATTTTTCTTATTTTTTTACTGATTTACTTGGCTTTCTGAAGACTCAATTTTTTCTTGCTCTGACAGGAATTTTTTATCGTCTTCGAGTGCTTTTTGGTTCCACTTATTCTTAATACTACCAGTTCCAGCAGGGACTAATCTACCTACAATAACGTTTTCTTTAAGACCTTTTAAAGGGTCAACTTTACCTTTTATTGCTGCATCAGTTAACACTCTTGTTGTTTCTTGGAAGGACGCAGCTGAAATAAATGACTCTGTTTGTAATGAAGCTTTAGTAATACCCATTAGTACTCTCTCACCATGAGCTGGAGTTTTTCCTTCAGCTTTAATTTTTTCATTAACATCATCAAACTTAATTCTATCAATAATTTCACCTGGCAAATAAGAGGTATCACCAGAAATTTTGACTTCTACTTTTTTCAACATTTGTCTCAAAATTGTTTCGATATGTTTATCGTTAATTATAACACCTTGTAATCTATAAACTTCTTGAACTTGATTAACAAAATACCAGGCAGATCTTTAACTCTTCCACCTCTAATTAAAACCACTGAGTGTTCTTGAAGATTATGGCCCTCTCCAGGAATATAAGCTGTCACTTCAAAACCATTTGACAATCTAACTCTTGCAACTTTTCTTAATGCTGAGTTAGGTTTCTTGGGAGTAGTTGTATAAACTTTAACACAAACACCTCTTTTTAAGGGTTGTTTTTGCAAAGCAGGAACTTTATTTCTTTTGCTTTGTTTAACTCTTTTGTTTTTTAACAACTGATTAATAGTTGGCATAAATTTTAAAAATTTTTAATAGTTAATATGTTTTTGAAAGAAAATAACTGCAGGTTATTTATGGCAGCGTTTAGTGTCTAAGATTAACACTACATTCCAACCAAAAACATCGCCAAAATACTTAATAATCTGTCTTTGTCAAACTAAAACTATGAATTAATAGCTAATTTTTTATTGATTTACAGGGGTTTCTGATGATTCAATTTTTTCTTGTTCTGACAAGAATTTATTATCATCTTCAATAGCTTTTTTGTTCCATTTGTTCTTAATACTTCCAGTACCAGCAGGCACCAACCTTCCTACAATGACATTTTCTTTAAGACCATTCAAAGGATCAACTTTACCTTTAATAGCTGCATCAGTAAGAACTCTAGTGGTTTCTTGGAATGAAGCAGCAGAAATAAACGACTCTGTTTGTAAAGATGCTTTGGTTATGCCCATAAGTACTCTCTCACCTATTGCTGGAGTTTTACCTTCAGTTTTTAGATTTTCATTATTAGTATCAAATTTGATCTTATCAATTACTTCACCTGGTAAATATGTAGAATCACCTGAGCTTTTTACTTCAACTTTTTTTAACATTTGTCTTAGTATTGTTTCAATATGTTTATCATTAATAATAACTCCTTGTAATCTGTAAACTTCTTGAACTTGATTTACAAAGTATTCGGTTAAATCTTTAATCCCCATGATTCTTAAAATATCATGTGGTAAAGGTTGACCATCCAGTAAATATTCACCTTTTTTAATTCTTTCACCCTGGTTAAAATTTATATGTTTGCCTTTTGGAATTAAATAATTTGAAGCATCAGAGCCGTCCTCCGGAACAATCGAAACTCTCTGTTTTCCTCTTACCTCTTTACCAAAAACAACTTGTCCATCGTTCTCTGCTATAATTGCACTATCTTTAGCTTTTCTTGCTTCGAATAATTCAGCAACTCTGGGTAGACCTCCTGTAATATCTTTTGTTTTAGTAGTTTCTTTTGGAAGTCTAGCAATAACATCTCCAGCTGAAACCTTTTGTCCATCTTTAACTGATAGGATTGAGTCTGGAACTAAATAATATCTTGCTTCATTATCATCTGCTTTTTTAATTACGTTTCCTTTTTCATCTCTCAAAGTAATTCTTGGTTTCAAATCTGTACTTTTTGATTGTGATCTCCAATCAATAACTGATTTAGAAGAAATACCTGTTGCATCATCAGTTGTTTCTTGAATTGTAACACCATCAATTAAATCAACATAACTCGCAATACCACTTTTTTCAGCAATTACAGGTGTTGTGTATGGATCCCATTCACAAATTTTTGTATTAGCTTTTACTTTATCATCATTATTAAAAAATAGTCTCGATCCATATGCAACTTTGTAAACTGCTACTTGAACACCATTATCATCTTCGATTGATAATTGTGTATTTCTTCCCATAACAATTAAGTTTTTCTTTGAGTCTTCTAAAATATTTGAGTTGATAATTTTTAAAATTCCTTCATTCTTAGTTACAATTTGTGACTCTTGTTTAACAGATGCTGTTCCTCCAACGTGGAAAGTTCTCATTGTTAATTGAGTGCCAGGTTCACCAATTGATTGAGCGGAAATCATACCAATTGCCTCACCAACATGAACTATTTTACCTCTTGATAAATCTCTTCCATAACAAGTAGCACAAACACCTTCTTTTGAACTACATGTCATTACTGAAAATACTTTAATAGACTTAATTCCAGCTGCATCGATTTGATCACAACCTGACTCATCTATCATTGAAAGTTTTTTAATAATCACATCTCCAGTTATAGGATTTTTTAAATCTGTTGCAGTTACTCTGCCTAGGGCTCTTTCTGATAAACTTACAACAACATTTCCACCTTCTAAAATTTCTGATATTTCAATAAACCCAGGTTTTTCACATTTAATTTTTGTAATTGTTAAATCTTGAGCAACATCACAAAGTCTTCTTGTTAAATAACCTGAACTTGCTGTTTTCAAAGCTGTATCAGCAAGACCTTTTCTGGCTCCGTGTGTAGAGTTAAAGTATTCTAATGCAGTTAATCCTTCTTTAAAATTTGATATAATTGGACTTTCTATAATTTCTCCAGAAGGTTTGGCAATTAAACCTCTCATTCCAGCTAACTGTTTCATTTGGGCGGCAGAACCTCTTGCTCCGCTATCAGCCATCATAAATACTGAATTAATTTTTAAACCTTCGGGGGTTTTTTCTGTAGCAGAAATTCCTTTCATCATTTCAGCTGCAACTCGGTCTGTACATTTTGACCAAGCGTCAATAACTTTATTGTACTTTTCACCTCTTGTAATTAAACCTTCTGCATACTGCGTTTCGTAATCAGCTATTAATTTCGTCGTATCATCAATTAATTGAGTTTTGCTTTCAGGAATAACTAAATCATCTTTACCAAATGAAATTCCAGCTTTGAAAGCATGTTTAAATCCTAAATCTTTTAACTTATCACAAAATATGACTGTAGCTTTTTGACCACAGAATCTAAACACCATGTCAATTATTTCTGAAACAACTTTTTTAGGTAATAATCTATCTACTAAAGAAAATTTAATATTTATGTTTTTAGGTAATAAATTTGCTAATAAAAATCTGCCAGCTGTAGAAGTATATTTTTCAAACTTTTTATTTCCTTTATCATCAACAGTCTCAAATCTTGAAATTATTGTACTGTGGACATTAATTTGACCAGAAGATAAAGCAAATTCTATTTGGTCTGCATCAAGAAAATATCCTGACGGTTTGTCAGTTAATGGTTCTAATGATAAATAATAGATTCCTAAAATCATATCCTGACTTGGGACAATAATTGGCTTTCCATTGGAAGGTGATAAAATATTATTTGTTGAAAGCATTAATATTCGAGCCTCTAACTGAGCTTCTAAACTTAAAGGAACATGAACAGCCATTTGATCTCCATCAAAATCAGCATTAAATGCAGCGCATGTTAATGGGTGTAATTCAATAGCATCTCCTTCAATCAATTTTGGCTCAAAGGCTTGCACTCCCAATCTGTGAAGTGTTGGAGCTCTATTAAGTAACACCGGATGCTCTCTAACAATAAGTTCTAATGCATCCCATACTGCATTGGTTTCTTTTTCAACTATCTTTTTTGCTTGTTTAATTGTTGATGCTAAACCAAGTTTATTTAACCTTGCATATAAAAATGGTTTAAATAGTTCCAAAGCCATTTTTTTTGGAAGTCCACACTCATGCAATTTTAAATCAGGTCCCACAACAATTACAGATCTTCCAGAATAATCAACCCTTTTACCTAACAAGTTCTGTCTAAATCTACCCTGTTTACCTTTAAGCATCTCAGCTAAGGATTTTAAAGGTCTTTTACCTGTACCAGTTATTACTCTTCCACGTCTACCATTGTCAAACAATGCATCTACTGACTCTTGAAGCATTCTTTTTTCATTTCTAACAATAATATCAGGTGCCTTTAAATCAATTAATCTTCTAAGACGATTATTTCTATTAATTACCCTTCTATAAAGATCGTTTAAGTCAGACGTAGCAAATCTTCCGCCGTCCAGAGGAACTAGTGGTCTCAATTCAGGAGGAATAACTGGTACTACAGTCAAGATCATCCACTCAGGTTTTTGACCAGTTTCGATGAACGATTCAACTAATTTTAATCTTTTAATTGCTCTTTCTTCATTTACTTTCGATTTTGTTTCCTTAATAAAACTAATTAAATTTTTTCTTTCTAATTCTAAATCAAGATTTTTAAGCATTTCTAATACAGCTTCAGCTCCAATTCCTGCTGAAAAAGACTCATCTCCGAATTCTTCTTGATATTTAGCTAGTTCTTCTTCATTTAAAAGTTGGTTTTTTTGTAATCCTGTTAAACCTGGCTCTATGACTATAAAATTTTCAAAATATAAAACTTTTTCAATTTCTTTTAATTTCATATCTACAGCTAAAGCTATTCTGCTAGGTAAGGATTTTAAAAACCAAATATGAGCAACAGGTGTTGCTAGATTAATGTGTCCCATTCTTTCTCTTCGCACATTTGATTTAGTAACTTCAACTCCGCATTTTTCACAAATAATACCTCTGAATTTCATTCGTTTGTATTTTCCACACAAACACTCATAATCTTTTATTGGTCCAAATATTCTTGCGCAAAATAAACCATCTTTTTCAGGTCTGAATGTTCTATAATTAATTGTCTCTGGTTTCTTTATTTCACCATAAGTCCATGATTTAATTTTTTCGGGGCTGGCTAAAGAAATCTTGATACTATTAAAATTTTGTGCTTCTGAGATTTCATTATCTTTAAATAGATCAGTTAATTCTTTTTTCATAATTAATTTAACTCCACGTTTAACGCTAATGATTTAATTTCTTTCACTAAAACATTGAATGACTCTGGAATACCTGACTCAAAATTCTCTTCACCTTTAACGATAGTTTCGTATACTTTTACACGACCTGCCACGTCATCAGATTTAACAGTTAAAATTTCTTGTAATGTGTAAGAAGCTCCATAAGCTTCCAGTGCCCACACTTCCATTTCACCAACTCTTTGACCTCCTAATTGAGCTTTTCCACCGAGTGGTTGTTGGGTGACTAGACTATAAGGTCCAGTTGATCTTGCGTGGATTTTGTCCTCTACCAAGTGGTGAAGTTTAAGCATGTAAATTATTCCAACTGTTACTGGTCTATCAAATTTTTCTCCTGTTCTTCCATCCCATAAATTTGTTTGGCCTGATTTAGGTAATTTTGCTAAATCCAACATCTCAGTGACATCTTTTTCTTTTGCTCCATCAAAAACTGGCGTAGAAATTGCTATACCATCTTGAAGATTTGCGCACAAATCTCGAAATTCAGTTTTACTTAACTTGTCAACTTTTTCATTATATATTTCCGCTCCATAAACTGATTTTAAAAATTTTGAAATTTTCTCTGTTTTTTCAATTTTTTTATTATTTTCATTTACTAGTTTTTTAACTTCTTCACCAAATTCTTTACAAGCCCATCCTAAATGAGTTTCTAAAATTTGTCCTACATTCATACGACTCGGCACACCAAGAGGATTTAATACTATATCAACTGGTCTTCCGTCCTCTCTATAAGGCATATCTTCTACTGGAACTATTTTACTAACAACACCTTTGTTTCCATGTCTTCCTGACATCTTGTCCCCAGGTCTTAATCTTCTTTTTATTGCAACAAAAACTTTAACCATTTTCATTACACTTGGTAATAAATCATCACCACTTCTTATTTTTAAAACTTTATCCTCAAATCTTTCAATAATATCTTGTTTTGCTTCGTTGTGCTGCTCTTTAAGCTGATTTAGCGTTGTTTCATTAGTCACATTTCCTACTGTGATTTTAAATAAATCATTGATTGATAATTTATCTATAACATTAGAATCAATTTTTGTTCCACTTTCAATATCTTTAATTTTTTTATTTAAAGAAGCACCAGATAAAATTTGCAAAGCTCTTTGTTTAATACTTCTCTCTAAAATTTCTTCTTCAACAATTTTATCTTGTTGAACTTGCTCAATCTCTGCGCGTTCGATAGTTATGGATCTTTCGTCTTTTTCAATTCCATGTCTGTTGAAAACCTTAACATCAACAACTGTTCCACTGCTACCTCTAGACATTTTGAGCGATGTATCTGTTACATCAATAGCTTTTTCCCCAAAAATTGATCTCAGAAGTTTTTCTTCAGGTCCAGAGGCGGAGTCACCTTTTGGTGTAACTTTTCCTACTAAAATATCTCCAGCATTTACTTCAGCACCTATATAAACAATACCTGACTCATCTAAATTTTTTAGGGCTTCCTCATTTACATTAGGAATATCTCTAGTTATCTCCTCCTCACCTAACTTGGTGTCTCTAGCCATAATTTCATATTCAACTATATGAACCGAAGTAAATACATCATCTGTTACACATCTTTCAGAAATTAATATAGAATCTTCAAAATTATAACCCTGCCATGGCATAAAAGCTACCGTTACGTTTTTACCTAAGGCTAGTTCACCTAATTTTGTTGAGGGACCATCTGCAATAATATCTCCTGATTTTACTTTATCACCTACTCGAACCAATGGTCTTTGATTAATACAGGTATTTTGGTTTGATCTTTTAAATTTTTGCAAATTATAGATATCTACACTTGATTTAGTAAAGTCAGTTTCTTCAGTAACTTTAACTACAATTCTTTTACCATCGATTTTATCAACAACTCCATCCCTCCTAGCAACAATCGTAACACCTGAGTCCAGCGCAACATCACTTTCAATCCCTGTTCCAACTAATGGTGCCTCAGGTTTTAAAAGAGGTACAGCTTGTCTCATCATATTTGAGCCCATAAGAGCTCTGTTTCCATCATCATTTTCTAAAAAAGGTATTAAAGAAGCCGCAACTGACACAAGTTGTTTTGGAGAAACATCTATGTAATCAATAGTTTCGGGTTTTGCTAATAAAAAATTTAAATTTTGTCTACAAGACACCAATTCTTCAGTTATTTTTCCATTTTTATCAACTTTTGTATTTGCTTGGGCAATAGTAAATTTTGTTTCTTCTATTGCAGATAAGTATTCAATCTTCTCTTGAACGACTCTGTCTTTAACTCTTCTATAAGGACTTTCAATAAAGCCGTATTTATTGATTTTAGCATAGGTTGATAGACTATTGATCAAACCAATATTTGGTCCTTCTGGAGTTTCAATTGGGCAAATTCTTCCATAATGTGTTGGATGCACATCCCTAACTTCAAAACCAGCTCTTTCTCTAGTAAGTCCACCTGGTCCTAATGCAGAAACCCTCCTTTTGTGGGTAATTTCAGATAGTGGATTAGTTTGATCCATAAATTGTGATAATTGAGAACTTGCAAAAAAATCTTTTAAAGCGACAGTCAATGGTTTAGCGTTAATTAAGTCCTGTGGCATCGCAGACTCTACATCAAGAGTAGTCATTTTCTCTTTTATAGCTCTCTCCATTCTATATACACCAATACGAGCTTGATTCTCGACTAATTCTCCAACAGACCTAACTCTTCTATTTCCCAAATGATCTATATCATCAACATCATCTTTACCATCTCTTAAATCTAACATTTTATGAACAATGGCAATAATATCATCATTTCTTAAAATTGTAATTTTATCTGAACACTCAAGATTTAATCTTGAATTCATTTTAACTCTACCAACATCAGACAAATCGTATCTATCAGAACTAAAAAAAAGATTGTTAAATATTTGTGTAGCAATTTCTATTGTTGGTGGTTCACCTGGTCTCAACATTTTGTAAATTTCAGTAACAGCTTCATCTTTTGTATTATTTTTATCACTTAAAATTGTAGTTAATAAGTAAGGACCTTTGTTTATTGAATTAGTTATTGATAATACTAAAGTGTTAATTTTAGCATCTAAAATATTTTGGATAACAGTGTCATTAAGTTCAGTACCAATTTTAAAAGTACCTTCTTCTTCATCACTTACTTTTATATCTTTATGTAAAAACTTTCCATATAATGACTCTCTAGAAACTAGAATGTTTTTTAATCCTTCATCAGAAAGTTTTTTTGCATTCAAATAATTAATTTTTTCACCTAATTTTATGACAACTTTTCCAGTTTTTTCATCTATAACTTCTTCTGAGAAGTTTTTTGTTTTATAATTTTCAGGGTTAAATTTAGTTTTCCACTTTTCAGTTTTTGAATCAAAAGTATATTGCTCTTTAGCATAAAACTCATCTGCAATTTCAGATTTTGTAAACCCTAGGGCTAATAACAGAGTTGAAGTTAAAATTTTTTTCTTTCTATCGATCTTAAAATATAAAAAATCTTTAACATCATATTCAAAATCTAACCAAGACCCTCTATTTGGGATAACTCTACAATTAAATAATAATTTTCCACTTGCGTGAGTTTTGCCTTTATCATGGTCAAAAAATACGCCGGGACTTCTATGCATTTGGTTTACAACTACTCTTTGAACACCATTAGTAATGAAAGTGCCACTTGGTGTCATCATTGGAACTTCACCCATATAAACTTCTTGCTCTTTAGCAGACAAAATATCTTTGGTGTTGTTTTCTTGATCAATTTCATAAACAACTAATCTTAAAGTACATTTTAAAGCTGATGAATAAGTTAAACCCCTAGCAATACATTCTTCTACATCAAATTTTGGTTTATCTAGTCTATAAGAAATATATTCTAAAGTTGCTTTATCATTTAAATCTTCAATTGGAAAAATACTTTTAAATACTCTATCAAAGCCTTTTGTAAGTTCACTATCATTATTAAATTCAGTTAATTCATCATATGAATTCTTTTGAACTTCAATTAAATTTGGTATCGATAAGCTTTCCTTAAGTTTACCAAAACTTTTTCTAACATTCTTTTTTTCAGTAAAAGATATTTGCATTTATATTTAGAACTGATTAATTTAATTAATCAGTTTTGAATTCTTTCTAATTAATTTATTTAAGTTCTACTTTTGCGCCTGCAGCTTCTAACTTAGCTTTAATCTCTTCAGCTTCTTTTTTTGGAACACCTGATTTAACTTCTTTAGGTGCACCCTCAACTAAATCTTTTGCTTCTTTTAATCCTAAAGATGTCGCTGCTCTTACTTCTTTTATAACATTAATTTTTTTATCACCTGCTGATACTAACATGATTGAAAAATCATCCTTATCGGCTTCTGCTTCACCACCAGCTGCTGCTGGAGCTGCTGCTGCCATAGGAGTTACACCCCATTTTTCCTCTAATTGTTTTGAAAGATCTGCTGCTTCCGCAACAGTCAATTTTGATAAATCATCTATAATTTTATTTAAGTCTGGCATAGTCTACTCTTTAGGTTATGTTTCTGAATTTTCTGGGGACAAACTACTCATTTTTTCTGATCGTGCAAGTAAAATACTTACTAATTTTGATGCTGACGCGTTTAAAATACCCACAATATTGGCTCTAGCTTCATCTAATGTTGGTAAATTAGCTACATTTTGAACACCAGCATGATCTAAAACTTCATTGTCCATGATTCCACCAATAAGTTTTAGGTTTTCGTTTTCTTTTGCAAAATTTGATAAGATTCTAGCTGACATAATCGCATCTTCCCCAAAGGCTACAGCCGTTGGTCCAGTAAAAAGACTTGATAAATCTTTACACTTAGTTTTTTCAAGTGCTAATTTTGTAATTCTATTTTTAGTAATTTTAAAAATTATTCCTTTTTCTCTCATCTTAGCTCTTAACTCGTCTAATTGAGGCATAGTTAGACCCTGATAATGTGTTACCATTATAGCTTTACTGTTTTCAAAATTTGAAGTCATCTCTTCAATATAATTTTTTTTTTGTTCTTTATTCATCATCGTTTTAAACTGCTTTACTTAATTTTAATTTATAAGACACTCCCATAGTAGAAGTTATAAATGAAGATTTTATCAAATCTCCTTTGAGTGTATTGTTTGATTTTTCTTTTTCTAAAGAGTCAATTATTGCGTTATAATTTTTAATTAATTGTTCATCACTAAAAGATTTTTTTCCAATGCTAACTCCAATATTTCCATCTTTATCATTTCTAATTTCAGCCTGGCCTGATTTTGCATTTGTTACTGCAGTTTTTAAATCATCAGTTACAGATCCTAATTTTGGATTTGGCATTAAACCTTTTGGACCTAGAACCTTACCTAATTTAGATAATTTAATCATCATTGCAGGGGTACAAATTAATTTTTCAAAATTCATCTCACCTGATTTAATTTTTTCAATAAATTCATCTGCACCAACTATGTTCGCACCAGCTTTTTTAGCCTCATCTGCTTTAGTATCTTCACAAACTACTGCAACTTTGACATTTTTTCCGGTCCCACCAGGTAGATTGACAACAGTTCTAATATTTATTTCGCTTTTCTTTTGTTTATTATTAATTTGAAAACTTAAGTCTACTGACTCATCAAATTTAGTAGTACAATTTTTTTTAATTTCAGGTAATAACTTTTCTATTGTATCTGCGGAAAGTTCCAAAGTTTTCTCTGGTAATTTTTTAAATCGTTTTGAAGTCATTACTCTTTAACCTCTATACCCATTGATCTAGCTGATCCAGAAATAATCTTAACTGCTTGATCTAAATCCAAAGCATTAAGGTCGTTCATTTTTTGTTTTGCAATTTCTTCGGCTTGTTGTTTTGTTATTGAAGCAACTATATTTCTTCCAGGTTCTTTTGATCCACTTTTTAACTTAGCTGCCTCTCTAATAAAAAAAGATGCTGGTGGTGATTTAATTTTAAAATCAAATTTTTTGTCTTTGTAAACTGTAATTTCAACTGGTACAGGTTTTCCAGCCATAGATTTAGTTTTATCATTAAAAGCTTTACAAAACTCCATAATATTAACTCCACGTTGACCTAACGCGGGTCCAACTGGTGGAGCAGGATTAGCTTGACCACCTTTGATCTGTAATTTAATAAATCCACTAATTTCTTTTTTTGCAGCCATTAACTTGTTTTTTCTACTTGGTTATATTCTAATTCTACTGGTGTTGGACGTCCAAATATAGAAACTGACACCTTAAGTCTAGACTTTTCTTCATCAATACCTTCAACCATTCCACTAAATGAAGCAAAGGGCCCGTCAACTACTTGAACTTTTTCACCAATGCTGTACTCTATACCAGATTTTGGCTGAGCTACACCATCTTTTATTTGTCCTAAAATCTTCTCAATTTCTTTATCAGATACTGGTACTGGTATGCCTTTGGTTCCTAAAAAACCACTAACTCTCTTTATATTTTTAATCATGTGATAAATACTATTATCCATCTCACTTTTAATTAATACATAACCTGGAAAATACTTCTTTTTTCTTTGAATTCTTTTTCCTCTTTTAACTTCTGTTACATCGTGTGTAGGAACAACGATCTCCTCAAATTTATCTGATATTTTAGCTTTATCAGCCTCTTCTTTGATTAAACCAGCAACTTTATTTTCAAAGCTAGAATGTGACTGAACTATATACCAATTTTTCATTAAATACTTACCTTTAAAAGTAACTCTAAAAAAAATTTTAATACTTGATCAAGAAGTAAAAAAAATAATGACATTACTACAGCCATTATGAAGACCATTAATGCACCTTGTAAAGTTTCTTTTCCAGTTGGCCATGAAACTTTAAAAGCTTCTTGCTTTACTTCTTGGATAAATTTAATTGGGTTTTTCATAGTTTTAATAACATTAATTGGCAGGAGCGGAGGGACTCGAACCCTCAGCCTCCGGTTTTGGAGACCGGCGCTCTACCAATTGAGCTACACTCCTATATAGAGTTTACTCTATAAT
>JGI20155J14468_10002790_pt1 | contig 12625 bp, 13 predicted proteins | sample COG_05_FD_14468 | JGI IMG/M metagenome (IMG submission 14468)
CACTAGAAGTCATAACAGATTCTAGCGCCTTATTTATGTCCTTATGTAAAACACCAAAGTCTTCCCCGCCAAATAAGTTATTCTTGAGCGTACCGCTCATAATAGAAGAAATTATATTTTGAAAAAAACTCATTATTCTTTAACTATTTAACATATGTTCTGTTGTTTCCCATAACCTTGTTGCTTCTTCAGAGTCTATTGCCCAGTCTGCAACACCTACGAATCTTTTCATGGAATCATCCACCTCTTTTTTTAAGACGGCGACATCACAATTCTCGCAAAAAACTCCCCCTATGTCATCTAGTGCGCCATTTGTTGCACACCATAGAGAGGTAGTTGCTCCTTGTGTGGTAGATTTAAAAAATGACGCAGCCATGTCTGAAGGTGATCCATCTTCTTTAAGCCAGCCTAGGGCTACCATTTCTTCATTATCAAGATGTCTTTGCAATGGAGTCATGATTCCTCCAGGATGAACGCTATAACCTCTTATTCCCTTGTCTTTCATTAACCTATCGAACTCTATAGCTATGAGCGATGAGGCTGTTTTTGATTGACCATAGGCAACCCACTTATCATATGGGCTTTCGTTAAAATGAATGTCATCCCATAAAATGCCTGTTAGAGAATGGGCTGATGATGAGAGGCTCACAAACCTAGATCCCTCATTCTTCATTGCTTCCATGAGGCCTTTAGTTAATACAAAATGGCCTATTTGATTTACGCCGAATTGGCGCTCCCAGCCATCCCCAACACGACCTTCTGGGCATGCCATAACTCCTGCATTGTTTATTAGTAAATCTAAAGATATGTCTTGACTGATGAAGCCATCTACAAAATCTTGAACTGAATTTATGTCAGCTAAGTCCATCTCAACAATGTCATCAAGTGGAATAATTCCATCTAAAGCAGTTTTAGCTATGTCTTTTCTTCTAGCAGGAACAATTACTCTTGCACCACACTCTGTTAAAGCTCTAGTTGTTTCAAGGCCAATGCCTGAATAGCCACCAGTCACTATTGCAATTTTTCCATGTAATTCTATGCCTGCAAGAACTTCACTTGGTTCAGATTTAGCTCCAAAATTTGATCCTGTGGGTTTTTGATTTATTGATATCATGTCCTCTCCTAAACAACTAATTCTTGAATGGAACTGTAATAACGCTTTCAGTATTCTTTTTAAGCTCTAGCTTATCAAAAAATGTTGGTTTCATTTTTTCATCTACAAATAATTGGACCTGATCATCATAATGCTTTGAAGAAGAGTCTTGAGTTGCACTTCCATATTGATGAATACTCTGACTTTCTTGATTACCATCTGAATCCCAAGATAAAGATACAACTAAACCATCACCAGCAACAGCTTTGAGAGTTCCGTTATCTTGCGGCCTTCCGTAAACAGCTCTTAAGGTATCAGGGCCGCCTTGAATGGGAAGCGCCATATCTCCTCGAACTAGCATATTAACTTCTGACCATAGTGGATCGACTCGGCCAAATGAATCTTGAAGCTCATCAATGCATTTTTTAAACATTTCTTTTGAGCTAGGAGCATCTATCCTATTCATAAATGCTCTCCATTCTTCTGAGAGTATGCAGACGCCTAGAGCCGCAGATCTATTATCATTATCTGTCTTTAGGTCCCAAGCATTCAAAACAGCTTGGGCTTCTTGAAATTCTTTATCTTCATATTCTTGTGCTAGAACATTTTGAAGATATTTTATGGATCGTGATTGCCTCGAATATTCATTATCAAACTTTGCATCCAAGAGGTCTTGTTCAGTAAATTTCTTATCATTATCAAAAATCTCAATAACTCTATAGGCACGATTTGTCATTTTAGTTTCTATTCCTAGAGTTTCAGAAAAATCGCTTCGTTTTAAGTTATCTTTTATTGAAGAGGCTCTAAAAGGATCTTGATTGGCGCTAACAACCCATCCAGAATTTGGATTAATCAAAAGAGGTATCTCATCAAAAGGAGTGATTTCATTCCATATTAATGCTGAGTTAGTTCCATCAACGGGTTGCTTCCAATTATATGCCTCATTTCTTATAGGTCCTGCTGTGTTGTGGAGCAACATGATGTTATCTTCTTTATCGGCATAAACTGCATTAAAAGAAATGATTGCGCGCATCTTCATTGCCTCTAACCATTGATCTTTGTTTTGAGCTTTATTCATTCTAAACCATTGATCAGGCTGACGAATTTCTTTCATACCTGCAAACTTTAGTGCATAAGATCCAGACGCAGTTTCCAGCACTAAACCATGTTCAGAAAACTTAGCTTCTCTATTAAAAGTCCAACTTATAGGTCCTAAGAGCTTGACTGGTAATTTAATATTTTTTATATCGAAATTTTCCCACTTGCCATCAAGCAGATATTGATTTTTATTTTCAGGGTTTATTGTGAGCTTAAAGGCGTCTGTTAAATCTGGGCCATTAACTGTCATGCCCCAACCAAGACTTTCATTAAATCCAACAAAAACAAAAGGAGCTCCAGGAAATAAGCCACCCATCATATTCCAACCTTCATCGCTTGAAATATGNGCTTCATACCAGGCTACAGGACCTTCTAATGGTTGATGAGAGTTTATAACAAGTCTNGTTTTNCCATCAGATGTTTTATTAGNATTTAGGGCAAAAGCATTTGATCCTGCTACTAAGCTTGCAACTGTTCTTGATTCACCGCCTTTATCAAGCTCTGCTTCACTTACTTCTTTGGGTGCATTCATTAGTTCTTTAATAGCGCTATCTATTCCGGCAAAGAAAAGATTTTGAATCGCGAAACTTGAAACTAAATCAACCTTATTGACCGGATAATAGTCTTTGATGTTTCGATCAAGATTTAAAGACATCCAATAATTAAGTCCTGCAACAAAACCCTCTAATACCGCCTTAACTTCAGATGATAGATCTTCTTCATATCTTTCTTCTACCAACTCCCTAATCCCTAGAGCTTTAATGAGGTAGTCAGCTATAGCTCCATCACGACCGTTTTTTAAACCAGATCCGGCTCTTGCTAAGTCAATTGTTGAAAGGATATTAGTTATATCGTCATCGGCTTGAGCGTATGCTAAACCAAAAGCTGCATCAGCATCTGTAGCTCCATGAACATGGGGAACTCCAAATATATCTCTTGTGATTGTTGCACTGTATTGAGGAGTAGCTTCATTAGAAATTAGATTTGTATTAAAGCCACATAATAGAAATATTGCTAAAGCATATTTAATATTTAACTGCATTTTTTATCCTTATATTGTCTGGCATTTTTATGACATTGAGAGTGCCAGATTGAATAAGTATAAACCTTAGATTATATTTATGGGTAAAACTGCATTGAGTTCTCTAAGCGCCTCATTGGCGTTGGTTACTTTAATAGTATGCATACCTAATTCCCTTGCTGGTTTTAGGTTAATTCCAAGATCATCAAGAAATACAGCTTCTTCAGCTTTTATACCTGCACGATTTAAAGCAAGATCATAAAAAGCAGGATCAGGTTTTCTAACATTCTGCTCACTAGACGCTATTACAAAATCAAATAAACTCATAATTTCTTCATTCTTACCAGCAATAGATACATTCTGATCATTTAGCTGAGTTTCAGGAGAAACAATATTATTGGTAAGACATGCCTGAATTAGATTACCCTTGATCGCCTCAAGAGCTTGAATCATTTCAGGCCTGATTTGACCTTGAAGTAAACTAATTACATCGACACCTTGAATGGGATATCCAAGATTAGTGCTCTCATTAAGAAATAGATCATTAAATTCACTTAAATCTATTTGATTTCGCTCAAGCTTAGCCCAAGCATTGCTGTCTGGATTAGTAGAGTTAACTCTTCGAATGAAAGTCTTTTTCAAGACCATGCTTTTCTTCGTAAAGATTAAATGAATCAAAAGGGCTGGTGGTTATAACGCCACCAAAATCCCAGAAAACTGCTTTTATAGAATTCATAAATTAGTAAAGTTTTCTCTTATTGATTATAGGTTTAAAGCTAATTCAATTTTTGCTTCTATCATTTTTAAACTTTCTTTACTTTCTTTTAAGTCTGATAGAATTTTTTCTTTATGCATTTGTAGTAAATATAGAATACGTTCAGCATTCTCTTCTGGTTTTACTAAAGCAAGCCTGCTCATCTCTTTAATCTGGTCTAAAGCCATGCCTGTTTTTGTTAAACACTTAATAAAAGTTAAAGCGCCCAGGTCTGCTTGCTTATATATTCTGTGGCCTTTTTCATCTTTGGTTATGGCAAGCAATTCAATCTTTTCATAATAACGCAATGTATGTTTTGATAATCCTGTCTCTTTTGCTGCTTCTGAAATGTTGTACATAGCTACTTAATTAGTCCCATGGCTATTAATTGATTTGTTGCCTCTATTGCTGAATCTTCAGCAGAAATATACTCCCAATCAAATAAATTCTTAGCTTTAGATTTATCGGTTATAGACTTTTTACCAAGACTGGCTACAACACCACTTAATTCCTTAATAAAAAGTGCCATTACTTTTACCATGAAATTTGGCATTTCTCTTTTAGGCGCTTTTTTGAAGCCAGCATTATTAAGAGCTCGACTCATTTCTACAAAAAACATTTCTTTTTCACTCACTATAATCCTCTCGCCATTCGTTTTTTCAGATTTCATAGAAAATATATGTGCCTTGGCTACATCTCTAACATCAATAAATCCCATATGTGTTCTGGGACATGCTGGCATTTGCCCGCCAGCTAGCTTTACTAATAATTCATTAGAAGTGCCAATATCATTTGTAAGCATGGGGCCTGTAACTGCAACTGGATTAATTACGGTAAGTGCAAACTTATCTTCATTAGATAACTCATTTACAAAATCCCATGCCGCCTTCTCAGCAAGAGTCTTGCTTTTTGCATAGGGAGTTATTCCTGGCCCGGTATCTGACCAATCATTTTCATCATAAATCTTTTCTTCTTTGTGACCATATGCAACAGCTGCAACTGAGGATGTAAGGACAACCTTTTTAACCTTATTATTTTTACATGCATTAAGTACTCTTAAAGTGCCCTCCACTGCAGGTTTGATTAAAACATTTTCGTCACTAGGAACTTCTAAAATAAAAGGTGAAGCTACATGTAAAACATATTCACATCCTGACACAGCTTCATTCCAACCTTCATCCTTTAATAAATCTGCCATCACTACTTCAAGATTATTAACATTTGATGAATGCTTGGTCATTGATTCAACAATTTCTTGTTTTTTGGATTCAGATCTAACGGTACATCTAACGTCATAACCTTGATCTAATAATTGTTGAATGCAATGCAAGCCAATAAAGCCTGAACCGCCTGTTACTAAAACTTTTTCCATTTTTTTACTCCTCTAATTTAATATTAGCCAGCAATTTTTTTAAACATACTACCAGTAAAGTTTAAGACACCTTTTCTGGACATAAGTTTGGTCAAGCTAAATAAAAGTCTATTATTTCTTCCGCAAAGAATATATTGTTTATTTTTTTCAAATGCAGCTAAACCCTCAATAGCGACCTCAGCTGAAGTTTGCATGCCGATAGTTGATCCAGTCCGCTTTTCATTTCTACGAGTTAACTTTTCAGACTTTTCAGTTGCCACCTTTGCAAACTCTGATTCAGTCCCTCCTGGGAGCAAAGCCATGATCTGAATGCCTTTAGATTGATACTCATATCGAATTGCCTCAGAAAACATTAATACATATGCCTTAGTAGATGAATAAATGCCAGCATAGGGAATAGGCGATAAGGAAGCCATTGAACCAACATTAATGATGCCTCCTTCGCCTTTAGCAATCATATCCGGAATACATAAATGACATAAATCAGTTAAAGCAACTACATTTAGCTGGATCATGCTTGCATAATCATCCTTATCAATACTTGTTAATTCTCCCCATCTTCCGTAACCAGCATTATTTATTAAAAGATCTATATCAAGTCCGCTAGATTTAATTTCATTAAAAAGTTCTTCAGCAGCACCAATTACAGATAGATCTTTAATAAAGACATGGGCCTCGGTACCAGAAGACTTTAGTTCATCTGCCAAGGTATGCAGTTTATCTTCTGACCTAGCGGTTGCTGTTAATATTAGTTTACTGCCTTTTTTAGCAAGCTCTTGGGCTAATGCATAACCTATGCCTGTCGATGCTCCTGTTACCAAAACGGTTTTTTGATCGTATATATACATATTTATTTCCTTTAATTGCAGTAAATTGTACAGGTTAGAGTTTACTCTAAGTCAAACCCATTATATATAAAATGCTCTGATTAATAGCACTTTTGCTAGATTCTCGTATAATCATTTCTTTTTTAGAAGCACCCCAAATTATGTCAATAGAAAACTTGAGAAATATAGCTATTATCGCTCACGTCGACCATGGGAAAACTACGCTTGTTGATAAGCTGTTACAACAATCCGGAACTCTGGATAGAAAAAATATGGATTCAGAAAGAATTATGGATTCAAATGATCAAGAAAAAGAAAGAGGCATCACCATACTTGCAAAGAATACCTCTATCATTTGGCAAGATCACTTAATAAATATTGTAGATACTCCAGGTCATGCTGACTTTGGTGGAGAGGTTGAAAGAGCTCTATCAATGGTCGATTCAGTGCTTCTTTTAGTAGATGCAGTAGATGGTCCAATGCCTCAAACTAGATTTGTTACGCAAAAAGCATTTGAAAAAGGCTTAAAACCTATTGTTGTTATCAATAAAGTTGATAGAGATGATGCACGACCTCATTGGGTTTTGGATCAAGTTTTTGATTTATTTGATCGCCTTGGAGCTACTGATGAACAATTAGACTTTCCTGTAATTTATGCTTCAGCCATTCAAGGCATTGCTGGATTAGAACCAGATCAAATGACTGCAGACATGACGCCGTTGCTAGAAATGATTTTAGAAAAAGTTTCTGCACCTGAAGTTAATGTCGATGGCCCTCTTCAACTACAAATAAGTGCATTAGATAGTAATAGTTATGTTGGAGTAATTGGAATAGGAAGAATAAAAAGAGGCATCATTAAACCTAATGACCAAGTAGTTGTTATAGACAGAGATGGCAAAACAAGAAAGGCAAAAATTCTTCAAGTCATGGGTCACGAAGGATTAGACAGAGTTGAAGTTCCAGAAGCTCAAGCTGGATCAATTGTCTGTATTACCGGTGTAGATAAACTAAATATTTCAGACACTATTTGCCATCCTGAGGAAGTCGCTGCCTTGCCTGCCCTTTCGGTGGATGAGCCAACTGTTCGTATGACATTTCAAGTAAATGATTCTCCCTTTGCTGGACTTGAAGGTAAATTTGTAACTTCAAGAAATATTAAAGAGAGGCTAGAAAAAGAACTTATTTCAAATGTTGCTTTAAGGGTTGAGCAAGGAGACAGCCCTGACAAATTTATCGTTTCTGGTAGAGGTGAACTACATCTATCCGTATTAATTGAGACTATGCGCAGAGAAGGTTTTGAGCTAGCAATAGCAAAGCCACAAGTAATCCAAAAAGAAGTTGATGGTGAGATTCATGAGCCTTATGAAATGATAGTCATAGATGTTGAAGAGCAGCATCAGGGCGCTATTATGGAAGAGTTTGGACCAAGAAAGGCTGAATTAAAAAGCTTAGAGCCAGATGGTAAAGGTAGAGTAAAGTTGGAATTTATGGCTCCTTCAAGAGGTGTAATTGGATTTAGATCTCATTTTCTAACTATTACAAGCGGAACTGGAATAATGACAAGCGTGTTTGATCATTATGGTCTTGCTAAAGTTGGGGAATTAGCAAAAAGAAATAATGGGGTAATGTACTCAATGATGGCTGGCAAAACATTGGCCTATTCCTTATTTAATTTACAAAATCGAGGCAAGCTTTTTGTAGGCCATGCACTGGATGTATATGTCGGACAAATCGTCGGATTGCATTCAAGAAATAACGATTTACCTGTTAATCCAACAAAAGCAAAACAATTAACTAATATTCGTGCAGCGGGAACTGATGAAAATTTAATTCTCGTACCACATATCAAGCATACTCTAGAACAAGCTTTAGAATTTATCGAAGATGATGAACTGGTTGAGGTAACCCCAACATCAATAAGAATGAGGAAAAAATCTATCTAAGCTTTCTAATTTTAAGATCTTTTCTAAGGGCAACACAGCAATTTAATAGCCAATATAGATTAGCAAATACAAAGACATAAAGACCGACATACAGTTGAACTAATATAGCTAAAAAGCTGCCTGTAGACATTGCGCCATAGCCAATGATTCTCTTATTTACTTTCTTTGAGATCATAAGAGGTGCAGCTAAAACTGTTCCAAAAAATACACTGCCAATCTGTAAAATAGTCAAAGAATCCACTTATCTTCCTAAAAAAAACAAGCCATTATCTGCTCTTTTTTTTAAAAGTAAATACTTTTTTTCACTATTTTTTCTGCCCCTTAAAAAGGTTAAATTTTGATTAAGATTTGTATAAAGTTGATAATGATTTCATGAAAGATTTTTCTTCTTATATAGGCATCATCGGTGGCGGAATTGCTGGCCTTACAGCAGGATGTATTCTTAAATCTCATGGCATTAATACCATTATTTTTGAAAGAGCATCGCAGATAAGTGAGTATGGTGCTGGTATTTCTATTTCAGCAAATGGATTAAAAATATTTGATGCAATGGGGCTAACAAATTCTCTAACTAATTCTAGCTTTACTCCATCCGAAACAAACTTTCAGTATTTAGATTCAATACTCAAAAGGCTTGATATTGAATCTCTTATTACCTCAAGTAGAAAAGAAGTATTGCATGTATTATTTTCGGAGTATTCAAGACTTGGCGGTGAAATACTATATGCCCACGAGCATGTAAATATCGATATAAATTCTTGTGAAATAACTTTTTCAAATAATGCCAAATATAAAGTTAGTCACATACTTGCATGTGATGGCATTAGATCAAAAGTGCGAGACATGCATTTTCCAGCATCTGGTAAACCTCTTTATAGTGGTTATAGTGCCTGGCGAGGTATTGGCAGATCAGAGTCAAAAACTATTCAATTTCATTTTGGCCCAGGAGCGCACATTGTTACTTACCCTATTAACAAAGCTGGCAGATCAAGCTTTGTGGGTATTATTAAAAATAAAGAGGTATATGAAGACTCTTGGAAATTAAAAGGTTCAAAAGAGGCGATGCTAAGTGATTTCCAATCCTTTAATACAGATATTTTTAATATGATTGATTCAAGCGAAGATATTTATAAATGGGGAATATTTATAAGGCCACCATTAAAATCCATGTATGTTCAGAACATAACTTTAATAGGAGATGCGGCTCATCCAATGGTCCCCTTTTTGGGTCAAGGTGCTTGTATGGCAATTGAAGATGCCTATACATTTGCAACTCTTGCGGCCACATTAGATTGTGATTTTAATAAAGTGCAAACTCTCTATCAAAAGATAAGATCAAAGCGCAATAATCATGTTCAAGCGACATCTATGCTGCAAGGAAAGCTGAATCACATTAAAAATCCTCTTGGCATATATATGAGGAATCTAATACTTAAATATACTCCTGTTGTTAATATGCGAACAAAGAAGATCTGGGGTTATGATGCTGTAAGGGAGGTTAAAAAAGCCTTAAGTAGATTATCCTAATAAACCCAAGCAAATAAAATAAATACCCTATTGGAATAAGTGCAAATGGCTCTATTAAAAAGCCATCTGTATCTATGCTACTTCCAACAATTAAATAGCCTAAATGACAGCATACACCTATAAAAATTAAAGCCATATAGCTATTCTTTTTTTAAATATACAACACTATTATATGAGAATTCATTTGTGCCACATTCTGTAAAGCCTAATTTTCTATGGAATTTTAATGATGGTTCATTAAGAGGCTTGGTATTCACTTCACAAACAACAGGTAAACCAAGTTCATTGGCTTTATTAAATATCTGCTCATAAATTTTCTTACCTATGCCTTGATGCCTGTATATATCTTTTATTGCTATTCTATCTATATATAAAAATTTACTAATGCTCTCACTAAAAAATTTATAGTTTAATGAGCCATAAGCTGATTTATCCCTAAAACATACTATATAGCCTATAACTTCATCATCTATTTTAGCTATTAAGTTGTAGCTACTCATGTGAAGAAGTTTTTGAAATTCTGAAATATTAGCTATTGATCCAACCTCAGGTACGTTCGCTTGATTGAGATTATAAATACTATCTAAATCTGCTTTACTCAGATCCTCATTAAATAAAGTAATAGTCGCATCTCTCATAGTTAATCGAGTATTGCCTCGCACCCAGTTCCTTCAAGAAATGTCTTAATTCTGGTTTTATCATTTTTGCTTAAAGTATTAAATTCTTCTTTAATCCATTTCAAACATTTAGCCTGATAAGGAAATGCTTTTTGCTTCCAAGTAGATCCATCAATTTCAGTTTCCCATGTTTCATCTCCTTCCATAATTGCTTTTGCGTTTGCAAGCAATGCTGGAACATACATTTGCCCAAACTCTTTCATAATTTCTTTAAGTGATGGTGGGCTATCTTCTAGAGAAGTCCAATTACTGTTATTGACATCGTGCCCTGAGAGATCAGCCATTACATCAACCCAAGAAACAAGCCTTAATGAGTTCTCGCTTGCTATTCGTCTGGATGTTGGATCAAAACCAATCAACTGCGTTAACTGTCCGTAAATAGCAAAATCAGCAGAAGAAGGCTTTTCGCCAAAAAGAAATCGACTTACTGATAAGTGATCATCCATCAATTTTACAAATCTTCTATAGCTAGAATCAATTAGCTTAGCAGTTGTGTCATTTGAACCAACGACCCATAACCTTCCGTGTTGCCTATCATGGATCATCTTTTTAACTTCTTTTAATGTCCCATCATCCATATCTGTAGCTAAGTCAGATAATGGAAGAATAGTAGATGCATTATTGGCATCTTCTTCAAAATACCATCTGTAATGAAACATGTATTTAGTCACCCACTCATCACCAAAATCTTCTAGTAAGTAATTGATGAAAGATAGAGCTGGATCCTCTGGTAATAATTTTCTATCAGGATACTCATTTTCAAACCTTTTAATAATTGGAGTAGTATCTGTAGTTGCCTTTAAATTACCTTGGCCATCTTTTAAAAGCAGAGTGGGGAGTAAAACTGGCTTAGGAGGTTCTATACCTTCTATTCTGCTCAATCTTCCTGAAACATCGCCTATATAAAATTCATAAGCTATATGTCGATACCTCATAATAGAAATCATTTTTTGAGTATAAGGAGAAGCTGGAGCTCCAAAAACTTTAATTCTTTCTGTCATAATTTTTAAATATTTTTGAGATTAACAATAATTCCTTCGCTTGGATTGATTTTTCCTGCAACCATTTCTTTGTATGTACTAGTAAAGTTCTCTAACCCATGAATCTCTTTAAGCTGCATCCAATTTTTACTTTGAAGTGCTCTGGCAGTCATGAATAAATTTGTTTTTTCAGCATAACCATCATGCCCCCAGTCTCCAATTCTTTTTTGGATGTGCGCTGGGGCAAAAAAGAATTCTGTTCTATCTCTAAGCATTGCTTGCCCTAAAGCATCCTCTGCAGTCGTTTCATTATCCCAATGGGTCATACCAACAGTAAGACACTTGAGCATGTTATCTCCTAGCTCTTTATGAAGAGTACCTAAAATTTCTCTATTGCCAGCCATATCAACCATGACAGAGCCTTTCAAATAATCTAGATTACTTAGCTCATCATAAGAAATCACTTCATCATAACAACCAAGGCTTTTAACAAACTCAGCATTACCCGAAGATGTTAATCCTATTGTTTTTGGTGCATTCTCAGCATCATCTAAACCTTGAGCTAAGCCAATAGCGGTTTTACTAGATGCGCTAACAACAATTATCTGTGATGCTTCAAGATATGCATCCTCTGCTAATGAGTCACACAAGCAGAATGCTGTAATATGGAGAGGAAATAAAAGTGCTCTAACTGCATCCATAGATGCATCATAATTTTGATCTCCATTAAGCCTTACATAATTATTATAAACGGGGGGCAAATCTTTACGATGCTCTTTCCCATCACTGAAACTTTGAGTAGAAATTTTTACTGGGCTTAAAATTAATGATTCTGCAGCTGGGAAATAACCGAAAAGCCTTTCGCCAACATTCAGGTCTCCAGTTTTTGAATGAGTGATCTCAGCAAATCCCCACATAGGAATGCAGCCCCATTCATTATTTACATCCTTTCCGGTTGGGAAAAATTTCCAATATCCAATAGTGTCCCCTGCTACTCCATAAGTGACGTTATTGGAGGTAAAAGCATAACTTTCAACTTGTACTGCAATTTCACCATCGCCAATGGAAGCTGAATCAATATCTATAATTCTTGATTGGGTTAAGTCTGATTTTAAAGTTTGGAATTGCTTCACGTTGTTATCCTTGAATTATTTTTTTTGTAAAAGTGAAAGGCTTAAAAGAATGATTAAAAGTAAAGATGCATATGGGGCCAGGGCTACACCAGGGGTCACATCAACTGTGTATACACCTTGAGCTGTAATTGAATCTCTTATAAAAGAATACCCAATAGTTCTAAAGCTCCATTCAAATAACCAAAACAAATACATTAAGG
>JGI20155J14468_10002793_pt1 | contig 12616 bp, 7 predicted proteins | sample COG_05_FD_14468 | JGI IMG/M metagenome (IMG submission 14468)
GCAGCGGCCGCCACGAAGAACTCTTTCCGAGGAGCTTTAAAAGCTCTTCTATTCTCGTGATGTGGTTTTGAGGTGATTTTCTTTCCTTTTTGATGAAAGAAGGCAAATTGAGTAGTTAGGGTTTCATTTGTAACCCTAAATAATAGCTTTGAAAAGTCTCGAGAGAAAGAGAGAAAGAGAGAAAGAGATCAACTCGCGCGTAAAGAAAGAAGCTTTCTCTCTCTCTTGTTCTTCAGAGAGAGAGAGAGAGAAGAGAGAGAGAAAGAGAGAGTTGCCCGCGTTTTGATTATTATTATTATTATTAGTAGTAGTAGTAGTATTCATAACTCGAGAGGACGAACATGAGTCATCAGGACAACAAACGCGTCGTGTTCGTTTCTTTAAAAGCATCATCATCCTCATCGGAGACGGAGGCGAATACGAATTCGAATTTAAACCCGCGGACGAGGCGGAAACGCGCGTTAGGCGTGGACCCTCTGACGACGTCTTTCGCGGAGTTTAAGACGCAAGTCGCCAATCGATTGCAGCTGAAGTTTGGGATTAAATCCATCCGGCACAAAGGGTCCGGGATGTTGGTGAAATCCGTGGAGGATTTGTTAGACATCGAAGATTTGGAGGTTGAGGAGTTTCGGGAGGAGGAGGTTCAAACGGCGAACGGAGGATACGGGTCGACCGCACAGACGATTTCAACGTCCGGCGGCTTGAATAATAAACGAGACGAAAGCAATAATAACGCGTCGTCGTCGTCGCGAAACTCTGTCCTCGATCAAAATAACGCGAATACTAGTAGTAACGAGAAAGACGGCGACGACGACGCGGAGAAGTATAAGCGAAGGACGAGCATGGCGACGAGACAGATGCAAAAAGTTTTACCGTACGCGTACTCGAAGAAATTGAATCCGGCGGGTAGTGGTAACAACGAGGGATTGGACGATTCGTACGAGGACGAGGAGACGCTTTTAGCCGCGTCGGCGGGGAAAAAGAAGAGGAAGAATTTTAGCGGAAGTAGTAGTAGCGGCGGGAAGAAATCATGGTTTAGCGATCCCAGGGCAATTGTCGTCGCCGTGTCGTTGATTTCGTGTTTATTGACCATGGTGCTCTTGTATCAGAGAGTTTCTATGTTAGAGAGCGAGATTGATTCGGCCAGGAACGCGGGGGTTTTGAAAACAGACGGCATGAAGAAAAAAGAATCGAGGACGAGGATGGCGATAGAGAAGATCGAGAAAGCGGCTTTAGAAGCGGAAGAGGCGGGCGAGATGTACGTGCCAGAGGCATGATTTTTTAATAACGCATGTGAATGCGTGGGTGACTGTATGTGTTATTTCTTCTTCGTGATGACTCAAGAATTTTTGAGAGAGCGCGCTCTTCTCCTCCTTTCAACTTTTCGTACTCGCAAACTCGGGATATTCCTTATCAAACTTTCTCGAGATTTCGCGATCCATTATCACCGTTTTTTGAATCTGGTTGCCGATACAGACCCAATTCTGATATTTTCTCGCGCTCGAGACGTTCCAATTGCGAGCAAACAGTTCGAGTTTCTTCGAGTTTGGCCCGAGTAAGCGTTCGATTACGCCGTAGATTTCATCCGGTTTCCTCGAAATTTCTCGAACTTTCGCGCATATCACGTCCGAGTCTTTGAACGGAAAGCGTAACGGTATCGTTGTTGATTGTGTTTGTATTGATATTCTCGCTTCCGTCTCCTTCCTTTACTTCTTCTTCTCTCTCTTGTTCTCTTTCTTCTTGACCAAGGACGGGATGATACACCCCAACAACGCAAGTCTCCTTCGCGTGGTTGAAATAGTAACCAGTTCGCCCAGCGCTTACCAGTCTGTTGAGTTGATTCAACTTCACCCAAACGAGATCGTGCGTCACCACGCGCATCCTCGCTTTCGACGCCCATTTTTGCAAAATCTCTCTCGCCAACGGCGTTTTCCTTTGCGTCGCCCACAAAAACACGTAACACACTCGCGATCGATCCAAAACGCTCGCGATCTTTAAACTCTCAATTTCGCCGTCTCGCAAAGAAGGAAACGGCAACGCCATGGATATCGACCACGGCGGATCTATCAAAACGGCGCGAAAATTTTCTCCGCCGCAGATTTTCTCCAACGCAAAGCCTCTCAAATCCGCCTGTATCGCAGATACGGGTGAAATCGGTCCAAGAACACTCGCGAGTTCCTCTCTTTGCCTCTTCTCCTCTCCTCCTTCTTCCTCTGGAGAGACAACTTTGAGTCGGTCTCTTTGCTGGAAATAGATGGACTCCTCGTTCGCTCTCGCATCGTCCAACACGTAGTGCACGTACGGACATTTTAAATCCGAGCATCGGTCCAAGAAGTTGCACGATCCTACGCAACAGAAACGCGCGCGTGATTATTCGCTCTCGTATACATATAATTAAAAAGAAGTTTTACCTAACGATGTCTTGGTTAGACCAACTCTCAAAACGGGTTTAAAATGTACCGAATCGCACACAAAACCTCCGCGCAAACGCGCGCATCTCTCTTTCGTCGTGTGCACGCAATGGTGGCGCCGTATGACAGACATTGTATCTGCGCGCGTTGTATCTCAAAACGCTCTTTTATTAAGATGATGTGTGTGTGTGTGTGTGTTCGTGTATTTTTTACTCTTTTTTTCTCTCGTTTTCTCCATTCCCCTACCATGTGTCTCTCGTTTCGACTCGAGAGACGTAACAAAAAGGAGAGAAAGAAAAATGCGGCTGTGGAAGAACTTTAACGGCGCGAAAGTAATGCTCGAGACGAGGACGAGGAATTTGTTTCCTCGGCGCTGTTGTTTTTGCAGCAGCAGCGCTCGAAAGTGTTCTCCCCGGACAAAAATCATCATCAGCAAAAGAGGTGGTGTTTTTGTTCCCCAAATTAGGGGTTTACTCCGCGTGTTCTCCTCCTCCTCATCACCATCGAAGGACAAAAACAACAGCAACGACGCAAACAACACGAACGCCTGGGAACTGTTCTACCAAAACCACCGATCGAACTTTTTCAGAGACCGACACTATTTGCGGAAATCGTTCAAACGAGATTTAATGAACGACGTGGAATTCGAAGGGTTCGTGGAAAATGTCACTCCCGAGGAGCTCGAGGAGAAAATGAAAACGCTTCCCGCGCTTGATGTTTTCGAGATTGGCGTTGGGGTTGGGAACGCGATGTTTCCGTTGCTACGAGCGAATCCAAACTTGCGATTTCAATGCGCGGATGTGAGCGAAACCGCAATCGAGCAGTTGAAGTTACACGTCGATTACGACGAGCGTAGGATTTCGAAAGCGTTTGTGGTCGACGCCGGGGAAAGAGGGTGTTTGGTGTCCATGAAAGACGAATCGTTCGATGTTGTTTTGATGTGTTTTTTTCTCTCCGCCTTAAACGACGCAGAGATTAGGAATTGTTTGATGGAGGTTAGAAGGGTGTTGAGGAACGGCGGGGTAGCTTTAGTGAGAGACTACGCGGACGACGACGAAAAGAACAAGGCCTCGTCCGACTTTAATCCGGGAAGGAAAGTAGTCATGGAAGACGAGCGGGAGGCTTACCGAAGGAGCGATGGCACTTTAGCGCGATTTTTTAGCGAGAGGCAGATGATGGAGATGTTTACGGGAGTCGGGTTTCAAGAAGCAGCGAGCGGGGAAGAAGATGGAGTAGGAGAAGAACGCGAAGAGAGAAAAGAAGGGAGCGCGGTGGAGAGAGTCTTGTTCACGCAAGCGAACAGGAAAATGAATGTTGAAATCACGAGAGCGTTTCTTGAAGGTAGGTTTGTAAAATAGAAAGTTAGAGGTAGCGAAGAATAAATAGAACGTAGAAGAGGAAGAAACAGAATAAAGATGTGAATATATATTTACTAGTACTCGTATTCGGTGTGTTTTTAGTACCACTGGTAGAGGTTTCATGTTATTTAAAAGTACAACCGCTCGCGTGAACTATCTTTCTCTCTCTTCATGTGAGATCTGTCGTTTTCACCTCACGCGGCGACAACTTTCGGAGCAGCAGCAGCAGCAGCAGTTTGTTCTTCCTTTTGCTGCGGCGGCGTCGGCACCGCTTGCTTTTCCTTACCGTCGCTATCTTCATTTGTCTTTGGGTTCAACACCTTCCTGGACTGTTCGTAATACTGATTCGGGTGATGCAAACCGCCCTCGATGAACTCGCCGCCGTGCACGGCTTCAAACACGTCCGAGCACGCGAGTTGGTAGTGTTTATTCTTCGCTTTCTTCACGATGTCCGTCACTTTGCTCGGTTCAATTTTCATTTGGCTCAAAGCTGCTCCTAAAGCTTCCTCGGAGAACGTCTTAAACGGACATCCGTGGTACTCGCCTTTACTCGGGTTGGCCGCGATGCACTTCATGCACGAGTGCGGCGTGTAATCGACCCTCTTCCCTTCCTTACCGTACGAGTGTCTCACGCCATACGCGTAATCTTTCTCGAACTTCTCGTTGTTGCACCCAGGTTTCTTGGTAAACTCGGTTTTGAAAAACACCAACGCTTCTTCCAACGGTAAACCGATGCCTTTCAAATACAACTGCAACTGTCGTCTGCCTTCGTGCCTCAAGTGGTGTTCGACTTTCACCGCTTTGAACAGATTCTTCGCGCACAACGGGAACGACTCTTCCGCCAACCGCTGCAAATCTTTGTTCAAGACTATTCCCGTGCCAGACGGACCACCGTTCGCGTTATCGCTGCCGTAATCCGACCTCCCCAACTCTTTCGTCCTCAACGAGTTGATCACCGGCACCAACCTCGCCCTCTCGTCGCTCTCGACAAACGCGTTCCACCTCTTCGCGGCTAAACCCAAATTCTTGCTCAATTTCGCCCTAAACTCAGTCATCACGATCGCATCTACCGCGCTTTCGTGCACGTACGCGAATCCTTTCTTGACCAAAACGTCTCTCATCTTGACCAACTGATAGACGTTTTCAAATTTGACTTTGTAATATTTACTTCTTTTGTGTTCACTCATCATCCACTGTTCCCTGTCTTTGCCTCTAGGCCCAGTCGATCTCGCTTGACACAAGACGTCCATCAACTCGTCTTTCAACTTTTCAAACTCCTTCGAATCCATCGAATTGTAATCCAACTCGTGCTCGATAAACTTCGCTTTGTCCGCGCCCTTCATCTCGCGAAACCTCGCTTTAAACAGTTGCACCTCGCTCGTCAAAAACTGTCTCCGTAAACTCTCCGTCCTGCAAAACGCCAATCGCAGCGCGTAATGCGAAACCTCGTCCGCGATCGATTTCGGTTCCAATTTCAAACTCTTCGTTTTCTCCTTGATCAGCTCTTGCAATTCCTCCGGTTTCTTCCCAGAACTGAGCGCGTTTTCAATCGCGGTTAACAATCGCACGCGATCTAACGCGTACTTTTCAAATTCTTCCAGCTTGATGTCCTCGTTCGGAGGTTGGTCGTACAAGGAGACGTTGTACGACTCTCTGTCGAGTTGCTTCGCCTCGCGCTTTTCTTTCTCCGTGAGCATGATGATTACCTTTTTTTCTTCTTCTCAAACTTTTGTTCGCGTTCGTCGTTGGTTCTGTATCTTATCTCTCTCTCTCTCTGCGCGTGATTTTTGAATAAATGTCAGTCTCTTGATTTTGAATTTTTCTCCAAAATTCGTTCCAAAATGAACAAGAAAGATAGAGGGAATGTGTGAATACTATATATATATATATATATATACACACACACACACGGATGATCGAAGAGTAGTAGCGACTACTGCTCGTCGTCGACGGTGCTCTGGTTGGTGCTTCTTCTCGCGTGTATTACGCGCGTACTAATAACGAGTTGTTTTCTTCTTTTGCGAAACGAAAGATTTTTGAAAAACTCTTATTTAGGGTGTAGGGTTTAGCAGAAGGGAAAAGAGAGAAGGAAAGAAGCAAAGACGCGAGACAAAAACGACGCGCAAAGACGACACTCATGGCAGACGCGCTCTCGACGGAAATCCTCTCCGATTTCGCGAGCAACAACAGCACGTCGTCGTCGTCGCAAACGCACGATTTAGCGAATTTCCGCATAGAATGGATCCCGGATTTAATCGAGAAACTCTGCGCAAAACCAATCCGAGCGAAAGATTTCGTGTCCATAAAATTCGTCATCGGCGCCGGGAAGAAACTTCGGCAGAAATACAACGAGGAGAACTTGAAAGTGATGACGGAGAGTTTGAGGAAGTTTGAGTTCGAGGAAGACCGAGGCGCGAGCGCGTGCAAAGAGTGTCAGAGATGCTACAAGTATCAGCACGATACGGATAAAGACTTGAAGTATTTGCACGTGTTTCCTGAGGTTTTGATTGTAGAAGAGGAGGCGAAGATTGAGAAGAACGACGTGGTGGACGAGGCGGGGCGGAGAACGACGCCGGAGATGTTGTGCGCAAAGGCGAGTTTAGAGGAGTTCGAGGAGCTGTTGGAGTATAACGTGCCGTCGTTTTCGCAAAAACGAGCGCTTTTGAAGCGGTTGAAAGCGTATAAAGGGATCATCGATCAGTGCGATCAAAAGTTGAGCAATATGGAGAGTCTGGCGGAGGAAGAGCAGGAGATGTACGACGCCGTGTGCGAGATTGAGAATAAAATCGAGTTAGTGGAGAAGCAGTTGGAAGAGATGATACGAGAGGGAAGGTTAACTGCTGGCGAGCAATCGGTGATGGTGGAGGAGTTGACTGGGAAGTTGAGCGAGTTGGACGTGGCGAAAACGAAAGCCGAGGAAGAGAAGAAAGAAAATCGAATGAAACAGATTACGAAATTGGAAGAAAAGGTGGTGGAGAAAATAGACACTATTAAATCGAAAAGACCCATCGTGTATACGATTGAACACGCCGAGGAGCTCGCAGACTTGAAGGCACAGGTGAGGAAATTAAAAGCGTTGGAGAATAAGAGCGGATTGAGGACTGCGGCGGAGGTTGGAAGGTTGGCGAAGTTGCCGGGACTGGTCGATAGGATCGAGCAAATCGAAACCGAAGATAAAGGGTGGTTCGAGGACGAGTGCGCGACGTTATTATTCGGGGAAAAGATTGAACCGGCGGTGAAAGAGAAAAAGAAAACAGCGACGGGAGGAGGGAACCCACCCAGAGGTGGTGGCGGGGGATGGATTTCTAAAGCGGCCAGCTCGAGCAGTAGAAAAAAAACATCGAGCGGCAGCGGAGGGGTGAAGAAAGCTTCGAACCCTTTTGATTTGCTCGGTGACGAATAAAGATAGCAATGGATAGCGTTTGATGTTGTACACCTACTAGGAATTACATATATTTATTTATCTACTTGCGTCCTACTTTTAGTCTTTCTTTCACGTGCTGCGGTAAAAACGCCTTCGCCTCGACGTTCCAGATCTTCTCGGCGTATTCTTTGATTGTTCGATCGGTGGAAAATTTTGCCATTCGCAGAGCGCTCAAAACGCTCTTCCTCGTCCACAAACGTTCGTCGAGGTAAACCTCGTCCGCTCGCGCCTGTGCGTCTAAATAGGACGCAAAATCGTGGCCACAGAGGTACAAATCCGTCGTCGGCGTCAACGTGCTCGAGCACAAACGGTTAAAGCCGAGTTTCTTGGCGTCGCCGAAAATACCCGAGTGTATGATTGCGCAAACGTTCGCCAATCGTTCGTCGGGCGCTGGATTTCGCGTATTCGCGGTCTTCTTTAAGCTCTTGACTTCATCCACGGTCGCGCCAAATTGGAAGATGTTATCGCTACCAATAGCTCTTGCAATTTCGACGTTCGCGCCGTCGCGCGTGCCTACGATTAAACCACCGTTCATGGCAAATTTCATATTTCCGGTGCCGGAAGCTTCCGTCCCGGCTAATGAAATGTGCTGGCTAACATCGCTCGCTGGAATCAACAACTCTGCGATGGAAACGTTAAAGTTAGGGACAAAACATACAGTTAAAACTCCAGCGCATTCAGGCGTTTCGTTCACTACTTTCGCGACGGCGCACGCGAGTTGAATAATCAACCGCGCGGTATCGTATCCCGGCGCAGCTTTCCCGGCAATGATGAAAACTCGAGGCACGATTTTCGCTCGCTCCTGAGGCGTCGCGCGTAAGACGGCGTCAAATCGGTGAATAATACCCAGAACATTCAAAAGTTGACGTTTATATTCGTGGATGCGTTTGATTTGCATGTCAAACAACGCGTTCGGTGCGATTTTGTAATTTAATCTGCAGGTTTGTTCCAAGAACGATGCCACGCGTCTTTTGTTTTGTTTCTTAATGGCTCGAAATCTTTCGCAGAAATCATCGTCATCGCAAAATGATTGCAGCGCTTCGAGCCGCTTCATGTCGTTTACCCACCCTGGTCCGGCGAGATCGGTATACATTTTTGCGAGCTTCGGGTTCGCTTGTAATATCCATCGTCGAGGCGTGACGCCGTTCGTGACGTTTCGAAACTTAGTATCCCCTAACTCGCAAAAATCAGCAAACAAAATCGTCTTGACTAAGTTTGTGTGCATCTCGGCAACACCATTGACGGTGTGAGAGCCGATGACGGCTAAATTTGCCATTCGAAACATTTTTGGTTCAGACTCTTCCACAATGGACATCCTGCGTACTTTTTGTTCGTCGCCCGGCCATTTCTTACGAACACTTTCCAAAAATCGGTGGTTAATTTCAAAAATGATCTCCGCGTGGCGAGGCAAAAGCTCGCTCAACATCGGCACTGGCCATTTTTCCATGGCTTCAGTCATGATCGTGTGATTCGTATAACTGAAGACGTTCTTTGTGATGTTCCACGCGTCCTCCCAGCAAAGCAACTCTTCGTCTAAAAGTAGACGCATAAACTCTGGAACGCCAATCGCCGGGTGCGTGTCGTTGAGCTGAATAGCGACGCGCTTAGGCAAATCTTTCAAAGTTCGAAGTCCTGGAATGACGTTGGTGTTGTTGTTACCGCTACTCGTTGATGACGGACTTTTTATCTCCGCGTTAGCATTGTCGGCGGCGTACGCTTTCATGACGCTGTTGTTGTACCTCGCGGCGGATTTTTTAAATTGGTGCAAAATATCCTGCAACGTCGCCGAACAAAAGAAAAACTGCTGCTTTAAGCGAAGCTCTTTACCAACGTGCGTATCGTCGTTCGGGTATAAAACGCTGGAAATGCTCTCCCCACGTTCTTTCTGCTCGATTGCAGCTATGTAATCGCCGGCATTGAAAGACTTTAAATCGAATTCGTGCGAAGGTTTTGAACTCCAGAGGCGCATGTTGTTCGCGTTATACGTTCCGTATCCAGGCACTGGCGTATCGTACGCGACGGCGACCACAATCTCGCCACCTTCCCACGAGAATCGCGTTTCAGTTTCATCGATTTCTTTTTTCGATGTTGGTGGAGAAGGAGGATATGCATCATTATTCGCTCGAGACTCGCCGTTCGATGCGTCGTGAGGAGGAGGCACGTTTCCGAAATTTTCCTTTTCGGGATTTTCGCGAATGGTTTTCATGCGTTGACTCGCCGCCATCTTATTCAAAGATACTTTTCGTTTCCTCGTATACTGCACGCTACGACCGTAAAATCGAACTTTGTACGTCACGTCCAACCGCTCTACTTCCCACGGATTTCCGCTCGTGAGCCAATAATCCGGCAATTCGACTTGTTTCCCGTCAATCAACGCTTGTTCGAACATGCCGTACTTGTATCTAATGCCATAACCCCAGCCAGGATAATTTTGCGTCGCTAACGAATCGAGAAAGCAACTCGCTAATCTACCTAAACCACCGTTACCTAAGGCCGGTTCTTTTTCGCGTTGCGCGATATCTTCCAACTCGTGGCCGAGCGTTCTCAAAGCGTCCGCGTATGGCATTCGCAAACCTAGATTAGAGGCAGCGTTACCCAACGACCGACCGACTAAGAATTCTAAACTCATGTAATATACCATTTTCAGGTCTTTACATTCTTCGCTCGAGGCGTAAAATTGCTGCGTGTCCGACCATCTCTCTACGAGGCGATCTCGCAGAGAAAGCGCACACGCTTCGTACACGGAAACTGCGTCCATCTTATAGCGACGACGCGCCAACGTGTAGTCGTAGTGTTCGAGAATGCTCTTGCGCACGCTTGATGAGTCCGAAGATAAATAGGAACGCTTTGTTGTCGCAGGTGTCGTCGTCGACGCCGGTTTCCGAGAAGGATCGATCGTTAGCGCGGCAAATTTTGCTTTTGTTTTCTCGCTNTTGGTGGTCATGGTAATATTCTTATTATTCGGCGAGAATAACGCTTCAACGTTGTTCACACGGTCGCTATTCATATTTGACACGACCTCGCCGTGGAAATTCTTTTGCGTCGTTGATGTTGGCGCGGTTGGAACTGTTGAGTGATTGCCGTTGGAAAACCGATTCGACAGTCTCGTTCCCGTCGTCGAGGACTCGTTATTCGTCGTTGAATCTTTTTGCTTGTTCGTGGAGGAGGCACGAGGTGTTCCTGGCGTAGATCGTCCGCCATCTGGTCCAGATTCTGAGACCCAGGAAGGGTACTGATGCTGCTCGTGTAAAAGTCTCGTGACTGGCGGCGATGCGACCGGTGCCGCGGATCCGTTTGTTATCGTCGTCGTCATCGTCGCGTGCATTGGTCTAATTTCCGGATCTCCGTACGAACGACTATCATCTAACTCGTCGTCGTCATCGTCGTCTTCTTCTTCCTCCTTGTCCTCGTATTTGTCAAAGTTGTCGTCGTCGTCGTCGTCGTCGTCTTCAAAATCAGATTCCGTGTAACTTTGCCGAGAGAAAAATTTCGTGTCTTCCTTTGCGTTTTTCAAATCGTCGTAACTCTCCAAGGATCGTTGTTTCTGTTTTTGTCGCTGCAAAATCAATATTTGCGACTGTCTCTGTCGCTCTAATTCTCTCGCGCTTCCCCCGAAACCTAACCCGATGCTATTGAAATGGTGACCGGTGGTACCACCCCCGGCGAGAGAGTATGGATGACTATTGAAATGCTTCGAAAAATACGCGTCGCTTTTGCGTCGTTGTTCCTCCTCCTCTTCCTCTTCCTCCTCCTCCATCTCTCGCCTCTTCGTAATCAAACTCCTATAAATTTCCGGCGCCGCTTGGCCACCTCTCGCAAAATCCGATCCGGAACTGTTATAATTCAAGTCCGCGAAGCTGGATTGGTGCTTCCCGGCCAAATTCAAACCGCCGTCTTCTTCTTCGTATTTACTCCCGTTGTTCGTATTCGCGCTGTTCGTATTCATCATCCGACTCGCGCTTCGCAGATTTTCCGTTTCGACCCATCTTTCGTCTTCGTCGTCGTCGTCTTCNTCGTCGTCGTCTTCGTCGTTTTCCTCTCCTCTCTCTTTCCTCCTCCTCCTCTCCATGTTCTGCGCCGCGTCGTACCTCGCCAACTCTCTCATGCTCTTCGAACTTCCAACTCGCATGGAGTTTCGGTAATCCTTCTCCTGCGCGTTCGCCGCGTCTTCCAGAAATCGAGAGAAGACTTCCTCGTTCGTTTTCTCTTCTTTGTTTACTATGAATTCGTTGTCGTTGTTCTTGTTGTTGTTGTCCTCTTTCGTGGTTTTCTTTTTCATCTTTTCCTCCTCGTCGTCGTTTGCCTCCGCGTCAAGCGCGTCTTTATCGTCGTCGTCGTCGTTCCTCCTCGACGGCGACAAAGACGACACAGACGACGACGAGAATTCTTCGCGACTTCTTTGACGATGATGTCGATGACGATGATGATGATTACGCTCGCGCTGTTGCTCCTGCGCGTCCAACTGCGCCCAAAACCCAGGAGGAGGAGGAGGACACGGCGGCGGTGGGTTCTCATCCTTCGGTCGTCCCATCATCGTCGGAAAGGAAAGTCAAAGTCGTCTTTTCCTCTCGTTTGTCTTCTTCTTTGTCTTTGTCTTCTTCTTCTTCTCGTTACAAAGGATGGAGTCGAGCGCTTTTGTCTGTCTTTTTTTGTGCGAGATTTTTCGTCCTTTTTTAGGGTTTTGATATTTTTTGAATATATTTTTTCCTGAGTAAAAAATATCACCACCACCACCACCGCAAAACAGAAATTGTGATGAGATTTTGTGTTCTTTCTTAGCGAAGAATCACGTCACTTTTAATACTACATTCACACGTTGTTATATTGAACAATCTTATGTACTCCCCCGAGCGAACCCCGAGCGAAAAAGCACCCCTTTGGTTTCGTAAACAAAACTCTTTGTGTCTCTTTCGTGTCTTTTTTTGTGCGAGATTTTTGGTCCGATATTTTTTCGAAAAAACTCTTTCACATGTCTCTTGAGTAAAAAATATCACCACCACCACCGCAAAACAGAAATCGGATGTTGTTGTTTAAGGACTCGTTATACTCTCGAGCAGCTTGACTGTCGAGAGGAGCGATGAGAGTTGCAGAGATGTGCGTCTGAAGAGCGTTTGATGCGCGGTTTAATAAGAGTGTTTGAGAGATCGCATCTTCGTTTGGGGTGGTCAATAATTTTAAGTTTGAGATGTTTTCAATCACATGTGGTACGAGCATCCGATGTACGCGCGATGATGCGCACGACCATCTTTGGGAGCAGCATACTTTCACCTCCGCGCAAAAACGAACCTCGGCGACGCAGCGAATCACGCTCCGTCGCATCCGCGCGCGTTTCCTGTCGTCGCGCTCTCTTTCGAGAGAGAGAGCGTGACTTTTCTCCAACCAACCAACTCTGTACTTTTTTATTTGAGGCGTTTGGGAAAAAG
>JGI20155J14468_10002818_pt1 | contig 12539 bp, 14 predicted proteins | sample COG_05_FD_14468 | JGI IMG/M metagenome (IMG submission 14468)
CAAGATTTGATATATTTTTTATCATGCCATGTTATACTTCAACAATTAAGACTATGGAAATTAATATAAATTGTGATTTAGGTGAAAAATCTAAACAACATTCNAACAAGTATGATCCAGATTTACTTGAAATAGTAAATTCAGCTAATGTTGCTTGTGGATTTCATGCAGGTGATGATGAGTCAATGAATCAAGTGGTTCAAATATCAAAAAAAAATGGTGTGAGTATTGGTGCACATCCTTCATTTAATGATCCTGAGAATTTTGGAAGACAGAGAATGAATTTATCTTCTGCTGAAGTTAGAAAATTGATAATTGACCAATATGAAATTTTACAAAAAATTGCTGATAATTATGGAGAAAAAGTTACTCATATGAAGCCTCATGGTGCACTTAACAATATGGCTTGTGAAGATATTGATCTAGCAACAACTTTAGCTAAGACTATCAATGAAATTAGTAAAGATTTAATCTACCTTGTTCCTACTGGTTCCAAAATGGAAGAGGCTGCCAAGAGATTTAATATGAAGATTGCCTGTGAAATTTTTGCGGATAGAAATTATGAAGATGATGGAAATCTAGTTTCCAGAAAAAAACCACACGCATTAATTACTGATCCTGAAGAAGCTAAAAAACATGTATTAAACATGGTAAAAACTCAGTCACTTAATTGTCACAGTGGAAAGCAAATACCTTGTGAAATAGACTCTGTATGCATACATGGAGATAATGAAAGTTCGTTAGCTACAGCAAAGTCAATTAAAGATAATTTAATTGATAACGGACTCAAACTAAAACCTTTAAATTTAATGGAGAAATTTATTTAATGATAAAAAAATATTTAATTGTATCTTTTTTAATAACTTTATTTTCAATTAGTTCACATGCAGCTGGCACTGATGATGGCTCATCAAAAGTTAAATCTAATTATGACAAAGCAGTTTCACTTATAAAACAAGCAAAAAAGTATGAAAAAAAAGGTAAAACTAAAAAAGCAAATAAAAGATATGAGAAAGCTCAAAAATTATTGCTTGCTTCTAATAAAAAAAAGCCACTTCAAGCAAATACTCTAAATTACCTTGGATTTACAACTAGAAAACTTGGTGATTATGAAAATGGAGAAAGATATTATCTGCTTGGTTTGGAGATTGAACCTAACCACAAAGGTATTAATGAATACTTAGGTGAACTTTATGTTGTGACAAATAGAATTGATCTTGCAAAAGAAAGATTAAATGTATTAGCAAATTGTAATTGTGAAGAGTATGGTGAGCTTAAGGAAATAATTGATGGAACTAAAACATCAAAATACTAGTTTATATGCTTGATATACAAGATCCAATAGAAGCAAGAAAAGTTATCAGAAGTAATGAGTATACTGAACAAACCGCTGGATGTGCAAATAAATATGTTCAAGGAAATATATGTATTTTACCAAGTAAGTATGCAATGGATTTTGCTTCATTTTGTCAAAAAAATCCTAAACCTTGTCCCTTAATTGGATTTGGCACTAAAGGTGATCCTTCTTTAAAAGATTTAGGAAATATCGATATTAGAACTGACGTGCCTCAATATAGAATATGGGAAAAAGGAAAAATTATTGATGAACCTTATGACATTAAAAAATACTGGAACGAAGATTTAACAACTTTTGTTTTGGGATGTTCAATGTCTTTTGAATTACCTTTAATCGAAGCAGGAATACCTATTCAACATATAGAAAATAATACTATTGTACCAATGTACCGAACATCAATAGACTGTGAACCTGCGGGCCAGTTTTCAGGAAAACTTGTAGTATCTATGCGGCCATTGAATTCAAAAGATGCAATTAGATCAGTTCAAATTAGTTCAAGATTTCCAGCTGTTCATGGTGCTCCTGTGCACCTTGGTGACCCTTCAGAAATTGGAATTAAAGATATAATGAATCCAGAATATGGTGATCCACCAAAAACATTTAAGAATAATGAAATTCCAGTTTTTTGGGCTTGCGGAGTAACACCACAATCTGTTTTACAAGATTCAAAACCAGATTTTTGTATAACTCACAGTCCTGGAAAAATGCTTATAACTGATAAACTTAATAATGATTTAGCAGCTTTGTAATTAATTTCCTAAAAAGACTTTAGTAACTTTTTCATTATCAATTAAATCTTCTGATTTACCATCGATAACTAATCTTCCACTTTCTAAAACATACCCTCTATCAGCCATACTTAACGCTAGTCTTACATTTTGCTCTACAAATAAAATTGAAATTCCTTGTGAAACTATAATTTTAAAAATTTTAATTAGATCTTTCATAACCATAGGTGACAAACCTAAAAAAGGTTCATCAATCATTAGTAGTTTTGGAAGACCCATCATTCCTCGAGCGATTGCTAACATTTGCTGCTCACCACCAGACATTGTTTTTGCTAATTGATCTGATCTAGTTTCTAATTTTGGGAAAATTTTATAAACTTTATCTAATGATTTTGATAACTTTTCTTTTGCCCTTGGATGCCAGGCACCCAATATGAGGTTTTGTTTAACAGTAAGATGAGGAAATACTCTTCTTCTTTCAAGCACATGAGAAATTCCTAATTCGGTTCTTCTATAAGTTGGAATATTTGAAATTAAAGTATTATTAAAAGTAATAGATCCTTTTTTATGTGCAACTAAATTACTTATAGTGTTTAAAACAGTACTTTTACCAGATCCGTTTGGTCCTAATATAGCAACCATTTCTGCTTTATTAACATTTATAGATACATCCCAAATTACTTGAAAGTCATCGTATAAAACATCAATATTTTTAATATCAAGCAGCATCGAATGTTCCTAAATAAGAGTCTACAACCAGTTTATTATTTTGAATTTCTTTCGGAGAGCCATAGGCTATTCTTTCTCCTTGATCTAGAGCTAAGATATTATCTGAAATCTCCATAATAATATTAATATTATGTTCAATCGTAACAATTGTAACTCCTGACTTTTTAAGTTTTTTGATAAGTTCCACGAGACCAGGTATAGTTTTTTGGTCAACACCACCAGTTACTTCGTCCATTAGTAATAATTTTGGTTCTATTGCCATAGCCCTTGCCATCTCAAGTCTTTTTCTTTGTCCTGTAGAAAGCTCTTTTGCAAAATGATGTCTCTTCTCAATCAAGTCAACAAAATCAATTATTTCTAAAGCTTTATCTCTAGCCTTTTTAATATTTTTTTCTTTAACAAACGAACCTATCATTACATTTTCAAGCAATGTTTGATCTGCAAATGGTTTTAATTTTTGAAATGTTCTTCCAATACCTAGGTTGCTTATTCTGTCAGGAGTTAATCCATAAATATTTTTTTCAAAAAATTTAACTTCACCAGTGTCAGCTTTTGTATACCCTGTGATTAAGTCGAATAAAGTTGATTTTCCTGCACCATTAGGACCAATTACACCAAGTATAGAGCCCTCTTCAACCTCAAAAGAGATATTATTATTTGCTTTAATTCCACCAAAAGCTCTGCTTAAATTTTCTACAGATAAAATTTTCATCTTTGTTTTTTTCTCTCTAAAATATTTTTTGGAACAAAAGATATAAGTCCATCTGGTCTAAAGACACAAATTAACATTAATATTAACCCATAAAGAATTAAATCTACCGCACCCCCTGTACCACCTAAATATATTCTTGAATATTCTGAAATTGGAATCAAGATTGCTGCTCCAAGTAATGGGCCCCAAACATTACCTATTCCACCAAGGACAGTTATCAATAAAACAATAATTGATATTTCAATATTAAAAACTCTATCAGGGTCAATTATTAAAATATATTGAGCAAACAAACTTCCCATTGGAGCCATAATCATTGCTGATATCACATAAGCAATAATTTTATAATTTGAAACATTAATACACAAACTTAATGCCGCTTGAGGATCATCTCTCACTGCTCTTAATCTAAATCCTAATTTTGATCTACTTAAGATCCAAACCAAATAAAAAGTGATTAAAAAAAATACTAAAAAAACATAATAGTAAGGCATTTTACTTGTGTGAAATTGAAGCGCTAACCAAGAATCACCAGATGTCATTGGAACCCATAAACCAGATGCTGCGCCAACTAAATCCCATCTTTGAAAAACTACTTGAAAACTTATACCTATCAACAACGTTGCAATTGCAAAATAATGCCCGCTTAATCTAAGCATTGGTATTCCAATTAAAACTGCAGCAATTCCTGAAAAAATTATTCCAAAAAATATGCTTATCCAAGGAGAGATACCGTACTGAACATAAAAAAATGAGGTTGCATAAGCTCCTATGCCAAAGAAAGCACCATGGCCAAGACTAATCTGGCCAGAAAATCCAGCTATCACGTTCCAAGATTGAGCCATAACAGCATGCATGAAAATCATGATCATTAAATGGAGATAAAAAGAGTTTAAACCCAAATGAGGTAGTGCAAATAATAATAAAACTATACCAGCGATTAATGAAATAATTTTTTTGTCTGTATTCCAAAGTGGCTCTGCTTGTGCGGTTAATAATTTATCGTTCATTAATATCTCCCAAATAAACCTTGTGGTTTATAAATCACCACTAATAAATAAATTGCAAAGACATACAAAAGCTTAAAAGATGGGTCTATCAATAAGCCACCTAATGACTCTACTAGACCTATGATTATTCCCGCATACAAGCAGCCAATAATACTTCCAAAACCACCTAGTGCTACAGCAACGAATGCAAATAAAGCAAAATTAATTCCTACATCAGTAAAAATGAAAAAATAGTTAGCCATCATGCCTCCTGCTATACCTACACATCCAAGTCCAATTGCCCATCCAATTGCAAACATTTTGTTTGATGGAATTCCTAAAATTTCAGCTGCATGTCTGTCTTGAGCTGTAGCTTGTAAAGCTAAACCAGTTTCTGTTTTTGTGACAAATAGATACAAAGCTATGAAAGCAACCAAACATACCAAACTTGCAATTAGTTGTGGCTGACCAATAAAAACAGAGCCTATTTCAAGCCTACCTTCTAATAAAGGATTTTCTACATTTCTAAAATCAGGCGTCCATAACAATTGAGCTATAGATCTTATAAATATTGATAAACCAAAAGTTGCACAAATTTGAATTAACATTTTTGCTTTTAGAATGTATCTAATTAAAAAATAATGTGTGAGTATTCCACAGATGGCCATCAACAAAATCGTAATAGGTATTGAAAAAATTGGATCTATTCCAAATAATGACCATAACCAAAATGAAGAAAACATTGATAACATTAGGTGTTCACCATGAGCAAAATTAACAATATCCATTAAGCCAAAAATTAAACTTAGTCCTGCAGCTATTAAAGCATAAATTAATCCCATCATTAGACCGGTAACAATTGCTTGAAGAATAATCTCTGATGTCATTTTGAACAAATATAAATTAGATTATGTATAAACATTATATATAATTATCAAAGTATATCATTGAATTGATTTTATATATGGTATTTAATTAATTATTAACAAAACAAATATGAGGGGAAATAAATGAAAAAATTAATACTTACAGTATTTACTTTTTTATCATTAGTTTGTGCGCCTGTAGTAAGTTCTGCACAAGATGTTAAAATTGGAGTGCTGTATCCATTAACTGGTCCTGTAGCCCAAGTTGGTAAGGATGCGGTTGCTGCAGTACAAACTGCATTAGATATTATTAATAACAGCCACAATATTCCTGGTATGCCTTTAGCAAAAAATGCTGGCTTAAAAGGTTTAGGTGGTGGAAAAATTTCAATTGTTGTTGGTGACCATGGTGGAAAACCAGATATTGGGGTTGGTGAAACAGAAAAAATGTTAAATTCTGATAAAGTTCATGCAATGTTTGGAGCTTACTATTCATCAGTTACTGGTGCAGCTAGTCAAGTATCTGAAAGAGCAGGGATTCCTTGGGTTAATGGTGAGTCTACATCTCCAAAATTAACAACAAGAGGGTTTAAATATTTCTTTAGAGTTACGCCTCACGATGGTGAGTTTACTCAATTAATGTTTGAATTCATGAATGATTTCAACAAGAAGAATAATAACAAATTAAATACACTTGGTATTATTCATGAAGATACATTGTGGGGATCTGATAGTGGTGGAACACAAAATAAAATGGCTAAAGACCAAGGCTTTAAAGTTGTAGAGAAGATAAGTTACAAAGCAAAAACAACATCTTTAAGTTCTGAAGTACAAAGATTGAAAGCAAAAAACCCAGATGTTTTATTGCCATCATCTTATACAGCTGATGCTTATTTGTTTTTAAATACAGCAAAAGAACTTGATTATAACCCTAAACTTTTAGTTGCTCAGAATGCTGGTTATACAGATCCTAAGTTTATAGCGACAATGGGAAGTAAAGCTGAAGGTGTGATCACGAGATCTCCTTTTAATACTGACTTAGCAACTACTATTCCAATGATAGGAACTGTAAATGATCTTTTCAAGACACATTCAGGTGGAAGAGATTTATCTGATGTGCCTGCTAGAGCATTTACTGGATTTATGGCTTTAGCTAATGCAATTAATAATGCAGGATCAACTGACCCTGAAAAAATTAGACAAGCATTAGTTAATCTAGACATGTCATCAGATTCATTAATCGTTCCTTACAGAGGAATTAAATTTGGTGCAGATGGTCAAAATGAAAAAACAAGAGGTATTTTAATGCAAGTTCAAGGTGGAAAATACTGCACTGTTTATCCGTTTGAATTAGCCGCATGTAAATTGCAGTACCCAATGCCTACTTGGGCACAAAAATAATTTTAAACAATATTATTAAAGGCGATCATTAATTTGATCGCCTTTTTTTTTATACTTTTGATTGAATTATTGAAAATTTAAAATATTATTAAATTATCTTGATTGAAGAAGCCATAATACTACTCCAAATTATATTTATAGATATTATCTTAGCAGCAGATAACGCTATTATAATTGGTTTAATAGCTGCTAACTTTGTTCCAAAATATAGAAAACAAATAATTTTATGGGGTGTAGCTGGTGCTCTAGTTTTTAAAATTATTTTTGCGATATTTGCAACTTATCTTTTTGAATTCTATTTCATAAAAATTTTAGGAGGTTTGCTTCTTATTTGGATTGTTAACGATCTTAGAAAAGATTTAGTTGAGATGAAAAATAAGGTTAAAGCTCCATCGAAAAAATCTAAAGCACCATCTTATATACACAGTATATATAAAGTGTTATTTGCAGATATTACTATTAGTTTTGATAATGTAATTGGAGTTGTTGGTGCAGCTAAAGGTTATTTTGGGTATATGATTTTTGGCCTTGTTTTATCTGTTGTTTTAACCGGTGCTCTTGCAACATACATGGCAAACTATATTCAAAAACACATTTGGATAGCCTATATAGGATTAATCCTTATTTTAATAGTTGGCTTACAATTAATAATTGGTGGATTGGTTGATTTAGAAATACTTAAAATTAACGAAGAATTTATTAAATATTTTTAATTAATAAGAATGTTTCTTTAATGGAAATTTTTTATTTCTAACATCTTTTGCATATCCAGCTACAGCTTTTGTCATCTCTTTTCTAATATTTGAGAATTTTTTTACAAACCTAACATTAATTGGATTAAGGCCAATCAAATCATCAAATACCAAAATTTGACCATCACAATTATTTGATGCACCTATACCTATAGTTGGAATTTTAATTTTATTTGTAACTATTTTTGCTAAAGATGTTTCTACACATTCTAATACAATTGAAAAAGCTCCTGCAGATTGCAACAATTGTGCATCTTTTAAAATTTTACTTCTTTCTGAATTTTTTTTACCTTTAAATTTAAATGTTTTATCTGTTTGAGGCAAAAGACCCAAGTGTCCCATGACAGGGATTTTATTTTTAACTAATATTTTAATTGTTTGACAAATTTTTTCACCCCCTTCTAATTTTACTGCATCAGATTTTGTTTCTGCCATAATTTTTTTTGCATTTTTTAAAGCCTCTTTTGGATTTCTGTATGTGTTATGAGGCATATCAACTACCATTAAGCTTTTTTTAATACCCATTCTTACACTTTTAGAGTGTTCTATCATTGAATCTAAACTCACTTCTCTAGTTGATTTATAGTTGTATAAAACTGAACCTAGAGAGTCTCCTACAAGTATAACATCACAAAAATTATCTAGAATTGTTGCAATATTTTTAGAGTATGCAGATAAGCTTACAATCTTAGATTTGTTTTTCTTTGCAATTAATTCAAGAATCTTTTTTTTCATCGACTTACCAGGAGCCGGTATTTTCCATTGATGCCCATGGTTCTTTGGCCTCTAAATTTCCTTCTTGAAGTATTTCAATTGAAATTTTGTCTGGAGATCTAACAAATGCCATATGACCATCGCGTGGTGGTCTATTAATAGTGTAACCCATATCCATTAATCGCTGACAAGTTTCATAAATATTATCAACTCTGTAAGCTAAATGCCCAAAATTTCTAGAGCTTTCGCCTAATTCATCACCATCCCAATTATATGTTAATTCAATTTCTGCTTTTTCATCATTAGGAGCAGCTAGAAAGACTAAAGTGAACCTACCTTTTTCATTTTCCATTCTTCTTGTTTCTTTTAAACCTAATCCATCACAAAAAAATTTTAAAGACTCGTCAATATTTTTGATTCTGATCATAGTATGTAAATATTTCATATAATTATTTATAGTTTAAAACTACTCTAATTCAATAGTGCTAGGTGGTTTTGAAGTAATATCGTAGACAACTCTATTAATTCCTCTAATGCTATTTACTATTTGGTTAGAAATTGTTTCCATAAAAGACTTTTTAAACTCATAAAAATCTGCTGTCATTCCATCTTCAGATGTAATTGCTCTTAATAAACATAAATATTCGTAAGTTCTATTGTCACCCATAACACCTACTGTTTTAACTGGTAACAATGCTGCATAAGCCTGCCAAATNTTATGATATAGACCATGGTCCTTTAATGCTTGAATAAAATAATAATCAGCTTCTTTGAGTATATTTATTTTATCATTAGTAATTAATCCTGGCATTCTAATTGCTAGACCAGGACCTGGAAAAGGATGTCTTGAAATAATATCTTTGCTTAAATTTAATTCTAAACCTAATTTTCTAACTTCATCTTTAAAAAGAAATTTCAAAGGTTCTACAAGTTTTAGTTTCATCTTTTTTGGAAGTCCGCCAACATTGTGATGGGATTTAATTTTAGAGGTTTGACTTCCTGTTACTGATTTGCTTTCGATCAAATCTGGATAAAGAGTTCCTTGAGCTAAAAATTTAACATTTTTAATTTTTTTAGCATATCTTTCAAATATTTTTATAAAAAGGTTACCAATAATTTTTCTCTTTTTTTCAGGATCAGAAACATTGTGTAGTTTTTTTAAAAATTCTTTCTCAGCATTTACATAAATTAAATTCATCTTTAAACGTTTCTTAAAAGTTTGAACAACTTGTATTTCTTCATTTTTTCTCAACAAACCAGTATTTACAAAAATACAGTATAGTTTTTTACCAATTGCTTTATTGAGTAATTGAGCTACCACGCTACTATCAACACCACCTGATAAAGCGCAAATAACTTTTTCTGATCCAACTTGATCTTTAACTTCTTTAATAAGTTGAATTTTCTGATCTTTAGAAGACCAATTACGTTTAATTTTACATATCAAAAAAACAAAATTACTTATCAGTTTTTTACCATTTTCAGTATGTGTTACTTCTGGATGAAATTGAATTCCATAAAAATTTTTTAATTTATTTTCTACAATTGCAAATTTAGAATTGGTACTGGAAGCTATCACTGTAAAGTTTTTTGGGAGTTTTGACACTTGGTCTGCGTGACTCATCCAAACTTTTTTAAATTTTTTTTTATTAAAAAAATTTTTAGTTAAAAGACTTTCTTTTTTTTTATAAATATTTGCTAGTCCAAATTCTCTATGTTTTGATTGTTTTACTCTTCCTCCATTTAGTTTGGAAAGTATTTGATGTCCAAAACAAATACCTAAAATAGGGATATTTAAATCTATAATTTTTTTATCAAATGAATATTTGTTTATTTGATAAACATTTAGTGGTCCGCCAGATAAAACAATTCCCTTAATTGTCTGATCAATATCTTTTAATTTTATTTTTTTATGACTTATGATTTCAGAAAAAACGCCTAATTCTCTTGTTCTTCTTGCGATGAGCTGGGTAAATTGAGAGCCAAAATCTATAATTAAGATTCTATCTAGATTTTGATCAAGACTCATTTTCTGGTTCTATATTTTTAAGAGATTTTTGAATTTCATCATTTTCATCGCATAATTTTTCACAAACTTTGACAAATGTTTGAGAAAGTTCTTTAACTTTTGAATAATTTGATTTCTTTAAAGCTATTTTCATCAGCATTAAAATAGCTTCCTCATTATTTGGCTCTATCAACAATGCTGTATCTAAATTATACTCTTCTTTCCTCTGATTTTCTTCATGATTATAAATTTTTGCCAAATAAAGATAGGATTTAGCATCCTTTGGATTGAAGACTATATTTCGTTCCAACATAAAACGAGCATCATCATATTTTTTATCCTGATACATTTTTAACGCTTCATCAAAAAAATTTTCTTTACTAAATGCCGTATTTATAAAAAAAACTAAAAAAAATACTGGCGAAATTATTTTAAAAAATTTATTCATTAATATTTGCTATCGTTTTTAACCATATCTACGTTATGAACCATGCTTTCATAAAATCCTGCTTTAGTAATCTTAACAAAGTTTGGTTTTACTCTTAATTTTATAATATTTTTTGAACCAAGATAACCCATGGATGATCTAAGTCCGCCAATTAATTTATAAATAATACTCTCAACATCACCTTTGTATTTAGCAAATCCTTCAACTCCCTCAGGAACATATTTTGATGTATCTTTTTGTTTAGCTTGAAAATATCTGTCTGCTGAACCTTTATTCATTGCTCCTACAGAACCCATTCCTCTAAAGCTTTTGAATAATTTTCCATTTTTTTTTATTAACTTTCCTGGGGCTTCATCTGTACCAGCAAATAATGATCCTATCATAACCGCATCAGCTCCTGCCGCAAATGCTTTCGCTAAATCACCAGAATATTTAATTCCACCATCAGAAATAATTTTTACATTTTTGTTTCTTAATCCATTTCTTACTGACAAGATTGCACTCAATTGCGGAACACCAATTCCAGCAACTAATCTTGTTGTGCAAATTGATCCAGGACCAATTCCAACTTTAATAATATCAACACCTAATTTAATTAAATATTTTGCAGCTTCTGGTGTTGCTATATTTCCTGCACACAAAGCAATTGTTTTTTTTTTAAATTTTTTAATAAATTTAATTATTTCTCCTACTTTTCGAGTATGTCCGTGAGCAGTATCGACTACTATTAAATCAACACCTTCTTTAATAATTGCTTCAGCTCTCTTAAATTCATTTAGTCCAGCACCAACTGCTGCACCTACTAATAATTTTTGTTTTTTTACTTTTTTAATTTCTAAAATTTGATTTTTAATTTCTAAATTCCTATGAATAACCCCTATTCCTCCTGATTTAGCTATAGCTATTGCCATCTTGCTTTCTGTCACTGTATCCATAGCAGACGATAAAAGAGGAATTTTTAGTGTAAGGCTTTTAGTTAACTGGGTAGCAGTATTAACCTCAGAAGGTAATATTTCTGAGTATTTTGGAGCTAATGTGACGTCATCAAAGGTAAGTGCTTCTTTTATGGGAACCATAATCTTTTATATACGATTCCTTTTATATTTAAAGACCCTATCTAAGTTTGCTACAAATAATAAAGCTTTCCTTAGAATCTTTTCTGCTAGATTTTGGTTTAAAAACCTTAACTTCTTTAAAATATTTTTTTCCTTCTGCGACTATTTCGTTAAATGTACCACCCATGAAAATTTTTGAAATAAAATAGCCATTATCCTTTAATTGATCTTTTGCAAAAAACATTGCCTCTTTACATAGTTCTCCGGTTTGAATTGAGTCGATATTTTTAATACCCGTTGTATTTACTGCCATATCAGACATAACCACATCAACTTTAGTTTTAATATTATTTTTAATCTCATGTTGAATACTTTCTTCAGTAAAATCACCTTGAATTTGAACGGTATTACCAATCGGTTCCATTTCCTTAAGATCGATCGAAATTAACCTTCCACTTTTTGCAGTTTTTGCAGCATATTGTGACCAACTTCCTGGAGCAGCTCCAATATCTATAACTGAAATACCACCTTTAAAAATTTTAAATTTTTCATCTATTTCAATTAATTTATATGCAGATCTTGCTCTATATCCATCAACCTTAGATTGTTTAACGTAGGTATCTCGTCTTTGTTTATTGACCCAATTTTTGGAAATTTTATTTTTTTTCAAATAACTGCTTGTTCTAAATTTTTCAAAAATATTTTATCATAGAATGTCTTCAAAATCATCATCAGCATCATCAGATGAATTACTGTCAGCATTTTCTTTACTTAACTTTT
>JGI20155J14468_10002827_pt1 | contig 12515 bp, 13 predicted proteins | sample COG_05_FD_14468 | JGI IMG/M metagenome (IMG submission 14468)
GTAACTATTCACCCTAATGTTGTATTTGGTAAAAATGTTAAGATTTCTTCAGCAGTTGAGATAAAGTCATTTTCACATATTGAAGATTGCGAAATACATGAAAATTGTGTAATCGGCCCCTTTGCAAGAATTAGAGGTGAAAGCGTCTTAGGTAAGGAATCTAAAATTGGAAATTTTGTTGAGATAAAGAAAAGTAATTTAGATAAAAATGTTAAAATTAATCATTTATCATATATAGGTGATAGTGAAATAGGTACATCTACAAATATTGGAGCGGGAACAATTACTTGTAATTATGATGGACACAATAAAAATAAAACAATAATAGGTAAAAATTCTTTTATAGGTTCTAATTCAACAATTATTGCTCCAATTAAAATTGGGGACGAAGTAACTTTAGGAGCGGGAAGTGTTTTTAATCAAGACGTACCAGACGACAGCCTATCAATAGGTAGAGCTCGACAAATAATTAAAGATAAAAAGAAATCTTAAATCATCTGACTAATATCCTCTATAAGACAATCTATTGTGAGTAAACAAACCTGGGGCAATTACGATGTCAAATTTTTGTTTTCTCCACCAAGAATTGTTCAACTCAATTTCTATATTTTTAAATCCATTAATCTTTTTTTTTGTATTTATTTCTTCTGCCTTTTTTACAATTATGTCTAAATATTTTTTTCTATCTACTAAAATTCCTAAATTTGCCCAGTTTAAAACAGAACTAGGTACTCGGTAAAAGCCATTAGCAATTGCATAGACCTTATCTGGGTGACGTTTATCAGGATTGCTGATTACATAAGTTGACGTTCCTATTAATTTTTCTGCTTTTGAAGGTCTTAAAAATCTCTTCATACGAGAAACAAAAGTATTTGACCAATAGCTTTTATATTTCTGGAGTGCAACAAATGGTTCTCCCGGATCGTTTCTATTTCTTAATCTAACCTGGATAACGTTAGGCATTGATAACAGCTCTATAGAAGTTTTTAATTGATCGTAAGTTGTTTGTTTATTTTCTATTAATGGCAAGTCATTTTCTAATAATAATAAGGGTCCACTCGGCATTAGTTCTGCTAAAGTTTTAAAACCATGAAGAATACCTTTATTTTTTTTTATTAAAATTGGTTGATAATTGAATTTTGCAGCTATTTTTAATCCTTCCTCTGTATATTCAGGCAAACAAATAAACTTTTTATTTGTAAGTAAGGACAAGCCGTTTTTTTGATATGAATTTAGTGAATTAACTAAACTATCGTAACCTTGCCAACTTAAAATACCAATTGAAAAATTAAGAGTAGACATTATAAATTTTCTAATTATGACTGATTAACATCAATATCTTCTAAAATAAGTGCTTCAAATTCTCTCAATCGTTTATATACGCTCGCTAATTCAATAATAGTTGGCCATGCTTTTAATAAATATTGCATAGATCCCTCAACTCTTCCAAAAGCTCTTATAATCTGTTGCATAACACCAAGTGTTACAACACCTGCAACAATGGCAGGTGCTAAAAACACATAAGCAGATAAAACATTGGCTTGTAAATAAGCCATGCGTCCAATATTAAAATATAAATAACGAAGATAACTTAAAAAATGGATGCTCCTAACATCATCAAATAATTCTTCAATTTTTTTTGGTCTAATATTTCCATCATCTTCTGCAATAACAAGTAATTTTCTATAAGCAGCTTCTTTCTTTTGTAAATCGTATTCCACTCCTACTAACCTTAATATCCACCCTAACGCTATTAAAAAGATGGTTCCACCTAAAGTCCATATCAAAGCACCTGTGATCAGACCGTATTGCCAATCTCCAAAGAAGAATATTGGAATTCCAACTGACAATCCTAATAATATTGGAATAAACTGAATTAAAACCATTATTGATTCAATTAAACTTGTACCAAGTGATTCCATTATTCGAGAAAACTTTATTGTATCTTCTTGAACTCTTTGAGCTGCTCCCTCAATGTTACTAGCTCTTTCATAAACTGAGTGATACCACTCAACCATAGCTGCCCGCCATCTAAATAAGAAGTGAGCTGTAAAAAAACTAATAATTACATAAACTGATACATATAAACCAGCTAATGAAATAAATGAAAACAAGCTTTCCCAGTATTCTTCAATTGTAATTGAATTAGGTTTAGATAAAGCTTTTTGGATCATATCATAAAATTCGCCAAACCACTTATTAATTTCAACATCAATTTTTACTTGAACCCAAAGTGATGTTAAAATTACAAATGATCCAATCCATGACCATAAAAGCCATTTTTTTATTACAAAAAATCTAAACATCTGAAACCCTTTAAATATTGCTGATTATGCTTCATTTTTATGTACATTGATACTTAACACTACTCCTACACTAATCAAAATCGTGAATAACGAAGTTCCACCGTAACTTATTAATGGCAAAGGTGCNCCCACAACAGGCAATAATCCACATACCATACCTATATTNAGAGTTAAGTAGAGAAATATTAATAACCCTACACCAAAAACTATTACTTTTGAAAATAAAGTGTCTACAGTAAAACTAATTTTAACAATAGATGCAATCAATAAACAAAAAATTAAAATTATAGTCATCGCTCCAAAAAAACCTAATTCTTCAGAAATTAAAGTAAAAATAAAATCTGTGTGTTTTTCAGGTAAATAATTCAATCTGCTTTGACTTCCTAATAAATAACCTTTTCCAAAGAGCCCTCCTGAACCAATCGCTATTTTAGATTGTATGATCTGATAACCACTGCCTAAACTGTCAATTTCGGGATTAAGAAACACTAAAATTCTATTCTTTTGATAATCATATAACTGTTGCCAAATTATTGGGACAGAAGAAATAAACGTTAATAAAAATATAAAAACAAATTTTAGAGATACACCCACATAAAAAAGTATTGCGAATCCTAATATAATTATAGTTAATCCCGTTCCTAAATCTGGTTGAGAAATTACAATCAAACCTGGTATAATGATATATAAAATTGGAATGACGTAAGAAAACAGTCTGTTGAAGTTGATTTTTGGTAATTGATCAAAATATCTAGCTAACATTAAAATTAATGCAAATTTCATCAGCTCAGATGGTTGAACGTTTAATCCACCTATCGTAATCCATCTTTGAACGCTTCCAACACCAAAAAAGTTAACAAAAACAAGTGACAGTAAGCCTAATAAAAATGATATCAGAGTGAGTTTATAAAAAAATTTTGGATGTATAAATGTTATTATAAACATTAAAAATACACCTATAATTAATCTTGTTAAGTGACTTTTTGCCCATGGATTCCAATTGCCTCCCGCTGCTGAGTATAACGCAGCAACCCCCACTAAACCTAAAAAAACAACACATAAAACTATAACCCAATTAATTTTTAAAAATTTAGTTAATAAAATATTAGTAGGATTGTCTGTAGAAAATTTATTGCTTTTATAATTCATAATTCTTTACACATTTTATATTTTATATTTTAAACAAATTTTTAAATACATCTCTAGCTATGGGTGCCGCAACTGAGGAGCCACTTCCTCCATGCTCAACGACAACACTTATAGCGTATTTTGGCTTAGAAATTGGAGCGTAACCAACAAAAAGTGCATGATCTCTTTTTTTCCATGGTCTATCTTCATTTTTAATTAGACCTTTTTCTCTTTCTTCTTCAGTAATTCTTACAACTTGTACGGTTCCAGTTTTACCAGCCATTTCAACCTTTTTAGATCCAATTTTATATTTTTTTGCAGTACCTTTTTTGCCAAGTACAACCTCTTCCATTGATTTTTTTATAAAATTTAGATGTTCTTGGTTAATATCAAGATTATTAAATTCTTTGTTATTATTGTTTTTAATTAAAGAAGGATTAATAGCGTATTTACTATTTGCAATTCTAGATACCATGGTTACAAGTTGAAGAGGAGTCGTTAAAATGTATCCTTGACCAATTGATGCGTTTAAGGTTTCTCCATATGTCCAATTCACACCGTCTCTTTGCAATTTCCATTTAATATTTGGCACCACGCCTTTTGTTTTTTCATCTGTCTCAATATTATAATATTGCCCTAAACCAAGTTTTTTCATCATGACAGCAATTTTATCTATACCTACCTTTAAACCTAACTCATAAAAAAATACGTCACATGATTGCTCAATTGCCTGCATTAAATTTAGACTTCCATGTCCATTCTTGGCCCAACAATGAAAATTACTAGTTCCAAACTCTTTTACTCCAGTGCATGAAAACTTAGTCTTATAATTAATAATTCCACTTTCAAGTGCTGCTAATGCAACTGCCATTTTAATAGTGGACCCTGGAGGGTATACTCCAGACATGCTTCTGTTAAGTAGAGGAGATCTAGTATTATTTTTTAATACACTCCACTCATTATCACTTAATCCATTAGAAAACATATTCGGATTAAACCCAGGTGAAGAAACACAACATAAAAGTTCACCATTTTCAACATCCATAACTATAACTGAACCCGAATGTGGATTAACTATCTTATTGGCTTGATTAGTATAAACAAAGTTATTATCAATGTATGAAATGTTTTCGTTAACTTCAATCTGCTTTTTAATTACTTTATTTTGAATCGACGTTAAATTATAATTACCCATTTCTAATCTTTGCATTGCAAAAGCTTGTAAACTCATGTCTAACGACACTTGTACATCTTCACCAGAACTGGTTTGCTCATAAATCCGTGTGTCTATAACATGACCTCTTGATGTCACTTCATTTCTTTTTCTTCCAAATTTGCCTCGTAACTCATTATCAAAAAACTTTTCCAAGCCTCTTTTCCCAACATCAAGACCAGGAACTGTCACCACATTACTATCAAGTTTATCTAATTTTGAAAATACACCTGTATATCCAGTAATATGACCTACTATTTTTCCTTGAGGATAAACCCTTTTCTTTGACATTGAAAAAGTAATTTCTGGAAATTCTACATTCCTTACTGCTAATTTTGAGACATCTCTTTGAGAAAGGTTTCTTGTTATCAAAATTTCTTTAGGGTTGTTGTTTTTTTTTTCATTCAAAGAAGAGTAGAATCGATCAAGATCTTTTTTATCAATATATATAATTTGTGATATTTTATAAATTAAAGCTTTAACATCTAACGATTCACTCCAATTTAACACAAGAGAAAAACTATCCATGTTACCTGCTAAAAGACGCATTTTCCTATCTAATATTCTACCTCGTTCTGGAGGAATAATAAAATAGTTAAATTGGTTTTGATTCGATAACTTCTTATATTTCTGATTTTCAATTATTTGTAGGTCAAAAAATCTCCAACTTATACCTCCAACTACAAGAGTTTTTAAAAATGAAAGAAAAAAAAATCTTCTAGTTAGAGTTTGCTCTAATATTTTTTGATTATTATTTTTCATGCATCAACTTTTAAATAATCTTTGAATAAAATAAAATGAATTTATAATAATGTTTACAATTGGAAATGATACCAAGGTTATTCCAATATAATATAATATTGGACTGAGATCAGGAATTTTTAAATTCAACAACATATTAATTAACAAAGTTACAGTAAATGCAATAACAAAAATTATGGTAAAATATAACCAATCATCTTCATGTTTTTCATCAGCAATGTTAATTCTGATATTCTCAGTTAAATATTTAAACAATAAAAAGTAAATAGAAGTTAAACCTAAATTATTCCCTAAAAAAACATCATTTAATAAACCAATGCAAATTAAATTGAAATTAGAAAGTATATAATTAAATTTCTTAATAAACAAAAAAATTATAATCGAAACTAAACTCGGGGTTGCAGTATTAAATATTAGAAAAAAACTTAGAGATACTTCGATGTTGATCAAAAAAAAGATACCTATAAAAAAAAAGATGCTTTTTGATAAATTATATATAAAATAAAAAAAAAGATTATTATTCATTAATCTTCAGCACTCTCAATTTTTCTTCTTCCACTCGAATCGATTCCCTTAAGACCCCGAGAGGTCTTGGGTTTTTGCATAGGTGCAAAACCATCAAAGTCATTATTAGCATCTTGAGGTAAATTAAAATTTGTTATAATTGAAATATAAGTAATCCTATTAAGATCTACAGAAGGTTTTACGGAGTATTTCCCAGAAAAAGTTTTAACTACATTTCCAATATTTATGCCTGCGGGCAGTCTGCCACCATGACCAGATGTTTCCAAAGATTCACCTTCAATAAGAGTTGCTTCAGAAGATAAAAATTTGATTTTTAACAATTGACTATTCTGTCCTTGAATGACTGCTGGCCAATTACTTTGTGTTAAATAAGCAGGTATCATTGAATTAATATCTATAATTAATAATATTCTACTAGAATTAAAACTAACATTAACCACATAACCAACTAATCCAAGAGAAGAAATAGCTGGTTGACCTATTTTTACTCCATCTTTAGTACCTGCATCAATTAAAACTGTGTTAGCAAACGTGCCTCCAGGTGATGTTAATGCTCTACCAGTAACTATTCTAATTTTATTTTGGGGTATGGAGTTTAATAATTTTCTTAACTCTAATAAGTTCAAGTTCATTACTTGCAATTTTACTATTTGAAACTCTAAGTCTTCTGATTTCACTTTTTAGCCTTATATTTTCGTCTCTTAAAGATCCCGTTGATTTTACTTCTTCAAGAACACCCGCTATTTCTTTAACAGGCTTGTTAAACATATAGGTGATTGGAGCTGTAAAATCAGACACAAAAGCTTTGAAATTTCTTACTGCAATAAGATCTAATTTTCCTAAAAAAACTAAAATTAAGCATAATAAAACTAAAAAGAAATTAAAGTTTTTTGAGTATTTGAATGTTTTTTTATTTGACGGCTTGCCTGAAACCACCTGATACCACTCGAAAAAAAAGTTAATATAAACTAAACACCTATCAACACGTTTCTTAAAGATTTCATTTCATCAAGACAACGGCCTGTTCCCATTACTACACAAGTAAGAGGATCTTCAGCAATTACAACAGGTAATCCAGTAGCTTCTCTTATCGTTGTATCTAGATCTCCTAAAAGAGCTCCACCTCCAGTAAGCACTATACCTCTTTCGACTATATCAGCAGCTAATTCTGGTGGTGTTTGTTCTAATGCTGTTTTAGTAGCTTCAATAATTTGACCAACTGGCTCAGCCAAAGCTTCACAAATTTGAGCTTGATTTATTTCAATTTCTTTTGGGACCCCATTTACTAAATCTCTACCTCTAACTTCAATACTTGCACCTACACCATCTTTGGGTATTTTTGCTGTTGCAATTCCCTTTTTTATTCTCTCAGCTGTCATCTCTCCAATTAATAAATTATGATGACGTCTGATAAATGCCACTATTGCATCATCAAATTTATCACCACCTACCCTAACTGATCGAGCATAAACGATATTACCTAATGATAAAATAGCTACCTCTGTGGTACCCCCTCCAATATCAACTACCATTGAACCTGATGCTTCTGTAACTGGTAAATTTGCTCCAATTGCTGCAGCCATAGGCTCTTCAATAAGATACACTCTTCTAGCACCAGCAGCTTCTGCTGATTCTTGTATTGCTCTTCTTTCTACTGCAGTTGCCCAGATGGAACGCATATCACTACCTGAGGACTAACTAAAGCTGATCTTTTATGAACTTTTCTAATAAAATGTTTAATCATTTCTTCTGCGACATCAAAATCCGCAATCACTCCATCTGCCATTGGCCTGATTGCTTTTATATTCCCAGGAGTTTTACCAAGCATGGTTTTTGCTTCTTCACCCACTGCTAATACTTGGGATTTCCCTCTTATCTCTGTGATTGCTACTACAGAAGGTTCGTTTAAAAGAATACCCTGACCTTTGACGTAAACTAGTGTATTTGCAGTACCCAGATCAATTGCAAGGTCAGCAGAAAGTAATCCTCTTAAATATCCAAACATTTGTAATTCCTTATAAACTATTTACAATCCTAGTTAATAAATATTATTATCATAGAAAACAAGATAAATAATTAATTTAAAGTAAAGTTTAAATAAATTCTAATTTTTATCTTTATCTACTAGTCTGTTAGCAGTAATCCAAGGCATCATAGCCCTTAGTTCATTTCCACAGCTTCTATTGGATGGTCAGCAACTTTCCTTCGAGTAGCTTTAAAACTAGTTTGATTAACCTTGTTTTCTAACATCCAATCACGCGTAAATTTTCCCGACTGAATATCTTCTAGTATTCTTTTCATTTCAGCCTTAGTTTCTGAAGTTATTAGCCTAGGACCAGTAACATATTCTCCGTATTCTGCAGTATTACTGATGGAATAGTTCATGTTTGCAATTCCACCTTCATATATCAAATCAACTATTAATTTAACTTCGTGAAGACACTCAAAATAAGCCATTTCTGGAGCATAACCAGCCTCAGTCAGAGTTTCATAACCTGCTCTAATTAATTCCACCAAACCTCCGCATAAAACTGTTTGTTCTCCAAACAAGTCAGTCTCACACTCTTCTTTAAATGTGGTTTGAATCACACCTGACCTTCCTCCTCCAACAGCAGAAGCATAAGACAAGCCAATATCATGTGTGTTACCAGAAACATCTTGATCAATTGCTATTAAACAAGGAACTCCTCCACCTTTTTGATATTCAGATCTCACTGTATGGCCAGGACCTTTTGGAGCAACCATAAAAACATCAATATCATTTCTAGGTTCTATTAAGTTAAAGTGAACGTTTAATCCGTGAGCAAAAGCTATTGCCGCTCCTGATTTCATATTTTTTTCAATTTCTTCTCTATAAATTTCACCCTGAAGTTCATCAGGGGTTAACATCATTATAACATCAGCCCATTTTGAAGCATCTGCAACATTCATTACTTTAAAACCTGCAGATTTTGCTTTATCTATAGAATTAGAATCTGAACGTAAAGCAACTGCAATCTCCTTTACTCCACTATCTCTTAAATTAGCTGCGTGTGCATGACCTTGACTACCATAACCAACAATAACAACTTTTTTATTTTTAATTAAATTAATATCTGCATCTCTGTCGTAGTACACTCGCATTAAATAACTCCTTAAGTAAGTAAATGAAAAAATATAATAATCTTATTATCAGGTAAGTTTAATTTGTTCTAGTACTTTTGTTTCTGTTTTGTCACCTCTTGAAATTGCAGAAACACCAGTACGTGATATCTCAATATCTCCAAGAGATTTCATCAGCCCTATGAAGGCGTCTATTTTATTAGGCCTTCCTGTTAATTCAAATACAAAACTGCCTAGAGTAACATCTAATGTTCTTGCTCTAAACGTTTCTGCTATTCTCAAAGCCTCTACTCTATTAGCCCCATCAGCAACTAATTTAATTAATGCTAATTCGCTTTTAATAAAAGGACCTTCCAATGTAAGATCCCTTACAAGATGGACAGGAACAATTCTTAAGAGTTGTGACTTTATTTGTTCTATTGTCATAGAAGTACCTCTAGTTACTAGTGATATTCTAGATAAATGACGTCTATTATCTATTTCAGTAACTGTAAGGCTTTCAATGTTATAGCCCCTGCCAGAAAATAAACCTATTACCCTTGCAAGAGTTCCAGGTTGATTATCAACTACAAGAGATAATGTTCTTGAAGTTTCTTCTTCATTAATTTCATTATTTTGATATACCGACATCTTAATTACCTTTTAAACTAAAGCTAAACCAGATTCAGATGTATCTGCACCCTTATCATCTGAACTAAGTATCATTTCATTATGGGCCGCACCAGAAGGTATCATTGGAAAACAATTTTCTTCTTTTTCAACTCTAATATCAGCTATAACTGGGCCATTAGTATTGATCATTTCATCAATTGTAGCATCTAAATTACTAACATCATCAACTCTTAAACCTTTTATACCAAAGCTTTTTGCTAACATTATAAAGTCTGGCAAAGAAGATGTGTAACTTTGACTATATCTTGACCCATGATTTAATTCCTGCCACTGTCTTACCATACCCATCCATTGATTATTTAAAATAAAAATTTTAATTGGTAAATTATACTGAACAATTGTTGAAAGTTCTTGCATGTTCATTAAAAAAGAAGCTTCGCCAGAGATGTCTATAACTAAAGATTTTGGATGAGCAATTTGTACCCCAACAGAAGATGGTAAACCATAACCCATTGTACCCAAACCTCCAGAAGTCATCCAATGTTTAGGGGCAGAGAACCCAAAATATTGAGCAGCCCACATCTGATGTTGACCAACTTCAGTAGTTACATAAGTATCTTTATCTATTGTCTTTTCATATAAAGATTTTATAGCCTGTTGAGGCTTGATAATTGTTGCACCTTGGATAAATCCCAATGAATTCTTGGCTCTCCAATTATTTATTTGATTCCACCAGCTGGATTTAGATTGTATACTTTTTATATTATGACTTTTTTTGATCTCTTTAATCAAAAGAGATAAAACTTCTTTACAGTCGCCAACTATTCCAAAATCCACATGAACGACTTTATTTATTGAAGATTTATCAATGTCAATATGAATTTTTTTTGATTTAGGCGCAAATGCGTTTAATCTTCCAGTAACTCTATCGTCAAACCTAGCTCCCACGTTTAACATTACATCACAATTATGCATTGCTAAATTCGCTTCATAAGTTCCATGCATACCAAGCATACCTAAAAAGTTTTTGTTCTTATTTGAGACTACGCCTAAACCCATAAGTGTCAAAGTTACTGGAGCGTCAAGTAAATTAACTAACTCAGTTAATAAATTAGATGCTTCTAGACCAGCATTAACCACACCACCACCAGCATATATTATTGGTTTTTTTGAATTAATTAACAAGTCAGCAGCTTGACTAATAATTTCAACATCAATTTGTGGTAAAACAGTAGTTAAAATTTTATTAATTTTAGTAGGTTTTTTTATATATTGTATATTAGTTAGTTGTATATCTTTTGGAAGATCAATAAGCACTGGCCCTGGCCTTCCTGATGACGCGATTTCGAATGCTTCATGAACCGTAGCACATAACAAATCAGCATTTTTAACTAAATAATTATGTTTTGTACAAGGTCTAGAAATACCTGTAGTGTCCGCTTCTTGGAATGCATCGGTCCCAATTAAATGAGTTGGAACTTGTCCACTAAGACAAACTATTGGAACTGAATCCATTAATGCATCAGTTAAACCAGTAATTGCATTGGTGGCACCTGGACCAGACGTAACCAAAACACAACCTACTTTCCCAGTTGATCTCGCATAACCTTCAGCAGCGTGAACAGCAGCCTGTTCATGCCTCACTAAAACATGTTTAATTTTTTTATTTTTAAAAAGAGCATCGTATAGTGGAAGGACAGCACCACCAGGATATCCAAAAATCACTTCTACACCATTTTCAACTAGGGCTGTGATTACAGCCTCAGCTCCAGTCATTTTATTATCTTTACTCATCAATCAAAACTTCCAATTATATTGTTTTGAATTAAATAACAAAAACTCAAATAACCGTCAATAAATTATTATAATATTGCAATTAAATGCACTTAATTAAAATTTAATTACATATTAATAACTTTATATGGAATATAATTATGCTTAAACCATGTTATTTGTCTTTTCACATAACGTCTCGTATCTCTCATACTCAAGGAAATTGCTTCTTCAAGAGAAATTTCTTTATCTAAATAACTTAGCAGCCATTTGACACCAAGAGATTTAGCAATAGGTAACGATCTATCAACCTTATGATAAATTGATTCCACTTCTGCTAAACCACCCTCTAAAAGCATTTTATTAAATCTATTGTCACATTTATTATAAAGAGTTTTTCTATCTAAACAGAATAAAAAAGGATAAATAACCTTATCAATTTTTTTTTCTCTTGGTAAGGCTATGCCAATAAGACATATTTTTTCCTGTTTCGACAAAAACATTATATGCCCTCAGCAACCTATGCTTATCGTTATTTCTCCTTTCAAAGGAAGGGTCTATTTCAAAGATCANCTCTTTAAATTTTTCAATGCCAATTTGATTAAACTTTGACAAACATTGTTTTTTNGTTTTTTGGGTTATATTAGGAATTGGTGACAAACCATTTATCACAGCATTTAAATATAAACCAGATCCTCCTACTAGAATGGGTACCTTCTGATATTTTCTAATATCAATCAGAATAGACTTTAGATCTAACAGCCAATCTGAAACTGAAAAGTTGATATTGGTATCCACATAACCATACAAAAAATGAGGCACATCTTTCATTTCATTTTTTCTTGGCCTTGCTGAGAGCAAGTTAATATCCTTATAAACCTGAACTGAGTCNGCATTTATTATTGCTCCATTGATTCTTTTGGCAAGCCCAATTGCAATTGCAGATTTACCTGTACAAGTAGCACCAGCAATAATAATCATATCATTTTTCCAAGAATATTTATTTTTAGTTAGGTCAAATGATTTTTCAAAATTTACAGTACTAGACATAATAACTACAATCATATATCAAAATTTCATGGAATTTTATATAC
>JGI20155J14468_10002829_pt1 | contig 12511 bp, 15 predicted proteins | sample COG_05_FD_14468 | JGI IMG/M metagenome (IMG submission 14468)
AAGATTTAAAGAGAAAATACTACCCGGTTCATTATCACTTTCGTTAAAAGGAAAGGACGGCGGAAACACTTTAGCACTAACAGATAATAGCCTAACATCCTCAGTAGATACATTTACAGATGGAGGACGAGTATACCCTATTTACGCTGGATCAAACGGAGTCGTAACATCTAATGCTATTGAATACGGAAAATTGTTTCCAGATATCGGATTGATTGTATTAAGTGGAGATCAATTACGTAAACACGGTCATAATTTTGTAACTGCTATTGATACTGGAATAGCACCTACCACCGCAAATATGAATAGTCTTTACAGAGGGTTAAACAGCGGTTCAAACTTTACTCTTAGATCAGAAGAAACTTTATCATCTAACTACGTTTTTGTTAGAGCAAGAAATAGTGAATTCAATTATTCAACAAACCCCTCTAACATCACAGGATCAGGAGAATTGAGACACAGCATAATGATCGACTCACCTCAATCATATGTAACCTCGGTAGGTCTATATAACGATAATAACGATCTTATTGCTATAAGTAAACTGTCATCACCTCTTTTAAAAGATTTTACTAAAGAAGCTTTAATACGAATTAAGCTTGATTATTAATGAATGAGCGTCTGGAAAAAATTAAATCAACAAGATGTTTTCGTTTCTACCTATGTAGCGCGTAAACTATGGACTATTCAAGCACACAACAGCGGTGTGAAGATGCTCCCGGCAAACGACCAGTCTGCCATTGAAGATTACATAATAGACAAAGATACTAAGTACACCGGAGATCTAGCCTTAGATAGCGGTAGTTACAGTAAGCTGGTACACAGCAGCATAAAGCAATTATACTATACTAATTTTGATTCTGGCTCAGGAAGTATAATAGAGACTGGTTCTTTTGATAATCACCTAGAATCCTCTTTTACCTCAGCATCTAGATTTTTATCCTCCTCAGCGATAGTTTATTCTATACCTAGAAATAAAATAGGCACTCATATAGAGCCAGCAACTTTCAATTTAGGAGGAGTTGGTTATATTACAGACCAAGAAGATTATGTTCCTTCATACGAAAATGATTATGTAGAGAGAACAAAACTTATGATTGATGATGGAGAAGGAGTGTTGAGAGAAAGACATCTTTCTAATCCAATTATTGGAAATGTAGTTTATTCTCACGGGCAGGTAGTAATAACAGATCCAAGTTTGATTTCATATTACACCGGTGAACCAGATCACCAGTTTAGCTACAAATCAAACCTACCTATTTATACACATAATTTCAATATTAAAATTAGTGATTATGAGTTTAATCATACATTCAATCCAACTGCACAGAAAAACAAAACAGTAACTGTAAGTGATATAGGAAATTTTGTTAACCAAAGTGGTGAGTTAGCCAACAATATAACAGGGTCCGCTTTTCAACCTTATGTTACTACAGTAGGATTATATAATGACGCAAATCAATTAATAGCAGTAGGAAAGCTTTCACAGCCTTTACCTAAATCTGCAAATACAGAAATGACAATACAAGTTAAATTAGATATTTAAGATGGCAATTATTTTTAGAAATACAAAAGGATCACCTCTATCTCATGTAGAGATGGATACAAACTTCGCTACATTATATGTATCGAGTTCTATTAGCAGCGGCATTCTTTCTCTATTTTCTGAAGGATCCGGGAGCACCCCAACTGCCATAACTCATTCCATACCATTACCTGGTCATGAAATTGCAGCACTAGCTCATGTCTCAGCCCAAGGATCCTGGCTTACTGTAGACGGAAATCCAGATAATAGTGCAGAGTTATACAGCGATAGGGTACTTTTAGCTAACTCAACTCTTATAACCTCAACTACCACAGATGCTGATACTGTTACTATAACTCATAATAGTGTATCTAGAACTAATACGACTAGTGTTACCTCGCCCTCCCATGGAGGTACATTTACTGTGGTAGACGGTATTACATCTTCTGCCGAAGGACATATCACCGAAGTTAATACAAAAACAGTAACTCTTCCTGATATATACAGCTTTAGTGTAAAAGGCGATAACGCCGGTACAAAAACAATATCTAGTGGAGATACATTAAGTCTACTAGCAACTGGTCCTATATCAACACTTTCGAGTGATACGGATACTATAACAATAACTCACGATAGTGTAACTAGAACAGATACAACAGATACACAAACTGCAACTGCTGAAGGAACTATTGCCATAGTTGATAGTGTTACTTCATCAGCAGAAGGCCATATTACTGCTGTAAATGTTAAAACAGTAACTCTACCTGCAGATACTACATACGGTGTTTCTGCCGTTAGTAACGGTAAAATAAGATTAACTGGAAGTGACTCAACGACTGATGATGTTACTATAGCCGGAGGAACTGGAATAAACATCGGCACCGCCGGCGATACAATAACCATATCAGCGACTTCCCTATCATTAACAAGTGTATTTACTGCCGCAAATGAAGCTGCACAATTAGCATTAACAACCCAAGAAGGAGATGTAGTTGTAAGAACAGATGAAAGTAAAACTTATATGCGTTCATCTGGAGCTGCAGGTACAATGGCCGATTTCATATTACTAGAAACACCATTCGATACTGTATCTTCACTAACTACACATACAGGTTTAAGTTCTAACGTATCAGCAACCGGAGATGTCACTATTACAAATACAGGTGTTACTGCACTAACTACAAATACAGGTTTAAGCTCTAACGTATCAGCAACCGGAGCAGTAACTATTACAAATACTGATGCAGGTTCATCTCAAAATATATTTAAAAATATAGCCGTTGCCGGTCAAACTACAGTAACATCTGAAATTAATGATGATACTTTAACTCTGGTAGGAGGAACTAATGTAACAATTACTACAGATGATTCTACTGATACAATCACAATTGCTTCACAAGACACAACATATAGTGTAGCAACAGACACTACTCTAGGTTTAGTAGAATTATTTAGTGATACAGATCAATCAGTAGCAGCCAATACAGTGTCAACTACATCTAGTAGAACTTACGGTTTACAATTAAACTCTGCAAATCAAGGTGTTATAAATGTTCCTTGGACCGATACAACATATAGTGTAGCAACGGACACTGCTCTAGGTCTAGTAGAATTATTTAGTAATACTGATCAATCAGTAGCAGCAAACGCAGTCACAGCTACCGCTAGTAGAACTTACGGTTTACAATTAAACTCTGCAAATCAAGGTGTTATAAATGTTCCTTGGACAGACACAGACACTGGTTTTGGAACTCTTCAACAGACGACTACTTTAGGTAATACAACAACCGACTCAGCTCACTTTGGCACTGGCTCTGCTTTATCTAATTCCGGACTTTCTGTACACGGAGGCTGGGCATCATTTGCATCTAATGTTCAAGGTTCAGCACCACCTGTTGCCACAGGAGTGCATATAGGTTGGAATCGAAGCGCTGGGACTCAAGAGAGTGAAATACTTTTCGGTGGACTTGAAGCAGACGGCCATAAGAGCTTATATATAACATCCAGAGGTGCATCTAATGCCGAGAAAGTAGCAATGGCATTTAAGACTACTGGTATTTTTGCCGGAGCCTCTAGCACTGGTTATTACTCTATAACTGCAGCAAACTTTATAACAACATCAGATAGAAGATTAAAATCAGATATTGAACCTATAAAAGATGGACTGAGTGTATTAAAACAATTTACTTCCTACGAATACATAAAAGATGATAAACAAGATGCTGGATTTATAGCTCAAGAAGTACAAGAGGTTATACCTTATTCTGTCATGGAAGATGATCAAGGATATTTAACTATGAATGATAGGCCAATATTAGCTCATATGCATAAGGCTATATTAGAATTAGAAGTAAGACTCAAAGCTATAGAAGAAAAATTAAAATAAAATGGGAGTTCCTACATCAGGTGATTTTAATATGTTCGGCACTGCTACTACTGCTTCGATAGCAGGCGCCATAGAAGCCGGCGGTAGTAATGTATCAAGTATAACTACATTTGAAGATTTAATAGCTGCATCTACCGCATCTCTATTTGATTCTACTTATTCCGGTACAATAAGCAGTCTTTCAGATGTTTCTGCTTCTTTACAGTATAGGAATTACCCTGTAGCAGCCGGACCTACTCCTACTCCAACTCCAACTCCAACTCCTACGCCTACTCCTACTGCTACAACTAATACATTTGGTAACGGCGTTAATGGAGCTGCACCAATATACCCTATGTTAAATTTAGGGGGTGGCAGTTTATGGAGCTTAACATTGTCAAGTACTTCTGGAATATTCTCTATTACTGATAACCAAGTTAACTATGCAAACACTAATACTACTTCCGGTAACACTAATTCACAACCTCTTAATATGAGTGGTACTTCATCATTATCGGAAATATATTTTATAATTCAAGGTAATAATACTCCGACCGGAGGTATTGATGGATTTAGTAGTTTAAAAATAACTGACGGTACTAATAACTACAATGGTGTAGGAACCGAAGAATATAATGATAAGTATAGAGTTACATTTAATATTGGTTCCGCAAAAGGAAGAACCTTCTATTGGGGACAAGCTGCTTCGGCAACCATAGGTGTGCTTGAGATAGAAGACGCTTAACAGAACTTCTTATAAAATTAAAGTAGTAAAATAGAAAATTAAAAAGTTATGTGGTTGTATAAGGATAAGGTTGTAGAGAGTATTCAAGATATGCCCGAAAATACTTACGGGTTTATTTATAAAGTAATACACCCACCAACCGGTAAACAGTATATTGGTAGGAAGGTACTACAATTTAATAGAACTCTTCCTCCTCTAAAAGGAACAAAACGTAAACGTAAAATAATTAAAGAATCAGATTGGCTTAAGTATTACGGTTCACATAAAGATATCTTATCTTTAGTAAAAGAAGGTAAACAATCTGAATTTGAAAGAGAAATAATACAATATGTACCCAATAAAAAGCTTTTAACTTACTTTGAATGTAAATACCTATTTATATACGAAGTTCTAGAAAAACCAGACCTTTATATTAATGATAATATTTTAGGTAAATTTTACCGTAAAGATTTTACACAATGATCAAACTTAAAGACGTAATCGGATACCCCTCTCTAAAGTACCACTTAGACAACAAACTCTCTTTACATGAGCATGTCTACCGTTATAGCTCTGAAGCCTTTATACAGTTGTTTAAAGAAGCAAGAGAAGCCCTTAGCGACAGGGATATAGAGTTAGAAGAAGAGGATAGAGAGCTTCTAGAGACAACAGACATTGGTGAATACGGAGATTATAATGGTATGAGAGTTCCTTTAGATCTTCCAATGGCATCATCAAAGTATAATCCTTTATTTGAAATCGGAGCATATATTGATGAAATGATGGAAAATGAAGCTCTTTTAGACGAAGGTGCTTCTTTAGATGAATTAATTAACTTTGAAGAAATCAAAGAACTAGTAGAGTCTATAGGTGCAAAGATAAATATGGATAAGTTCAGACAAGCTGTTTCCCTAAACAAAGAAGAGCTTGACTATAACGGTTACGATATGATAAAAGCATCAGTCGACTATATAGCAGAATTAGAGTACAAAGGAAAAAAAGTACAACTAAACAAACCAAAACGTGGAGGTTCTAAAAAGTTTTACGTTTATGTTAAGAATCCAAAAACAGGTAATGTTAAAAAAGTTTCTTTCGGTGACACTAATCTTTCTGTAAAATTTAAACAACCAGGCGCCAGAGCATCTTTTGCCGCACGCCATAAATGCTCTACTAAAAAGGATAAAACTAAAGCAGGTTACTGGTCATGTAATATAGGCCGGTATTGGAAATCCCTCGGTGGAAGTGCTAACTTCTCAGGATATTGGTGATAAAATAAATGGCTAGACCGTATATAGAACAGGAAGACATTAGAACTTTCCTAGCTGCGTCCCCCAGTGCCGAATTTGTTTGGCATAGAGATAGAGAAGATAGATGGATTAAATCGTTAGACAATACTGATTGGAAATTTCAATTAGATAATAAAACTCCTACTACCCTAAATAAGGAGAAACTATTTATACCCAAAGAAACGTATCACCGTTTAATAAAAGGAACTGGTGATTTAAAATTAAAAGTAATAAAAGTAAATTAAAAATGGCAAAAGCTACAGCAGGAGGTAATTTTTTACGTACAGAAAGAAAAAAAAGACCGGGAGTACACGCAAAAACTAAAATTTCTGTACACAAGACCGGTAAGAACTATAAAAAACCCTATGTGGGCCAAGGCAAATGATAAAACTATCAAAAATATTACTAGAAGAACCTGTTGCTCAAGCAGCTGCTAAAGCAATTGACGCAGCAATTAACAGTGTAGATGAAAATATGAGCTACGGTGACTTCGCTAAAGCTGTTTCTATAATTATACTTGATCAGTATGGTTCACATAATATTGATCCTTTTATGAAAGATCTTCATAATCATCTCGGCATTAACGAAGCATCAAAAAATAACTCATCTCTAAAAAGTATTGAAAGCATCAGTATATCATACACTGACTCAGGAAAATACTACGGCACATACGTTCATTATAAAAAAGAAGGATCTTCAGCCCCTATACTCAACCGCAGTAAACTTTGGATAGACGAAGCAAACAAATTGTTAAACATGCTTGAAATAAATGGAGAAATTGATATGAGGTATGATGAAGAAAAACTAAGCAAGATAGTATCACAGCTTGAATCAAAAGGTATCCAAGCAGACTTTGACGATGCAATGGATGTAAGCTAATGAAACTTTTAAACATACTCCTTAACGAAGTTCTCGATGCTACTCCTGAGTTTAATCAGGAGGTTTCTAAGTTAAAAGACCAAGGAGCAACATTTATTGGCCAAGGAGACTATGGAAAAGTATTTAAACTTGGAGATAAAATAGTAAAAATCACATCAGACTCTGATGAAATACTTCACGTAAAACTTTTAAAAGGTAAAAAAACAAATAATTTTGTTTATATTTACGATATAAGGGTGATAAACGATCGCCTTGCTGTTATTACAATGGAAGACCTAGAAGAATTTAAAGGTGAAGTACCTCAAAAATTTATACAAGCTGCAGAACAAGAAGCAGAAAAATACGGGATAGACTCAGAGGAACTTGATTTTATTGGGGACAACATAATGATTGACCCTATAACAGGTAACTTAAAGATGGTTGATGTATAAGTAACATTTAGTTGCTTTTCTGAATAAAAGTTCGTATATTTAAGTATTAGTTACGGACTTTTATATGGATTATACATTTTTACTAGGCTCTATTGAAGGCATACTGGGCAAGGGTCAAAAGAGAGCAAGAGATAATTATGCTTTCCATTGTCCTTTTTGCAATCACCGTAAGCCTAAGTTAGAGATCAATATGGCTCCTAACAGTGAAGGCTTCAATCCTTGGGAGTGCTGGGTTTGTGAAACCAAAGGTAAGACTATTAGGTCTTTCCTGAAGCAATTAAGAATCCCTTCCGACCAATCACAAGAAATTTTAAAATATATCCCTAAAGGATCCTATATAGATTACAATCCTGTAACTATTGTTGAACTTCCAAAAGAATACCAACCCCTCTGGAATGCATCAACTACATCCTATATTGTAAGAAACGTAAAAAAGTACTTATATGACAGAGGACTTAACGACAATGATTTTATTAAATATAGTATTGGATACTGTACAACTGGAGAATATGGAGGACGAATTATATTTCCAAGTTATACTTCATCCAATCAACTCAATTTCTTTGTTGCAAGAAGCTATGATAGCAGCTACTTTAAATACAAAAACCCAGAAACATCAAAAGACATAGTCTTCTTTGAAAACCTAATTAACTGGAACCAGCCTATAATAATATGTGAAGGAGTATTTGATGCTATCGCTATTAGAAGAAATGCTGTTCCTGTACTAGGAAAATCTATCTCCAAAGCGTTACTAAAGAGAATTATAGTCTCAGGAGTAGAAGACATATACATTGCATTAGACAAAGATGCATTTAAAAAAGCTATACAATACTGTGAACAATTTATAAAATTAGGCAAAAGGGTCTACCTAGTTGAATTAGATGAAAAAGATCCAAGTGAGATGGGCTTTCAAGCCTTTACTAAATATATTCAATCAGCTCAGGAGTTAGATTTAACTACCTTGATGCAACATAAGATTTATGCTATATGATAAGACAAGGTACTAATATTTTAAAAGAGAATTCTAGAAAACGATTAGAATTTAATCCGGATTTAAAACAGATTAATTTTCTAGACAGAAGAGTCTATAAAAGATCGGACGGAGTATACTATCCATCCGTAACTACTATACTCCAGTATATGCCCAAAAATAAGTTCTTTGACAACTGGTTAAAGGATGTTGGGCATAACGCCGATCTAATTTTAATAAAAGCAGGTAAAGAAGGTACTCAAGTTCACGAAGCAGCTGAAAAACTAGTTTTAGGCGAAGAAGTTTCCTGGATGGATGATTTCGGTAAGGCTAAGTATTCTCAAATAGTTTGGGAAATGATACTTAAGTTTTATGATTTTTGGACCACACATAAACCGGAACTAATTTCTACCGAACAGTTTGTCTGGTCTGATGAACACAAATATGCAGGTACAGCCGACTTGGTTGTTAAGATGGATGGTGAAATATGGCTACTGGATTTAAAAACTTCAAATGCTTTACACCGTTCTTACGATTTACAGCTTGCAGCATATGCTAAAGCAATGGTAGAAGTTAAAAATCAAAAAATAGACAGAACCGGCATTATATGGTTAAAAGCAAATACTAGATCAAATTCTAAAAAAGAAGGAGTTTACCAAGGAAAAGGATGGCAGATTAAAGTTACAGACAACATAGATTATAACTTTGATTTATTTCAAACTATATACAAGCTTTATAGACTGGAGAACCCAACAACCGAACCTATTTATAATAGTTACCCAACAACCTTAAAACTATGAAACTAATTAGAGTGCTTTTAGAAGCTACACAAAAACCAAAAGCTGTAATTATGGCAGGAGGTGCCGGTTCAGGTAAATCGTACCTTCTAAAACAATTAGATTTAGGAAGCCTTGAACAATTTAACCCAGATAAATATATAGAAGATCCAAACAGCCCTGCTCATAATAATTTATCAGCAGCTACAGCTCAAACAAATAAAGATGTATTACAAGCTATAGAGAATAAAACTAGCTTTGTTTGGGATACTACAGCATCTAATTCTTCAAAGGTTAAAGATATAATAAAAGCAGGTTACGATGTCTATATGGTGATGGTATACACACACCCTATGATATCATATATTTCAAATTTTCAATCTAGAGAAAGAAATGTACCAGCATCGGCTGTATTCTCAACTTGGCGTAACGTATACCAGCTTATCTCCGACTACTCCAAAATGACTGGTGGTAACTTATCTATATTTATTAACGATAGGGATGGGAAGTACGGTAAAGAAATAGAAGCTTTTAACACAGCAGCAAAAAACGGAGCATCTGGTATAGCAGACTACTTAGCTTCCTATAACAAACAGAACGACATTGGGGCATCTTCTTTTAGAAAACCTATTGAAATGTCTAAAGAAGATGAGCAAGAATTTAATAAGGCAGCCCAAGGCATAGATTACGATAAAGGTTCATACGGAGAGGACAGGGCTATAAAGAACGCTTTTATAAAGGCATACCAAAAGAACGGAGCAGGACCTGGGGCTGATAAGTTAAAAGACTCCATAAAAAAGTATAGAGAGAATAGGGATAAGCAGAATCAAAGAGAAAAAGAAGTTTTAGATAATATCGGAGAAATGTTGTTTTCTTCTGAGTTTCAAGAATTACTTAAACATTCTACACCCTCTGAGATTGATTCTGCAGTGCAAACATTTCTTACATAATGGCCACAGTATTATATCCAGGAGCATTTAAACCACCCCACCGCGGTCACTTTGAACTTATAAAAAGTTTAATAAAAGGTAATCATAGAGGAGTAGTATATGATATAGATACTGCTCAAGATGCTTTAGGTAGAGTTCTAAAAGGTGAAAGAGATAAAGTAGAACCTATAAATAAAGTTATTATATTTTTAGGAGGAGGTGAACGAAACGGAATTACTAAAGAAGAATCAAAAACTGTTTGGGATATATACAATAAGTACCTATCTAAAGTAGAAATAATAATAGGAAGTAAAAATCCAATGTCTGCAGCAAAAGACTACGCTAAGGAACACCCTGATCAGAAATTTTATGCTGTAACAGGTGTTAGAGGAGAAGAAGATGCTGTAGATTTGAGAAGAGTTTCTACTTTTAAAAATAGACCAAATGTAGACGGACTTGCTGTCCCGGCACAAGGTAATCAAATCAGAGCTACTGATTTTAGAAAAACTATATTAACAGGAAGTTTAGATGCAGTTATAGATTTTTTTCCAAAAGAACTTTCGAGAGAAGAAATATTACATATTATGAAGATACTTAAACAGAGTATTATTGCTGAAACGATGTTAAATAACATTAACAACGTAATGGATAATTTATTTGAAGTAGAAGAAGGTTCATCTGGAACAGCAATTGCTCCAAAAGGTACTATGAGATCCTTAGATAGAACTAATCTACAAGATACATATACAAAACTCAGAAGACTTCTTGGAGATCAAGAGTACCATGTAACATATAATACCGATCACATAGAAATCAGAGTCAAGCAAGAAGGTGATGCCCCTGGATTTGATTATACCTCATATATGGCGTCTATTTTAGAACACATGATTGATCAGGGAATGAAAATTACACCTTTACCTGAGATTAAAATTAAGAAAGATTTAGCAGAATCTTTAAACTTCTTTGGTAGAACTGCATACTATAGCCCGACATTAAAAGAAGTTGCCATTTACACAGAAGGCAGACACCCAAAAGATGTTATGAGATCATTTGCTCATGAGATGATACACCATATGCAAAATTTAGAGGGTAGATTAGTAGAATTCAATACAACAAATACTAATGAAGATGAAAATCTACTTGAATTAGAAAAAGAAGCTTACCTAAAAGGTAATATAACTTTTCGTAATTGGGAAGATAAAATTAAAAATGAAAATAAATAAAGGTTATGGGAAAAAGTATAAAAGACTTAATAGGAGAAGGCTACCCGCTCAAAACAGAAAAAAAATTACCACCGTATAAGATATACTGTGACATGGATGGAGTGTTAACAGATTTTGAATCAAGATTTGAACACTTTACTGGAATGTCTCCTAAAGACTATGAAGCTAAACACGGAAGAAGTCCTTTCTGGCAGTTAATAGATGTTACTGTAGGAATAAAATTCTGGTCAGAGATGGAATGGATGCCCAATGGTCTACAACTTTGGAGCTTTATACAATCTTATAAGCCTGATATTTTAACTTCTCCTTCTAGAGATAACAATTCAAGATTAGGTAAAAATTTATGGGTCAGTAAACACATAAGCCCTAACCCTAAAGTCATATTTTCTTACTCCGCAGACAAACATAGATATGCTAATGAGAACTCTATCTTAATAGATGATAAAGAATCTAATATACAAGAGTGGGCAGCCAAAGGCGGCATAGCAATACGTTGTGAGAATGGAAATGTAAATCATGTTATAGAAAAATTAAAAGTGTTAGGTTATGAATAATGAATCTCTACTAAAGAAAGAATTTAAAGAAAGTGACGTACAGAGAGTTAGAAATTTAGTTAATAAAGATTTTACGAGCAAAACTAAATTACAAACCGGATACCAGAAAACTTACATTGCCCGCAAAGAAGGAGACGTATGGGAGGAAGACGGTAGGCAGTGGACAATTAAAAATGGATTGAGACAGAACGTAACAAAGCTTGACTCTGCTAAGAAAGCAATGCAAATACCCCTTAGGTGCCCAAAATGTAAAGGCTCTATGGAACATCATCTTGCAAAAAAAATGTATAAAATACATGGTTTTTGTTTCGATTGTACCGTAGGTTATGAAGCTGATTTGAAAAAAATAGGCCTTTATGATCAGTATGAGAAAAGAATGATGACCGGAACTATAAAATCTTTTATAAAGGATATACAAGATTGGGTTTTAGATCTTACTATAGAAAATGATACATATGTAACAGAGCATGGTGATATTGAAAGCTGGAAAAGCAATTCAGATCAAAAGAAAAAAATTCTCAGTAATGTAAAAGAATATATAGGGTTCCTAAGTGCCCATATAGGTTAAAAAGTTCTATTTATTAAAGTATTAACAGTATACCTTTTTAAGATGACACAGAAAGAAGTATTAGAAAATGTCTTAAGTGAATTAACGACTATAAAAAAAGGCATGCCCAACGGCGAGCTAAAAGTTGTGATAGACGGAATGAAGGAGATGAAAGAAGATGTATCTGAATTAAAGTATATGCTTTTAAATCCAGAAGACGGTATTGTTGTTAAAACTAACCAAAATACAGAGTTTAGAAAAAGAACAGAAGATAACGAAGAGAGACACAGAGGTCTTATATT
>JGI20155J14468_10002836_pt1 | contig 12492 bp, 14 predicted proteins | sample COG_05_FD_14468 | JGI IMG/M metagenome (IMG submission 14468)
GAAAATATTGCAAGTCATGATTGGCCAAAATCTCTCAATGTACATATGACTACATTGAGTGAAGAGCAATGGAAACAGGGCATGATTAATGCAGGTTTCATCGACGTCGAAACACGACGTGTAGGCATAAAATCAGGGTTCGTCGGTACTTTAGCGATTTTTGGCCGTAAACCTTGATTTTATTCCCCAACTTCACGATTCAGTTGCAAATATCCTGTAATTAAGATAGGAGAACCGAGTATGGCGCAAAGTGTCACCCACTCAACGAAATATGCATCGCCATTCACTGAATAACCGCCAGCTCCAGATACAAATATCATTGAGGCGGCTGCAACCATTGCTAGTTTTGCTTGGGTTCCCCCGTCTGTCAAATACACCATCGCCAAGAACATCAGAGCCATGGTGACATTCCATAGCCCAAATACGAATAATTCTTGATTTACGACTTCAATAAATGCTGTTTCGTCATCTCCATCTAGGGATTCTAGTAAGTCCGGGTACTCAGTTTCTGCGTGATCAGGTCCTCCTGCAAGCCCTGCCATTAGAGGGCCGAGTCCTAACAATAATAGTAGAGCAACCGAGGCTACAGTAACCCAAGTTTTTGGCTGTGAAAGTGCTTCTTTGATATCCAAATCACTCGTCCTCCTTGAGATGTAGAACACCTGCAATAATCATAGGAGCGGAAACGACAGAATAGAATGTGATTGCCTCTATATCTAATTCGCCTTGCGAGTAGATTGACCATAGAATTAGGGATACACCAGAGAACAGTGCACTCTTCGCGCGCGCTGTACCTTCTGTGAGAAAGGCGAATCCTAAGACGAACAGCGCAATTGCAATGTTGGCCGCTCCAAAGAAATAGGCTTCCGTTTCGACAGCCTCCTCGATAATTTCCTTGTCTGCATCAGAAGCATTTGTGTAAAGTTCTCCAAATTCATCCTCTGCCATGTCTGCAATATCTCCTGAAGAGGCCATCATCGGACCAATTCCGAGCATTAAAACGACGACAAGAGAGGCGACGATCATCCAAGCACGAGGATTCAGAATACCCCCCAGGTCCATATTATGCACTTCCCTCGGGTTCATCATCGCCATCCTTGTGAAGATAGCCAGCAACCCCAATTAGTGCAGATAATGAAAATATGATAATCATTAGAGTTTGAGAACTCGAACCATATCCACTCTCATTGGTCAGATACATCATTCCTCCTCCCATGAAAACAAGAACAAAAGCGGATGCTGCCATTGCCATTTGAGCCAAGGCCTTTCCTTGAACAAGTAATCCCGTTACAACAGCCATTCCAAATAGAGGCATCATGTGAAGGGCCCACATTTGTTCGTATTCAGCATCATGTTCTGCAACATTATCTGCGCCCCACATATCTTCAGCCATTTGGTCCCCGTCTATCACTCCAAAAACAGACATCAATAGCATAAAGCTCCCCAAACCAATTAACATTTTCTTTGGGTGCAATATAGTTTTAATTTCCATTTTCAAATCTCCTTCATCAAGTATCCAGTAACTCTCATGAATTCCAATTGTATTGTACCTTTATAGTAGTGTATCTAAACGCATAATAATCAAGAAAGTTGAATGGTTTGAACGATTTCCCAAGGGCATGTCGGACCCAAACATCACAGTCAAGAAAGACACAACTGTGATTGAAGCATTGTCATTATTACACCCTAATGCCAAGAAGAATTCACTGCGTAGAATGGTTGATCATGGACGTGTAAGATCAGACGGAATCAAAGTTACACGTGCTAATGCCAAAATTTTAGCAGGAGTCACAATCACAGTTCTTTCAAAGTTTGATGGCGATGAAACAGTTGGAAAATACAAGTCCTCCATCCCAGCGCCTGAAGTGGTTTATTCAGATAAGTCTGTTATTATCGTAAATAAACCAGCCGGATTGTTATCTGTTGCTACTGATAGAGGCGAGGCGGACACAATGTTTGACAGAGTATTTGCATGGGCCTGGGAGAATGGTAAAACCCGAGCCCATCTTGTTCATAGATTAGATCGAGAAACCTCAGGATGCCTTATTTTAGCGCGTTCTTCTGAGATTAGAGACATGCTTCAAGACCAATTCAAAGACAGATCAATAGAACGAATTTATCATGCGGTAGTTCACGGAAAGCTTCCTGCAAAATCAGGTATTGAAACAGGACGAATACAAGAAATGAAGGACAAAAGAATGAGGCTTGTACCAGAAGGCCGTCGTGCAGGCAAATCCGCAATTACAAATTGGTCAGTAGAAGATACAGGCCCAGAACACAGCCTAGTTCGTATTAAAATTGACACAGGTAGACGTGCTCAAATTCGTTTACATATGGTGAACTTAGGCTGTCCAGTAATTGGCGATACAAGACATGGATTCGGTAAAGCAAGTGTTAACAGGTTATGTTTGCATGCATCTTCTCTCACTTTTGACCACCCTAATGGTAAACGGATGAAAGTTGAAAGTCCTATACCCAGGCAGTTAATTTCTGAACTTAAAAGACGCCTTGGATAATCATTCTTCTTCAATAAGGTTAGTAATTATTTTAGAAGGCATATACAATTTTACCAAAATTGCAGCGGCAATCGCCATAACTCCCATCACTGTTGCCGATGCAATCATGCCTTCCATAAATGCATGCTGTGCATTTTCAATTAATGTGAGCCCGAGGATATTCCCGCCTTCTATGAGTTCGGCACCGATTTGCATTGCTGCAGGAAACGATTCTAGAGGGATATTGCCCTAAATCAAGGCCAACAGGCACTTCCATATTTCTTTGATAATATTCATTCAACACACTCCCGCCTATCGCAATACCAAGTGCTCCTCCAACTTCTCTACTGGCGTCATTAGTAGCGCTACCAACTCCTGCTTTATCCGAAGGTATGGAATCCATTACCACTGTTGTGGCAGGCGCTAGAGTCAAACCCATCCCAAATCCAAGTAACAGGAAAATACAGGCCAGTCGAATATATTCAGAATCAATTTCTACAGTAGTAAATATCGCCATAGCAGCAGTCATCAAAACTAATCCCATTGAGATGACATTATTACTTCCAAATTTAGCAGACAACCTGTCACTATTAGCCGCAGCGGGCATGAGACCCAAAGGAAGGGGCAGGAATCTCACAGCCGCTTCTAATGCAGTATGCCCTCTTACTAATTGAAAATGTAACATCTGAGTAAACATGAATGAGAACATCACGAAAGAAGCTAACATTATTGCAATTAAACCCAAAGAAAAACCATTAAATTTAAAGAATCCAATTGGCAACATTGGATATTCAGCCTTTCTTTCCCATTTTACAAACATATAAGTTAAAATTATTCCCAATCCACTAATAAGAATCATTTCTGAACTCGTCCATCCTAGTGATGGAGCTTCAATTATGGCGTAAAGAATAGTCCCTAAGGCGGCTATCGATAATATCGCTCCAACCGGATCTAAAGGAGTCTTTTTACTATCCTTTGAATTGGGTACAAACATTAATCCTAATGACAGAGCCAATAATATAATTGGGATATTAATCAAGAAAACCATCTGCCAATCATAATTTTCTACAGCCCAACCTCCGACCAATAATCCAATAGGTGCGCCAATTCCTGCCATCATCGTCCAAATCCCAATCGCTTTGCCTCTCTCCTCTCTAGGGAAAACAACAATGACAATTGACAATGTAGCTGGCATAACTAATGCTGCACCAAACCCCATGGTCGCTCTAGCCATAATGACATCATTCGAAGAATCCGCATAAAATGCAGCAGCAGCAGAAGCCAATCCAAGTAAAACCAACCCCAACTGCAAAGCTCTTTTTCGGCCAAATCTATCTCCTAATGCACCCATAACTAGGAGCATTCCTCCAAAAATCAAAGCATAAGAATCAACTATCCATTGCAAATCACTATTATTAGCCTGTAAATCTTTAGACATTTCAGGTAATGCGACATTCAAAGTCACATTATTCAACATTACAATTACAAGACTCAGACTCATAATACCGAGGATAATCCAACGATTTTCATGCGTCTTACTTACTTCCATAACATCGCCGTCGAATAGTACTTTTTCAAAACATAGGTTACAATATTAGCACCGCCTCCGATAATCATGGCCAACCGGTTATATGCACTTTCTATGTCTTTGATGATCATAGTAGTTAGTATGTCTGGATGTATATTTTCAGAGCCTTCTAAAGTAGGTAATTCTGACCAAGGAGATACATACCCATCTATTTTCGATCGCCATACTTTGGATTGGAAAGATAATCATACTTTTTCTTACACTCTTGAACAGGGCCCATATTATGCACTCGATGTTCAAGAGGCACTAATTGAAGTGGATACTTCAGATGTTTGGGAAACAGGGCCTGAAACCTCAGAAGTTCATCTTTCATATTGGTTACCAAGTAACACTTTAGAGGGCGAAACAGTCCCTGTAATAGCTGTTATAAGCCCGTATTTTTCATATGGTGCTCAAGGAGATGAATCAACTCCAACCAATATCGTGAGTGCAGGCCGTGGCGAATTCATTTTTGAGAATTTTATCCCTCATGGATATGCCTTCGCCCAGGTTGCTGTGTTTGGTACGGAACTTTCCAGTGGATGTTTCGATTATCGTGGAGCAGGAGAAGGATGGGGAATTCACAATGCTGTTGAATGGCTTGGCCAACAAAACTGGTCAAATGGAAATGTAGGGCTATATGGCAAGTCATACGAAGGAGCGACCCAATGGGAAGCAGCCGCTATAGGAAGTGAATATCTCAAGACTATAGTTCCTATCTCAGGAACCACTGCATTGCATCCTTTGCTTTACAAAAATGGAAGTGCAGAAGCTAGAAGTCAGGTTATGCACATGAACTATTTTTCAAGTACTGTTGACTATAATGAAGATGACTTAGACAATGTATGCCCCGATATCGTAGAGGGCCTATTTGCAGGCCCTGTAACATATGGAGCGGGCGAACTAGATCCTTACATGTCAAATTACTATGATGAGAGAAGCCATATCGATAAAGCGTTTGAAAATTGGAATGGTAGTGTTTACTGGGTGCAAGGATTACAAGATTGGAATGTAGATCCACACCAGGTTTTTGGCGGCCCAATAGGAGTTAACTGGTATCAGGAGTATATTGATTCAGGATATGAAATAAGGGGGATTCTTGGTCAATGGGAGCATAACTATCCCGATCAATGGACTAAACACAATGCTCAAGATAGTGGCTATGGAGGAGAAGCAATACACAACATGACTCGGTGGGATTGGGCTCAAGATTTATTTGAATGGTATGAATATTATTTGAAAGGGAACGGACCCAAGCCAGAGGCAATTGCGCAAGTTCAGAGAAATGATGGCGAATGGCGAATAGAACAAACATGGCCTCCAGAAGATTTGGATTGGTATACTCTTCCATTATCTGAATGCTCTAGTTCAGGCGCATTCACAGGGGGCGGAGCGCCAGTAGTTGGAGGCGGACAAACTGTCACCACTGTTTGTTCAGCCCTCTCTGAAACAGAAGATTTACAGATTTCAGGGCTTATTAGATTACATTTAGAAGCAGTTGCTACTATGGATGGCGGCCAAATATTTGCTGAATTAAGAGATTCAGAAACAGGTATTAGATTGGGGCATGCAACCATGGATATCCGATATCATGCAGGAGGTTATGAGCCTCAAACCGTGCTTCCTTCGCAGCAGGTAACAATGATGATGGAGTTCCAAGCTATAGACGCGATATTACCAGCAGGGCACGGAATAAATATTGTGTTCACAGATACAGGTGAAGATTACTTAGCGCCTGCATGTGGGCCTAGCTGCACAGTTCATATTTTACCCTCTTTGTCAGAATTACAAATTCCTCGAATATATAGAGATTCAAGTGATGTACTAATCACTCCACAAAGTCTCGACGCAGCAAATAATTAATAGAATTATAAATATAAAAAATATTCTTGCCCTCTTTCTTCGGTATAATCGATCATCTCTTTGTCCACGTCCGATAGTGCAGCAATAGCCAATTCTCTCATTGCAGAGCTGATCCAGTCAATTGACTCGAAATTATTCAATTCAAACCAACCATAATCTTCGATTTCATCATTGTCAATAGTTACATCTGCCGAATCATAATCAACCAAATACACAATAAATATTGCAGGAATATTTCGTATGAGGCACTCTCTTACGCCAATTATTTTCTTTATGGTTCCACTAATTCCACATTCTTCTTCCAATTCTCTCATTGCCGCAAAACTTGGCAACTCTCCTTCATCAACAGTTCCTTTCGGCATCCCCCAGCGTCCTTTTTGAGGGCCTGAGGCCTCTTTTACCAGCAGAATCGCTTCATTTTTTATGAGACAGGCTGCAACACCTAAGTCCGTTAGAATTGCTCTCATATTATTTGTCAATGAATAATTTACTTATCAAATCCTGTTTTTATATGTTGATACACGGACATTGGTAGGCTTCATTGCTAGTAAGGGCGTCCTCCAAAACATGTCATTGCCACGGCGGGCCATGGAACAGATGGGATTTTCCATATGTTGCTTATCTTGTGATGCTCCCGATATTGCAGGTAGTCAAAGATGTAAATCCTGCATATCATCTCATGTAAAAGTGAGAGACAAGATTTCTTCAGGTCCGGCAACAACAAAGGCAGATAGATTATCAAGAGAATTTGTTACAATGTTAGCCAACCCACTTGATTTTATTGAGAATTCAGAACATTCTGTCACGATGACCTATTACAAATCATTAATCGATGCACACCAAGGAACTTCTCAACCGAAAACCGCTAAAGAAGTCAAAGAAAGATTCGAGGCACAAAGAAAGAAAAAAGAAAGGTCCCTAATACGAGACGTAGCAAGTAATCGTAAAAGAACACCAGAAACGCTTGGGCCAGAAGAAATTGAAGAATTGTTATCGAAAATAAGTGACAAAGCTCCCGAAGCACCGGATTCTTTTTGGGAGGAGTTACTTGAAGACGTCAACGACCTATTAGAGGAAGATTGAAATTACGAGCATTCAAAGATGATGCTTACAAGGAAGTGGGTAATATGACAGAAAAACGAGACCCTCGTGCTCGGTGGTTAGATGAAGATCCATTTGAAAATATCAATAATAATTCTAAGACACATACTCGAGCAAGAGATGATGGAAACTGGCGAAAACCACATATTCGTGTCGTTGCGGCAAATAGTACAGGCCAACCTTTCTTCAGAGTTTTTGGAACCCAACAATCTCATAAGATACCTATTCACAAAGGCTCAATTTGGCATTTTTCCAAAACTGAAGTTGAACATCTTTCTCAAGCCACGATTGCATTTACTTTGGCATTAGCGTTTATGTCCACAGGAGGAATTTTTGGAGCAATCTCAGACCCTTATCAATTTATAATCGGTGGAGCAATATATTTCTTAGCATTAACTCCAGCCTTTGTTTTGCATGAAATAGCTCACAAGATTGCCGCAAGAAATTATGGTTGTTGGGCAGAATTCAGAGCTTCTCCAGGAGGGTTGAGATTCGGAGTAATATTGGCCGCTGTATTTGGAATAGTATTCATGGCCCCAGGAGCAGTTATGGTTGCGGGTCATACAACAAAATCACAATTTGGTAAGATAGCCTTAGCAGGTCCTGTAACAAATGTCCTACTATGGATATTGGGGTTGGGTACAATATTAATTGGCGCTACTGGAAACTCAATCGTTGCGCTTATTATCGAACCATGGATGTGGGGAAATGCAGTTCTAGGTACATTCAACATGCTTCCATTGGGGCCTCTAGACGGAAAAAAGATCAAGACTTGGTCTGAGATTATCTTCTATGTTTGGGGAATTATCTGTGTCAGTCTGATTTGGTTTAATTTCAAATATTTAAATGGTTTAATTGGATAATAAAAATAGTCATCAATTGAATAATTGATGTATCGTAGCAGATGAAAATAATTGAACTGACAGGGAGTAAACACAGAGATTGCTACGATACAAAAGAAAATTCTTCTTCAAGTGCATTAACTTTCACCCGTCATGAGTCAGAAATAGCTTCTTATAATAGCAAGAAACATCAAACCGCCATTAATTCCAAAAATTAATTCTGGCAACAATTCAATCTTCGAATTGATAGCTAATATTAGAATTAATATAGATTGAAAACCATATCCTAATAGTGACGAAACAGTCAATTCAAATGATAAATCTTTACTCCCCTTCCCAACTATGAAATCTACAATTTGATCTTGCCAAGAAAACCCGATAAGATATATTTTGTGAAAGAAATCTACATGCTTCTGTTTTTCCCATGGCTGAGCTGTAGGGCAAATTTTTTCATTTACTCTACTCGTAGTATCTCCCGAACCAAGAATTCTTGCACGAACAGAGAAGTGGTTAAACAAAGAATATTGAAATAAAACAGCTAAGATTAGACTACTAGTAAGCAAATAATTCCAGTTTAAGAATTGACTAAACGCATACATTACTAGAATCAATCCTATGGTATCGGCAACAGTATCCCAATATCTTCCAACATGCGAAGGTCTCTTTCTAATTCTCGCTAACTCTCCGTCTATAGCATCAATCACTCCTTTTATTACAAGAACAATACATCCTTCTACAATCATTTCTTCGAGAATTAACCATGCACAAAAAATAGAAACAAATAGATGAAAATGAGTTACCATTAATACACTTACAGGTGTTTTTTCTAATCTTTTAGCGAAGAATCGAGCAATAGGTCGCCCCCAATCAGAAACATCGATAGCACGACTATCTCCATATTTCCCAGTCGCCATATTTTCACGTCGTTTTGTAAATAAAATCAAACTAATGAATTCAACACTGGCTTTTCATCACAATGGAAGAAAGTCATCAATGCCCACCATGTTATCATATCAAGGCTATTTACTAGATTCGCAACACCAGTATTTTCTTCACCATAGTCTTTACCTGTGGTATCCATCCATGCTTCCATTTCCTCTAGAGTGTCGCAGACTTGGTGATAGCACCAATAACCGTCAACTAATCCCCCGAACCCAATAGTTACAACGTCTAAGTTATCTTGGAAACTAGCATGGTCGCTCCTCGCTGTTGTATCTTCATAAACAATGATTTCAGGTCTATCCATATCTAACCAAACACTAGTTTTCCATGTATCAGCGGAATAGTTAGTACCCACAAGTGTGCCCATTTGTTCTTCCAACCCAAGAGCATCAGAACCTATCCAATTGGAGAGACCAACCATTTCCGGTTGATCTAATCGGTCGTGATTAGGCCCAGGACCAATATAGACTCTCATCGGCCATACTTCGGCATCTTTAGGGTATCCATCCTCATCAATAGCTGGATCTGGATCTCCATGAGGAGCCCCTCCACCTCCTGGCCAATTAACTCCAGCCATATCTAGATTGATGTAGTTAGTAATGGTCACATCAGGATTATCTTCGCCAACATAGTATTCGGTCCAATAATCCGAGCCTCTTTTTCCGCCTTCCTCACCTGACCAAAGACAGAAAACCATAGTTCTCCTACTCTCAAAATCAGCTAGTGCCCTTGCAGTTTCCATAACCATTGAAGTGCCTGCTGTATTGTCGTATGCTCCTACTCTAGTCCCATATGTCCTTTCACCAATTATATGAGGGTCTAATAGCACTCCATTGACAGGAGGCGCAACATCAAAATGTGCTCCGAAAACTAACCACTCGTTCTGAATTTCTGTTCCCCATTTATATGCACAAATATTGTATGCTTCTGGATTCTGAGAACCAGTAATATCTGTAAATTCAAATCTATGACCCATTACTTCTAAACCAAAACCCGTCATTTCACTAATTAGGTATTGAGCAGCATCTTCGTAAGCAGGGTTTCCCTGACCTGCCCACCTGTCGTAATAGCCTTCTTTACCATCTACAATATCAAAAGAATCAGTGGGGTCACTCATTTCAAATAATCGTTCGTATACACTTCTTCCATCAACGATTCCAGTAGAGTGAACTCCGCCTTCATCTTTGGATAGAGACATTACCCGATTAATTGGTATGATTTTTACAATTACTGAACTACCAGTTTCAGAACTATGGTTTACTGTATCGAATGTACTATTTTCAGAAGCCGGAACTCTTTCAATTCCATTATTCGAATTATCTATATCTCCCCCTCTGCTTATCCAAGTCATCCAAGACTCACCTTGATCTCGAATCGGCCAAAAATCTCTCCCAAGCTCTCCGATTATGACGACCATATTTTCAGTTCTTGGTGGCGCTAAAATTGACAATGTGACAGAATCCCCTTTTTGTAAATCAATAATTGTAGAGTTTTGAACATAATTGTTACCATCTTCGATAATTAAGTAAGGAACAAAAATGGACATAGGACTAGAGGCAGATAATACCATATTTTGGAAGAAACCACCCTCCAATGATGCTATATTAACTTCTAAATCGCTTTCTCCAGGCATATTCTCTGAATCAGCAAAACATCCAGTTAGTGGTGCTGACAACATCAGCAGCACGAGTAAACTGGCGACGCCGGTACGTTCCATATTATTCGGAACCACAACATCTTGTTGAACTAAACGGTTTCAAGAATCAGAATAATTATTCGGTGGTAAAGCTACCAGGGCCTGTAATTTGTGTTTTCTTAGGCTCCTTCAAGGTCAATGCGAAAATTCCGCCTAGCAGCAGGAAGAATATCCCGCAGCAAGCTGTACCTATTCCTCCAGCGGCTGCAAAGATGCCGGTTACCGCCTCTCCAATTTCCTCACCCAACACTTCCCACATTGGAACAAGCTGATAATCTTCATTTGACTCTATAGTATATTCGCCAGCATTATAGTTCCATGTGGAAATAGTGGCCATATGGTACCATCCATCAGGATCATTTTCCCATCCGTATGGTTTTTCACCATCTTCTTCACAGTCGATAGTCACACGATCTTCTCCAGATTCATTTGTCATAGTGAAAGTAAATTCATCACACCTCACGTCGTCACTAACCATCACAATCATTTCTTCACTGAATGAATAGGTTGTAACTCCAGCAGTTCCGCTAAAGTCACTTTTTTCCAATACGTCCCAATCTCCGGCATCACTTAAGCTCGAACCTCCAGCAAAAGTCAATCCAACTCCGGCTAATGTAATCAATAATCCAAGTCCAAGAAAAATCTTCCCCGCTATGTGCATAAAATGCCTACATGTACTTGATTTTATAAATTAGACTTATTTTCTTGTTATATTTATCCAGATACTGATATAACTATTTAGTGTCAACCACTATCTTAAAGCCAGAGGGGAAGAGTATGAGCGATATAGTTAGAAGAAAAGAAAGTATTACACAGGATTTTGAAAAGAAAACGGTAAATGGTTTTGTTGGTTTATTTCTACACATAATTTTTGGACTTTTTAATTTAGTCCTACTTATTATTGGAAGTACACATCCAATCCTCGGTGCAATTTCATTCCTTATTTTATTAATTACCGGGCCTTTATGGCTTTGTTATTGGAATAGTTACGTCACTATTGGTCCAAATACTGCCGTAGCGGTACAGTTCTTTGGTAAATATGCTGGAACTGTGAACAAAGAAGGCTTCCACTTCTTCATAAATCCATTATATCATAAGCAAAAAATTTCTTTGCGTATAAGAAATTTTGAATCTGCTAGATTAAAGGTAAATGATGTAAATGCCAACCCTATTGATATCGGAGCAGTAGTAGTTTGGAGAGTATTTGATGCAGCAGAAGCTCTTTTCGAAGTCGATCACTATGATCATTATGTACAGATTCAAAGTGAAGCGGCGCTTCGTGCAATGGCAACAGCATATCCATATGACATAATTGAAGATAAGGACATAGGGGGAATATCATTATCCAGTCATCAAGAAGAAATTGCTGAATTACTTCAAGCGTCAGTAGAAGATCGTCTGAAGCAAGCAGGCATAGAAGTTCTTGAGGCGAGAATAAGCCATCTTGCTTATTCCCAGGAAATCGCCCAAGCCATGCTCCGTCGCCAGCAAGCTAGCGCAGTAGTGGCAGCAAGAAGCGAAATCGTTAGAGGCGCAGTTGGAATGGTCGAAGAAGCATTAGAGCAACTTAGTGAGAAGAAAATAATCGATCTCGATGAAGATAAAAAAGCAACCATGGTTAGTAATTTACTAGTTGTTCTTTGTTCTGAAACAGATACCACACCTGTAGTTAATACCGGAACAATATATTGATTTTTATTCTGGTGCAGAGGACAGGATTTGAACCTGCGAAGCACTACGCACTGGGACCTCATCCCAGCCCCTTTGACCACTCGGGTACCTCTGCCTTACAATTACCCAAATGCCTTACATATATCAGAATGGCGAAACAGACAGTAAGTATTAGTAAGTATCTAAACCATACTTTTGCGCCAGAGGAACTTCCTCTCCTGTCTTTGCATAATAGTACATTGAGGCTTTATTTACAGCATCACAAGCAGTGAAGAAAAGACTGGATATTGCTATACCTATTACGATTAAGATGAA
>JGI20155J14468_10002839_pt1 | contig 12480 bp, 11 predicted proteins | sample COG_05_FD_14468 | JGI IMG/M metagenome (IMG submission 14468)
ACTTTTAGTTGTTTTAGCATGTTTTGCATTAAGCGCATGTGCAACAAAAAAAGTTTCAACAGGTCAAATGCAAAGTGATGTTTACACTGGAACAGATACTGTAGAGTATTTAGCTTCAGGTGTTCCAGATAGAGTTTTCTTTGCAACTAATGAGTCAGTATTAACTACAGCCTCTAGAGAAACACTTAGAAAACAAGCTGGATGGTTAAGAAAAAATTCTGATGTAACAATTGTGTTAGAAGGACATGCCGATGAAAGAGGTACTAGAGAGTACAACTTGGCATTAGGTGAAAGAAGAGCTAATTCAGCTAAAGATTATTTAATGACTTATGGAATATCTTCAGACAGAATTTCTGTTTTAAGTTATGGTAAAGAGAGGCCGGTAGATTCGGGATCAAATCCTCTTGCATGGTCAAAAAACAGAAGATCAGTTACAGTAAAAGCAAACTAATCAATATTATAATTTTAAAGACCTCTTGAGCATAATTGTTTAAGGGGTCTTTTTTTTGCCATTATTTTAAACATAACTAACTGTTATGAGCTTCAAAAATCTCTTAATTTTTAAAATATTTTTTTTATTTAATATATTATTTTGCATAAACAGTTCTGCTGACAATCATAATATTTACGAAACACTTGAATTAATTCAAAAAGATATAAAAACGCTTGAGAAAGCAGTTTACTCAGGGTCGACTCAAATCACTAGCGAAAATTTTAATTCATCGAGTACGGATAACAATTCCGAGGATGTTTTAACTAGACATCTACTAAAGTTATCTGAAATTGAAAATCAATTTCAACAATTAACAAATAGATTTGAAGAAATAAATTTTAAACTAGATAAACTATCAAATAGACTATCTAAAGTTCAAGCCGACAACCAAATAAGATTTCAAGATATTGAAGATGCAATTACATCTGAAGATGGCATAAAAAAAATCACTAAAAAGAAAATTGAGACAGATAATAATGACTTACCAGGCTCATCAGAGCCACAGGACTTAGGTTCAATATCATATAAAGACACCAGCTCAAGTGAAACAACTCAAAAAATTCAATCAGTTGAAACAACTGCTTCAATAGTAACTGAAACTTTTCAAGCAGAAGAAAAAATCTTACCAAAGGAAACACCTAGTAAACAATATGAATTTGCAACTAGTTTTTTAAAAGTCGGAGATTATCCAACTGCTGAGAGAGCTTTTAGAGAATTTGTTTTATCAAATCCTAACCACGAACTAGCAGGCAATGCTCAATACTGGTATGCAGAAACATTCAGAATTAGGCAACTTTATACTGATGCGGCGTCTGCATATTTGGAGGGATATCAAAAATATCCTAAAGGAGAAAAGGCCCCAATAAATTTATTAAAATTGGGTGTATCAATGGTTCAAATTGGAGAAAAAGATCAAGGATGCAAAATGATAAATGGTGTTGAAAAACAATATCCAAAAGCCAATCAATCTGTTATCCAAAAAGCTAAATATGAGTCCCAAAAATTTGAATGCAATCAAAATTCCTAAGGTTTTAAAAGAAAAATTATATAATAAAAAAGCTTTAAGATTATTTAATATTTTTGAAAAAGACTTCGATATTTATGATAGTTTTGTTGTTGCTGTATCTGGTGGCCCAGATAGTTTAGCTTTAGCATTTTTAACTAAAATTTATTCAATAAAAAATAAAGTAGATTGCAAGTATTTCATCGTAGATCATAAACTTAGAAAAGAGTCTACAGAAGAAGCAAAAAAGGTAAGGAAAGTCCTTGATAACTTTAATATTAAATCAAAGATCTTAACTTGGAAAGGAAAAAAACCTAAAACAAATATTCAATCTTTAGCTAGAAAAAAAAGATATGATCTATTGTTTTCACAATGCAAAAAATTGAGAATTAACAATCTTGTTGTGGGGCATCATTTGGATGATTTATTTGAAAATTTTTTTATTAGGATGATAAGAGGTAGTGGATTAAAGGGACTTGTTTCTTTAGAAAAAAAAACAATGGTAAATAAAATAAATTTATTAAGACCATTGTTACATTTCGATAAAAAGGATTTAGAGTTTATTTCTAATCATGTGTTCAATTTTTTTATTGAAGATCCTTCAAATGAAGATGAAAAATACACAAGAATTAGAACTAGAAAGATGATCAATGAATTTAAAATTAATGGGATGGATAAAGACAAATTGTTTTTAACCTTAAAAAATTTAAAAAAAGCCAATAGCTCGTTATCATTTTATGTAGAAGAAAATAAAAAACTAAATTCATTTTTTCATAAAGAAAAAAAAGAATTATTATTAAATAAAATTTTTTTCAATCAACCATATGAAGTATTATTTAGATCTATTTCAGATTTAATTAGATTCGTTGGTGGTAAATATAATGCTGCAAGGGGAAAAAAAATTGATCATATTTTAGAGAAAATTAGACAGAATAGATTAAAGAAAGCTACTATAGGTGGCTGTGTGATAAAAAAAGTGAATGAGACGGTAATTATTGTAAAAGAATGCTAATTTTCACACTTGTTTAATTTAGAATAATTCTTATTTTAGTCTTATGAATTTAAAAAATCTAGCCATGTGGGCTGTTATAGTTTTCCTGACTATTGGTCTATATAACATGTTTAAAAATCCACAGTCTAATATTAGAAGCGCAAATAAAATTATATTTTCAGAATTCTTGACTTCAGTAGATAATGGAGAGGTTTTAAAAGTTGAGATACAGGGAAATAATATCAAAGGTGTTTATTCTAATGGAAACTCATTTTCAACTTATTCACCTAATGACCCAAATTTAATTGAAAAACTTTCTGACAAAGGAGTCAGTATATCTGCAGCGCCTTTAGAGGAAAAAATGCCATCGCTGTTCGGTGTTTTATTATCTTGGTTTCCGATGTTATTGTTAATAGCAGTTTGGATTTTTTTTATGAGACAAATGCAAGGTGGCAAAGGTGGTGCAATGGGATTCGGAAAGTCCAAAGCAAAAATGATGAATGAACTTAAGGGAAAAGTTACATTTAATGATGTAGCTGGAGTAGAAGAAGCAAAAGAAGAAGTAGAGGAAATTGTTGAGTTTTTAAAAGATCCAAAGAAATTTAGCAGACTGGGTGGAAAAATTCCAAGAGGAGCGCTTTTAGTGGGTTCACCCGGCACAGGAAAAACTTTATTAGCTAGAGCGATAGCTGGTGAAGCTGGAGTTCCATTTTTTACTATCTCAGGTTCAGATTTTGTAGAGATGTTTGTTGGTGTTGGAGCATCAAGAGTAAGGGATATGTTTGAGCAAGGTAAAAAAAATTCTCCATGTATAATTTTTATTGATGAAATAGATGCTGTTGGCAGAAGTAGAGGTGCTGGTTTAGGTGGAGGAAACGATGAAAGAGAACAAACATTAAACCAATTATTAGTTGAGATGGATGGATTTGATACTAATGAAGGTGTTATTATTATTGCTGCAACTAATAGACCAGATGTGCTTGATCCCGCATTACTCAGACCAGGTAGATTTGATAGACAAGTTGTAGTTAGTTTGCCAGATATTATAGGCAGAGAAAAAATTTTAAAAGTACATGTTAAAAAAATTAAGATGGCTCCAGATGTAAATTTGAGAACGGTGGCTAGAGGAACTCCTGGTTTTTCTGGAGCTGATTTAGCAAATATAGTTAATGAATCAGCATTACTTGCAGCCAGAAAAGGCAAAAGAATAGTAACATTAGCTGAGTTTGAAGAGGCCAGAGATAAAGTAATGATGGGAGCTGAAAAAAGATCAATGGTTCAAACTGAAGATGATAAAAAATTAACAGCCTATCACGAGGCTGGTCATGCAATAGTATCGCTGAATGAAAAGGCTGATGATCCTATACATAAGGCCACAATACTCCCAAGGGGAAGAGCTTTAGGAATGGTTATGACTTTGCCAGAAAGAGATAAATATTCTCAAAATAGGGAATATATGAAGTCACAAATTGCAAAAGCTATGGGAGGTAGAGTTGCGGAAGAAATTATTTTTGGACATGACAAAGTAACCTCAGGAGCAATGTCAGATATCAAAGCAGCAACATCAACTGCAAAACATATGGTTACCGAAGCAGGAATGAGTGAATTGCTAGGCCCTCTAAGTTATGGAGATAATCAAGATGAAGTATTTTTAGGAAGATCTGTAGCTAGAAACCAACAAATGTCTGAAGAAACTCAAAAAAAAGTTGACTCAGAAATTAAAAAATTAGTCGAGGAAGGTTACGAAAGAGCAAAAAAAATATTAAATGATAAAATTGATGATTTACATAAATTAGCAAAAACATTAATTCTTTATGAAACTTTAACAGGAGATGAGATTAGAGATTTGATATTACACGGTAAGTCTGTTGAAAGAAATGATGAAAAAGAACCGACAGAAGAGGATAAAAGTTCAGCCTTAGGGTCAATGGGACTTAAACCAAAAATAGTTCATTAGAATAATTATGATAAAATATTACACGCGTGTGTGTAATTTTTATTATGGGAAAGTTTCAAAAAATCTAGTTAGTAAAAAAAAAGCACTCCCTTTAAATGGAAATAAAGAAGTATCTTTTGATCAAATTGAAATAATATCAAGAAAATCAAAAAAAAAAATTTCAATAAATAAATTAAACAATTTACCCATTATTCTAAAAAAAAAAATATCTTTAGAGCTAAAAAATATTATTTCAAAAAAAAAAAATTTTTCAAATTTAAATTTTCACAATATACCAAATATAATAGGAGTATTAAACCTTACACCAGACAGCTTCTCTGACGGTGGAAAATTTAATACTAGAAATAGAAGTGTTAAACATGCGCTTGAAATGTTTAAATTTGGAGCAAATGTGATTGATGTTGGGGGTGAGTCAACACGACCAGGTTCTAAAGCAGTGACTGAAAAGTTAGAATGGAATAGAATAAGCAAATTGTTAAAATCAATATGTAGAAAGATTCCTGTTTCTTTAGATACTAGAAAATCAGCAATTATGAAAAAAGGTATTAAACTTGGTATTAAAATTATAAATGATGTATCTGGACTAAGTTATGATGATGAAACTATAAATACTTTAAAAAAATATAAGACTCCTTTTGTTATTCAACATTCACAGGGAACACCAGAAAAAATGCAAATTCAACCAAGTTATAAAAATGAATTATTAGATATTTATGATTTTTTTGAAGCAAAAATAAAATTTTTACGATCAATTGGTATAAAACATAACAATATAATTATTGATCCAGGCATAGGCTTCGGAAAAAATTTGAAACATAATATGAATTTAATTAGCAATATTTCTATTTTCCATAGCCTTGGTTTTCCTGTACTTGTTGGCAATTCAAGAAAAAGATTTATTAAAGAAATATCTAAACAAAATGATACTCAAAATAGAATTGGTGGAACAGTTGCCTCATCTATTTATTTAATGATGCAAGGAGTTCAAATTTTAAGAGTTCATGATGTTAATGAATCATTACAAGGAATAAAAGTATTTAAAAAATTAATAAGTAACTAATGTCAAAAAAATATTTTGGAACGGATGGAATAAGAGGTGCTATCAATAGCAAATATATTAATGGTGATATGTTTTTTAAATTTGGTTTAGCATCAGGAACATACTTCAAGTTGCAAAAAAAAAAGAAACAAACAGCAATAATTGCTAAAGATACTAGACTATCTGGTTATACTTTGGAGCCCGCATTAGTTTCTGGACTTACATCTGCTGGAATGCATGTTTATACACTAGGTCCTTTGCCGACAAATGGCTTAGCAATGTTAACTAAAGTAATGAAAGCAAATATGGGCATCATGATTACAGCTTCTCACAATCCACATCATGACAATGGATTAAAGTTATTTGGTCCAGATGGCATGAAATTATCAGATAAAATAGAAAAAAAAATTGAAAACTTGATTGATAAAAAGATTACAAAAAATCTATCAAACCCAGAGAAGTTAGGAAGAGTTAAAAGACTAGAAAGCGGAACAAAGGAATATATTAAAATTTTAAAAAAAAATTTTACTAAAGAATTTAATCTAAGAGGATTAAGAATTGTCATTGATTGTGCAAATGGTGCAGGCTACAAAGCAGGACCTGAATTGCTCAGATCATTAGGAGCAAAAGTGATAGCAATAGGCATAAACCCAAATGGTCTTAATATTAACAATAACTGTGGCTCAACATATCCTGATAAGATTAAATTAGCCGTAAAAAAACATCAGGCACACCTAGGAGTTTCTCTTGATGGAGATGCTGACAGAATTATTATGTGTGATGAAAAGGGAGATGTAATTGATGGTGATCAAATAATAGCTGCTTTAGCAATAAGATGGAAAAATAAAAAAATGCTTAAAGGAGGTGTGGTTGGAACTTTAATGTCCAATTATGGTTTAGAAAAATTTTTAAAATCTGAAAAAATAAAGTTTATAAGAGCAAATGTAGGTGACAGATATGTAAAAGAAAAAATGAAAAAAAATAATTTTAATTTAGGTGGTGAACAATCTGGACATATTATTTTAGGAAAGTTTGCAACAACAGGAGATGGTTTACTGGTTGCTCTAGAGGTATTATTTGCACTTAAGAAAGGAAGAAAAGCTAGCAATTTTTTTAACAAATTTAAAAAAACACCACAGATTTTAAAAAATTTTCAAGTTAAAGATAAAAATATAATAAATAGTCCCCAAGTAAAAAAATCTATAAAAATTGCAGAAAAATTAATGAACAGACAAGGCAGAATATTGGTAAGAAAGTCAGGGACGGAGTCAAAAATAAGAGTGATGGGTGAGAGTGAAAATAAAAAACTTTTAAAAAAATGTTTAAATATTATTTCAAAAAAGATTAAATAAATTGAAATATAAAACAAAAATATTAATTATAGCTGGCTCTGACTCATCGGGTGGGGCAGGAATTCAGGCAGATATTAAAACTATTACAGCATTAGGATCATTTGCAATGACAGCTATTACAGCTATTACATCTCAAAATACCACAGGTGTAAAATCAATAGTAGCTATTGAGCCTAAGGAAATTTTCAATCAGATTATATTTACATCAAAAGATATTAAACCTGATGCAATTAAAATTGGAATGCTGCATTCCACCGATGTTATAAATTCTGTTGTTAAATCTTTGGACATCATCAAAGCTCAAAAAATAGTCCTTGATCCTGTGATGGTTGCAAAGGCTGGAACTAAATTAATAGATGATAAAGCAATTCGGGTACTCAAAATTAAATTGATTAATAGAGTTATGTTAATTACTCCCAATATTCCTGAAGCCGAAATTTTAACAAACACCATAATAAGAAATAAAGAAGATATGATTTTTGCTGCGAACAAATTATTAGAGTTTGGAGCAAAAAATGTTCTTGTTAAGGGTGGTCATTTAAAATCTAAATTAGTTCATGATATATTTGTCAATAAATCTGATATTAAAATCTTTAGCAGCCAAAGATATAAAACAAAAAATACCCATGGTACTGGTTGCACTTTATCTAGTGCAATTACAGCTTTTTTATCATGTGGAAAACCTATAAAGAAATCTTGTGAACTTGGAATTAATTATGTAAATTTTGCAATAAAGACTAATCCAAATTATGGTAAAGGTCATGGCCCAATAAACCACCTAAACACGATAAGTTTAAATAAAAAATTTAGATAATGAAAAATATAGTTGTAGTTGGATCTCAATGGGGAGATGAAGGAAAAGGAAAAATTGTTGACTGGCTTTCAGAACAGGCCGATGTTGTAATTAGATTTCAGGGTGGTCATAATGCTGGCCATACCTTGGTTATTGATGGGGTAACTTATAAATTAAGGTTATTGCCATCAGGAATTGTAAGAAAAAATAAAATTTCAATTATAGGAAATGGAGTAGTAATAGACCCTTGGGCCTTACTTGACGAAATAGAAGAAATAAAGACAAAAGGAGTCGATGTAAATATTGAAAATTTTATCATTTCTGAATCCGCAAATTTGATCTTACCTTTTCACCGAGAAATGGATGAAATTAGAGAAGATGCGGCTGGTAAAAGCAAAATTGGAACAACACGAAGAGGAATTGGTCCCGCATATGAAGATAAAGTGGGCAGGAGATCAATAAGAGTAATGGATTTAAGGTCTGAAAATAATTTGGATCAAAGATTAGAGTCAGTACTAGTTCACCATAATGCAATTAGAAAAGGTTTAGGAAAAAAAATTTTTAAAAAAGAACAATTAAAATCTGATTTGTTAAAAATAGCGCCTAAAATATTAAAATTTTCAAAGCCAGTTTGGCTTAAAATTGATGAATTCAAAAAACAAAAAAAAAAAATTTTATTTGAAGGAGCTCAAGGTATTTTACTTGATGTAGATCACGGCACATACCCTTACGTTACATCATCCAATACCGTTGCTTCAAGTGCTGCAACAGGAACAGGTTGTGGTCCAAATTCAATTCATTATGTTCTTGGTATTACAAAAGCTTATACCACAAGAGTTGGAGAAGGTCCTTTCCCAACAGAGCTAACAGATAATATTGGAGAGTTGTTAGGAACTCGTGGAAAAGAATTTGGAACTGTTACTAGTAGAAAAAGAAGATGTGGTTGGTTTGATGGAGTTTTAGTAAGACAAACTATTAAAATTTCAGGAATAGATGGTATTGCGCTGACTAAATTGGATGTTCTTGATGAGTTAGATGAAATAAAAATGTGTGTTGAATATGAGCTCAATGGAAAAAAAATAGACTACCTACCCGCAGCGGTAGAAGATCAATTAAAAATAAAACCTATTTATAAAACTTTTCCTGGATGGAAAATGTCAACTAGTGGAACTAAAAATATGAACTCATTGCCAGAAAATGCAAAAAAATATATCTTTGCTATTGAAGATTTTATTGGTGCCAAAATATCTAGCGTTTCTACAAGTCCCGAGAGAGATGATACAATTTTATTAGAAAATCCTTTTGAAATTTAATTTACTGAAAGAAGATTTTTAGATTTTGCTAAAAGCAACATGTGTTTTTGAAGTTTTTCAAAAGCTTTGTTTTCTATTTGTCTTACTCTTTCTCTACTAATCTTATATTTTTTGCTTAAATCCTCTAAAGTAGTTGGATCATCATTTAACCTTCTTGAATAAAGTATTTCTTTTTCTCTCTGATTTAAAACTCCAATCGAATTTTTAAGTAAATCTTTTCTTTGTTCCATTTCTTCTTGATGAGCAAATTTAAGATCATGATCTAATTCTTTATCAACTAACCAGTCCTGCCATTCATCACCATCTTCTCCTACAGGAGCGTTGAGAGAAAATTCTTTACCTGACAATCTTCTGTTCATTGAAACAACCTCATGTTTACTTACGTCAAGTTTACTTGCTATTTCATTAACATGCTCATCTCTTAAATCTCCTTCTGACTGAGGAGCAATTTGATTTTTAATTTTTTTAAGATTAAAAAATAATTTTTTTTGTGCAGTAGTTGTTCCAATTTTTACCAAACTCCACGATCTTAATATATATTCTTGAATAGATGCTTTTATCCACCACATTGCATAAGTAGCTAATCTAAAACCTTTCTCTGGTTCAAATTTTTTTACAGCTTGCATAAGACCAACATTACCTTCTGAGATCATTTCATTTACAGGCAAGCCATAACCTTTGTAGCCCATAGCAATCTTAGCAACTAATCTTAAATGACTTGTTACAAGTTTTTCTGCTGCTTTTATGTTTCCAGTTGTTTTCCAATTTTTTGCTAACATGTATTCTTCTTCAGCCGCAAGCATTGGGAATTTTTTAATCTGATCTAAATATGCAGACAGACCACCCTCATTAGAAAGTGCTGGTAGGTTATTATTAAATGTTGAGTTCATGAGCGTATTTATTTAATTAACTATACTAAATTTTCAATGATTTATTCATTAGTATTTCTAAGCATTTTTAATAAATTATTTAGTTCTTGTGGCAAAATTGAGGAAAAAACCATTTCCTCATTAGTTCTAGGATGAACAAAACCTAAAGTTTTAGCATGCAAAAACTGTCTATCTAATTTTGAGATCAAACTTTTTAATTCAACATCAATACTCTTTAGTTTTTTATATCTTTTTTTATATTTATCATCTCCAACAATACTATTTCCTAGATGAGTCATATGAACACGTATTTGATGAGTTCTTCCTGTTTCCAATTTACATTCTACCAGACTTAAAGTTGGTGTTTTGTTATTTTCAAAAACTTCTAATGTTTCATAATTAGTTATAGCTCGCTTACCTTTAGAGCTACTAACTTCCATCAATTGTCTATTTTTTGAACTACGAGTAATAAAAGTATCTACCTTGCCTGAAGAAGGTCTCAGTTTACCCCATATTAAAAGTTGATAGACTCTTGTGATAGAATGGTTACTAAATTGTTTTGATAAATTTTCATGAGTTTCATTATTCTTTGCTATAACGACTAAACCAGATGTATTTTTATCTATTCTATGAACTATTCCCGGTCTAAGCTTATCACCAATAGTTGAAAGAGAATTTTTATCATAATGCATTAATGCATTAACAATTGTTTGGTTGTAATTTCCAGCTCCTGGGTGCATAATTATTCTAGCTGGTTTATTGATAATTAATAAATCTTCATCTTCATAAATTATTTCTAATTTAAAATTATAAGGTTTTAATGTAGCTTCTTCAGGATAAGGAATTTGAAGACTTAATTTATCCCCAGTCAAAACTTTTTTTGAGGGGCTTTTTATAACCTCGTCATTCAACTTAAGTTTTTCCTTAAGGATTAAGTTTTTGATTCTAGTTCTGCTAATTAACTTTTCTCTTTTATTGATTAAAACATCAACTCTTAGATTATTTTCATTTTCTTCAACTATAAAATTAATGTTTTTTTTCATAAAATGTAATACTAATACTATATGCGCTTGTAGCTCAACTGGATAGAGCGCCTGACTTCGGATCAGGAGGTTCTGGGTTCGACTCCTAGCAGGCGCACCATTTTAATATCCTATATTAATTACTGTTTGTATTTAATATTTTGAAGCTCTATTTAATCTATCATTTATTGTTTTACCAATACCTCTGTTTTGAATTTTTTCAACTGCAATCGTTTTATATCCATCTTTCTTAATTTTTCTTAATAGTAAGTATAAATTTTTAGCTGCTTGTTTGAGGTTATTTTTTTTACTTAAATAGTAATAATTTTTATAAGTAATTTTTCTTTTTTTTATCAACACGAAAGCCTCATTTTTATTTGGCTTTTTGACATTCATTCTCAATGGAATTCCTGGTGAATAATGCAAAGGGAATTGACCAGGAGCAATTTTCTTTTTCAAATTATTTTTAATAAAAATTTTTTTTTTAAGTAATTTTTCAATTTTGGAAATATCCAATCCCCCATACCTTAGTATTACTGGTTTGCTTAAAAGATTAATGATTGTTGACTCTATACCAATTTGGCACCTTCCTCCGTTTAAAATATACTTGATTTTAGATCCAAATTCTTCATTAACATCCGAAGCTTGTACCGAACTCAATCTAGTTGATATATTAGCACTTGGTGCTGCAAGTGGATAATCTAATTCTTTTAGCAGCTTTCTAAACAAAGAATGTTTTGGAAAACGTACAGCAAGACTATTTTGTTTATTCGTTACAAATTTAGAAATTTTTGATTTTTTCTTTAACTTTAATATAAATGTAATTGGTCCAGGAGAAAATTTATTATAAAGTTTAGTAAAATTACTGCTTATATAACAATCTTCTTTAAGCCTATTAACGTCATAATAATGAACAATTAATGGATTATTTACTGGCCTTTTTTTAAGATTAAATATTTTTTTTACAGAAATATCAGAGTACGCATTTCCTGCTAATCCATAAACAGTTTCAGTAGGTATGGCTATACACTGATTTTTATCTAAATACTTCTTAGCTTTTTTGATATTTGATTGAATGGATTTCATGTATTAATAATTATTATTATATGAAAGATAAAGATTTACCACTTGATAATAACCCATACTCACTAGAGGAGTTAACAGATCAAGCAAATAAAATAATTAAGTCATTAGAAAATGAGAAAGATCTAACTAATTCAGTAGAAATTTATCAAGAATTATTAAAGTTAAATAAAACTATAGAAAAAAAATTTCATAAAAAATTCAAAAACATAAGTGAAGAAACCAAAAATAAGGTAAAAGAGATTATTAAGAAAAAATGAAGATTACACTTAATAAAATTGCCAAAGATACAAATACTTCTTTAAAAAAGTTTCTTAATAAGCAAGGTAATTCTAAATTAGTTCCAGCTATTAAATATGGTTTGTTTCCTGGTGGAAAAAAAATTAGATCTAAAATTCTAATTGATATTGGATCTTTATTGTCTATTGATTATAAAACATTAATAACAATTGGTGCAGTTGTTGAATGTATTCATGCCTACTCTCTTATACACGATGACTTGCCATGTATGGATGATGATAAAATGAGAAGAGGAAAACCATCTACACATGTTAAATTTGGTGAG